>Ga0315912_10000177_pt1 | contig 143489 bp, 141 predicted proteins | sample VfabasoilMG_FD_204469 | JGI IMG/M metagenome (GOLD analysis project Ga0315912, IMG submission 204469) | Garden soil microbial communities collected in Santa Monica, California, United States - V. faba soil | ecosystem: Environmental > Terrestrial > Soil > Garden | place: USA: California...
CGATGAAATTGTGCTGGCTCGGTCTCGCGCTGACCGGCGGCTGGAGAATGCCGTCGATCGGGACATTGGGCGTCGCGCTTGCATGCGTCTGCGGACCGCTGGCCGCACAGCCATCCCCTGATACCGCAGTCGCGGCCCTGACTCGCGATCTCGATCGCTTTGCGGCCTGTCATCGTGATTCCGACCTTGACTGCCTGTCCGCGCTGACTGGTCCGGAATTGAACGAGGAAATCTATCGGGGGCGAAGCGGAGATCTGGAAAGCTGGCTATCCATGCCAAAGCCGGCTGTCTCGAGTACCCATGCGATGCTTCGCACGCGGCGATTCGGCCCGCCCCCTCGTCCCTTCCCCGCTGGTAGCAGACTCTACAGCCTGATCCCCTATGAATTGGGGGAGCCGGTTTCGGCGGGCTGGTTGCAGCTTGAATCCTTCCTGATCGCCATCTCGGACGACGAAGGCGCAAGCTGGAAGTTCATCGATGGAGCCCGGGTGAGCCCGGGCCGGATCGGTCGAGTCATTCCCGACTTGGAGCGCAGGGATCTTCCAGTGTCGCAACAGTGGGTCATTCCGGCTCCACCCGCGGCCCGTTCCACGTACCTGGTGACGAGCAATGGCGGCTTCTATTTCGACGGGGAATCAGCAGCCTACAATCTGGCCCTGACTGTCATCCGGCGAATCGAATCAGCGATCGACGTCGCGGTACTGCTCGACGACCCACAGAACCCGAATCGACCTCGCAAGTATCAAACGAGCCTGTTTCCCGACCAGGGAACGCTCGACATCGTGTCGCCGATCATGGAAGGCTTCGAGGGAGGCAAGGTCTACAACGTGTTCTTGACGGGTACGGACCCATCGACCGGAGCGGTGCTGTTCGAACACCTTCAGCAGCTGCTTTTCGGCGCCGGCGGGCCGATTACAGTCATCTCGGCCTCCCGGTAACGCCTTTTTCTAGGAGAAGATCTCCTCGTCCGTCGGCACCTTCTTCCCTTCGATGACTCGCCCGATGCGCGAAACGTTCATCAGGTGCTTGTAGTCGAGGTTTTCCGAGATCGAATTGCCGCCCCAGGAGCCGCAGCCGAGCGTTGTCGTCGGCGCGAAGCCGTTCGTCAATGAGCCACCCGCGGTCAGCGAGCTCGGCTGATTCACGACGAGGCGGCTGATCGGGAGTTCCAGTCCTGCGCTCCGGATATGCGCATCGTCATTCGAGTGCACCGCGGCCGAGTGCCCCGCGCCCTCGACGAGCAGGTTCGCCTTTGCGTTCTGCACGGCTTCGGAAAACTGCTTGTACGGCAGGATCGCGACGACGGGGCAAAGCTTCTCCTTCGCGAGCAGGTCGTCCGTGCCGGCGCCTCTTGCCGGTACCAGGATCAGCCGCGCCGTCTTCGGCACGTCAAGCCCCACCATCTTGCCGATCTCGTGCGGTGACTTGCCGACGACGTCCTTGTTGAGGTGTCCGTCGGGGAACACGACCTCGCGGATCTTCTGCACTTCGTCGGGCTTGTCCGTGAACCAGACTTTGCCCGTTGCGCCGAAAAGCCGGACCGTCTCGGCATATTGATCGTCCGGCGCCAGCACGAACTGCTCGTGCGAGCAGATGATGCCGTTGTCGAAGCTCGCGCCGAGCACGATCTTGTCGACGGCCGTCTTGAGATCGACGCCGCGATCGATGATCACGGGCACGTTGCCCGCGCCCACGCCGAACGACGGCTTGCCCGAGGAATAGGCCGACTTGACCATCGCGCCGCCGCCCGTGGCGACGACGACGTCAACCGAGCGCATGAGCTCCTTGGTCTTCTCTACCGAGCCGACCTTGATCGTCTGGATCAGATCGTCCGGCCCGCCGTGCTTCTTGACGATCTTCATGAACTCGTTGGTAACGAACTCCGTGCACTTCTGCGCCTTCGGATGCGGCGCGAAGATCACGGCATTGCCGGTCTTGAGCGCGAACATGCCGTTGCACATGGGTGTAACGACGGGATTCGTCACGGGCGTGACGGAAGCCACGATGCCCATCGGCTTGGCCACGAGCGTAAGCCCCGTCTCCGGGTCCTCGCCGATGACGCCGCGCGACTTCTTGCCCTTGAGGCTGTTCCAGATCGTGCGCGCCTTGCCCTTCTTCTTGAGGATCTTGTCCTCGTAGACGCCGATGCCCGTCTCGTCGACGGCCATGCGCGCGAGTTTCTCGGCGTTGTCGTAGACGTATTTCGCCATGTCGCGGCAGATCGCGTCGACCTGCTGCTGACTGAACTTCTCGAAGATCGCCTGGGCCTTCCTGGCCTTCGCGATCAGCATGGGAACTTCGTTGTCCTGGATGACCGCTTTTTCCGCCGTACTCATGGCTTGCTTCCTGTACCGAGTGCTCGTTGTGCCTCGGGATTATAGCCGAGCTCCACCGCGATCCCGGCCTGTCCGATCGCCGCCGCGTACTCGCCAATCTTTGTTGCGTCGCGCGACTCGGGCCGGAATTCCGGAACGCGCCGACGACAGCGCTTGTAGAGCTCGAACGCTCCGGCCACATCGCCGCGGGCGACGAGCCGCGGAAAGAGTTTCGTCGCCACCTCGAGCGCGAACTTCTTGTCCTGCCATTCGAGCATGTTCTCGACGAGCCAGTAGTTGACCTCGATGCTGTCGCCGTTCGCGTCCACGAGCTGGTGCAGCGTCTTGTAGCCGGAGACGAGAATTCCGCTGCGGAACGAGCCGTAGGCGATGTCGAGCACCTTGCGCCAGTCCTGATGCTTCTCCTGCAAGGCCCGCTCCTCGCGCGGCTTGACCTCGCCGGCGATCTCGAAATCGAGGCGATGCGCGCGGAGCGTTGTCCCGATCAGGGCGAAGCTCGCGAGCAGCGCCCAGACCATGAGCATGATGCTCGGAAGCTGGGCGAAGGGACCGAGCACCGGGGTGACGTAGGCCACGGTGACGAAAGCACCTGCGACGATGGCGACGAATCCGAGCACGAGCAGCCAGTAATCACGGCCGAGGGTTCCCATGAAATGCGCGAGCGCCGCCGGATTGAACGCGGCCGCGAGATTCGAGGTCACGCCCATGACGCCGGCTGAGGCCGGAAAGGTGACCGCCGCCAGCAGCGCGACGCCGGCACCGAGCGGCTGAAAACGCGCCGTGGCGATCACGAGGCCGGGGAAGAAGAACCAGTGCATGAACCAGGCCCACTTGCCGACCGGATTCATGCTGTCGATATCCGGCGGCGGAATCCGGCTGTGCCCCTGCGCCACCGAGAGGAGCACGGTGTAGCAATAGCGCCAGAGCGATACAAACAACAGAATGCCGAGCCAGAGCCCGAAAATCCCCGCGTTGATCACGATCCAGGCCAGCACACCATACACGGCGGCCGTCGCGAGAATCGTCGGCTCCTTGACGATGTCCCAGTTCACGACAGTATTTCCCTTTAGCAGCAGCCGCAGCGGCCGGGACCGTGGCCCTCGGCGAGCACCTGGCCGTCGGCGTCGATGAGCGTGAGCGCGAGACTGCGCCCGTCCTCGAGCTCGAGACGGACTTGGCATTCCGCTTCGAGGGCAATCGCAGCCGGCAGCGCCCCGAGGCCGACGCGCCCCTCGATGCGATGCAGCCCCGGCACGGGCAGGCCGCCTGTCGTCATCGCCTGATAGCGGCGGATCGCGTAGGGCACGGCGTCGACCGCCTGACCGGCCACGGTCAGCCGCCCTTTGCCTTCGCTTTCCTCGACGAGTTTCATCGGACGATCATAGCCGAGGCCGGCCGGAAAGTGAGCCGAGTCGCGGCCCTGCGCCCGGGGCGCGGTCAGTCGCTGGTCCAGTAACGGTGAAAGGATTGCGTCCCGTCGTTCCAGACGAAGCTCGACGCCGCGCCCTCGAACTGGAAGAAATCGATCGCCTGATACACAGCCTCGAAGGAGAGTGCGTTATCCGGCGACTCGATGCCGACGCCCCGCGCCGCCGCGGTTGCATAGCTGCCCGGGCTTCGCGTCGCGAGCCCCATGTGCTCGCCGAAGCCGTCCGTCATCCGTTCTGCTTCGTAGCCTTCGCCGGCCGAGAGGAAGGCGTAGAGCGCGCGCTCTCCGTCCGTGTTGGCGACGAGAATGTAGACGAAGTCGTCCTTCGCGTCGCCGTTGAAATCGCCGCTCGTCCACATCTCGGCCTTGGTCCGGCCGCTGCCGTCGCGGGTGTGCCAGCCCGAGCTCTCGACGAGCGCCCAGAGCGGGCCGTATCGGCTCTCGGGCGGCAGGCTGTAGCCTGGTGCGAGCGCCTGGGCCGTTTGGCCGAAGAACAGACGGTATTTGCGCTCCTGGTTGCCGACGGAACAGCCGGTGGCAAGTACCGTTGCGGCAGCGACGATCAGGAATGCGCGATGGCGAAACATGGACGCACTATGCCCATGCAATCTGACGCGAACCAGCCGCGAATCTGGCGAATTCTGGCGCTACCGCCCTCAGTCGCCGCCGATGACCGCGTCGACCTCGATCTCGACCATCATCTCGGGCGAAATGAGATTGTTGACCTCGACCATCGCGGTCGCGGGCCGGATCTCGCCAAAGACCTCGCCGTGAACGCGGCCGTAGGCCTCCCAGGCACTGATGTCGGTGACGTAGAGCCGCGTGCGGACGACGTCCTTGAGCGAAGCACCCGCCTGCTTGAGCGCGGCCTCGATGTTCTTGAGGCACTGTCGCGTCTGCGCAGCGGGATCGTTGATGCCGACGATTCCGCCGCTCGCATCCGACGCGGTCGTGCCGGATACGTAGACAGAGTTGCCGACGCGTACGGCGCGTGAATAGCCGATGATCGGCTCCCATTTGGAGCCGGTGCTGATGTTCTTGCGGGTCATGGACGGATTATGAGCCGTCTAACCGGGCGACGGAATACCCATCGACTTGAACCGCCCTGTCGAACCCATCGCGGCCGACCGGCCAAAGACGATGCGATCCTTGCCCGCCGCCTTGGCCTCGTACAGCGCTGCGTCGGCACGCGAGAATGCGGCCGTCCAGCTCGTGTCGCCGGAGTTGCTGCGGGCGATTCCGAAACTTGCCGTGAACGAGACGGCTCCTTTGGACGTTTGCACCGCGGTCTCGTTGAAGCTTTTCCGGATCCTGGCCGCCATTTCGTACAGGGATTCTTCGGTGAAGTCACCCGGGCAGAAGACGGCGAATTCCTCGCCGCCCAGACGCGCCGCCAGATCGTCGCGTTCGCGCAGCAGGCTGCCGAGGATCTCGCCGACGGCCTGCAGCACCTTGTCGCCGTTGTCGTGACCCAGTCTGTCATTGATCTGCTTGAAATTATCCAGGTCGAGCAGGATCAGGGCATAGCCTTCGCCAGTCCTGGCGAATTCGGCGGCAGCCGTCTCGCAGCGCTCCGTGAAGACGCGTCGGTTGGCGAGACCCGTGAGGAAGTCCGTCGTGCTCTCCTTCAGGAGCTTCGCATTGCTGACTTCCAGGGCACCCTTTGCCGCGGTGAGATCCGTGACGTCGGTGACGAGAACGAAAAAGCCGCGCACGACTCCGTCGGCATCGCGGTCGGGCAGGTACTGCCCTTCGGTGTCGCGCGGTCTGCCGTCCGGCCCGATCACTCGCCGCTGGAAACGCTGCGGCTCACCGGCGAGAGCGGCATAAGCATGAGGGCTGTTCATCGTGAACAGCTTCTCGCCCAGCACTTCGCGGAAATGCAGACCGATCATTTGCTGGGGCGTCAGTCCCGAGTACGCGCGATAGGCATCGTTCGCGAACTCGCAACAAAGTTCGGTATTCCAGTAGCCGATCAGCGCAGGAATGCTGTCGGCGATCCGCTGCAGGCGCCGTTCGACCTCGGTGTGCTTCTGCTCGGATGCCTTCGCGGCGCGCAACAGCCACTCGCTCTCGACGGCCAGCTCACGTGCGTGGATGATCTCCTCGATGATCCTGCCGAAATCATTCCACACCTCGATGTCTGTGGAACTGAAATTCCGGGGCACCGTATCCATCGCACTCAAGGCACCGACGATCTGCCCGCTCCGCGTGCGGAACGGGACGGACAGGTAGGCGCGCAACTTCGGCGCGCCTGTCACCAGCGGATTCGCGGCAAAGCGGGGATCGGCGGCGGCATCCAGGATGACGAGGGTCTCGCCCGTGGCGAGCACGTGCGCGGCAAAGGACGATTCGCGGGGAAGCTCGGACACGTCCGTGCCGATCCGCGATTTGAACCAGACGCGGTCCTTATCTACCAGCGAGATCGATGCCGCGGGCATGCGCAGGGCGCACGCCGCGAGCCGGGTTATCCGGTCGAAGGATTCTTCCGGTTCCGAGTCGAGGATGCCGAGTTGGCGCAATTCCAGGAGCCGCCGGGCCTCGCCAGGGGCCGGCGGGGACACCTCGGGCGCAGGGGAAGCGTCCCGACGCTGGTTTTTTGCGCCCATATCACCATCTTGTTTCGACGGTCTGATTTTAGCGTGATCGAGATCACAGGATTGGCAAAACGTACCGCGACACGGTCGGCAGATCGCCGATCGTGCACCCGAAACGCGGTCCTAGGTTGCCAGCGAGACCCAAGAGCGGGCCGCCAGACTCTGTACTGGCCGGCCCGCCATTGCGGGTTTCGGGTTCGAGCTAGCTCCCGCTCCCGCTCCCGCTCCCGCCTCCCGAGCAATCCCCCAGGAAATCGCCGTGCCGCAGATGCGCGGGAACCGCATTGTCATCGACGACGATCGTGTGCTCGGCCGGAGTTCCCGGCTTGTGGCAGATCTCTACGGGATCGTTTGCCCGCTGTGCCCAGACCGTCGACCAACCAACCCCAAGCAGCAGGGCTGTGGCTGCGAGCGCTCCACCGATCAAGTTCCTAGCCATGTGTAGCTACCTCCTTGTTCGCAGCGGATATACGACGGCAAGAGCTGATCCACAATCTGTCTCCATGCGGCGACTTTGACAGCCAGCACCGGCCCTGAATCTCGCGATTTTGTATTCCATAAGACGACAGGAGCCGCATCCGCCTTCGTGGGAGGACGAGGGCGGACTGGAATGGACGTGGTTGTGAATGGCGCGCCCGGAGAGATTCGAACTCCCGACCCCCGGCTTCGTAGGCCGATGCTCTATCCAGCTGAGCTACGGGCGCTTCATGTGGGGCGCAGATTGTACCGGGCCTGATCAACTCAGAACAGCTTGAGGTCCTGATGCGTGGCCACGTATTCGGCAACGGCCTCGCGATAGACGGACGCGACGCGACGCGTGAGCTCGCCGCCGCCCGGCGGGAACTCGCGACGCCTGCCCTTGGCTCCGATCAGGACGGCCACGGGCATGACCTCGCGCGTCGCGCTCGTGAGAAAGCACTCGGTCGCGCGCATCGCGTCGCGCGCCGGGATCTCGGTTTCCTCGGTCGGAATGCCGTTGGCCTTGCAGGCAGCATGGATCGCCGCCTTGGTCAGACCGCGCAGGTTCGCTGCCTTCTGCGAGGGTGTGACGATCGCCCCGCCGATGACGAAAAAGACGTTGCTGTTCGAGGCTTCGGTGACGAGGCCTTCGTCGCTGAGCATCAGGCAATCATCGGCGCCGAGCGCCTCGGCTTCGACGACGCCCAGAATATTGTTGAGGTAATTCCCGCCCTTGATGTTCGGGTCGAGCGCTTCGTGCGGATTGCGCTTGGTCTCGACGATCGCGACCGTGGCACCGCCTGTGTAGTGTGCCGGGTTCCATTTCGGCACTTCCTTGACGATGACGACGCGCCGGAGCTTCGGGGCCTTTCTCGGCAACAGCTCCATCGGCCCCTCGCCGCGCGTCACGATGTAGCGCAAGTAGACGTCTCGCTTGAGCTTGGGCGCGCCGCTCGCGGCGATGGCAGCACGCATGTCTGCTGTCAGCGGCTCGCGCACGTCGCCGAGCTCGAGGTGAATCAGCCGCGCCGAGTTCGCGAAGCGCTGCCAGTGCTCGTCGAAGAAAAGCGGCACGCCCTCATAGGTGCGGAATACCTCGTAGATTGAGTCGCCGTAGAGAAACCCGCGGTCCATGATCGGAATCCTCGCCTCGGCGAGCGGGGTCACGACGCCGTCGACGGCGGCCGTGGGCATGAGCTCGGACACAGTTGCTACTCCTCCATGGAGATGGCGTTGCGATAACGGCGCTCGAGCCTCCGGCCGAGCCGCGTCAGAATCTCGTAAGCGTTTGTTCCGGCCAGCGCCGCGACCTCGTCGAGCGGCGTCTCGCCGCCAATCAGCGTCGCCCAGTCGCCGGGCTCGACGGCGTCCTGTTCGAGGTCCGTAATATCGAGGCAGGTCATATCCATCGAGACGCGGCCGGCCACGGGCACGCGTCGGCCGGCCACGACGCAGATTCCGCGGTTGCTCAGGCTCCTGAGATAACCGTCGGCGTAACCGACCCCGACGATTGCGAGGCGCGTGCGGCGCTTCGCGACAAACGTCGCGTCGTAGCCGACGCTCGTGCCGACCGCGATCTCACGGATCTGCAGGATCCGGCCGCGGACAGTCACGACGGGCTCGACAGGCGAAGGTCGATTGGCAAACGGGTTCGCGCCGTAGAGAGTAACGCCGGGACGCGCGAGATCGCTCGCGAAACGTTTGCCCGAGAGCAACGCCGCGGAGTTGCCTATCGAGGTTCGCGCCGCGGGCCAGAGCTTGCGCAGCTCTGCGAAGGCCGCGAGCTGTCGGTCGTTCAAGGGATGCGAGGGCTCTTCGGCACAGGCGAAATGGGTCATGACGTAGCGGATGTCGATGGATTTGGTGCCCTTGAGCGCATCGACATCGCTCGCCGACAACCCGAGCCGGCTCATCCCCGTATCGATATGCACGGCGGCCGGCCCTGCGGCACCCCAAGCCGCAAGTTCCGCGAGCGAGTTCAGCACCGGAACGAGCTGCGCTGCGAGCAAGGCTTCGCGGCTCGATCCCGCGAGCCCCTCGAGCACGAAGATCGCGGTGTGCGGCAGAACCGCGCGGAGCTCGACGCCCTCGGCGGGCGTGGCCACGAAGAAATGCCGGCAACCGGTCGCGTCGAGGGCGAGCGCGACGGGCGCGACGCCGAGGCCGTAGGCGTCGGCCTTGACGACGGCGCCACAGGCCCCGGGAGCGGCGGCACCGGCGAGCACGCCAAAGTTTCGCGCCAGCGCAGCGAGATCGATCTCCAGGACACCCGTGGCTTCCATCAGGACTCCGGCACGGTCACGCGCACGATTTCGGCTGTGCCGTCCGTCGCCACGCGATAGGCGCCGACGCCGACGGGCACGAGTGCCGACTCGCCCTGCTCGAGCGAGCCGATGATGCGATCGCCCTCGCCCAGCAATCGGGCCCCGCCCGCGATGCAGTGCAAGGTATGCGGGCCGGCGACGGGCGCCGCGACGGGCTTGCCCGGCGCAGGCGCGAGGTGCTCGATACGGAACGACTCGCAATCGACCGATACGGCAGCGCCCGGCCTTCCCGGCACGGGCACGCGCTCGACGATGAACTCGTCGGGGCGCGTCGCCCGCAGGTTGAGCGCGGCGAGCGCCGCCCCAACGTCAACCTCGCGGCGTGGAAAGCGCACGTTGTCCCAGGCACGGAACGTCGGGCCCGGACGGCGGATCTCGAGCGCGAGGATCTCGCGGCCTTCGGGATTGCCCAGCGCATGCACCTCGGCGGACGCCGGCCGCCCTCCACGCAAGCGTTCAGGTGTCGCGTTGTAAATGACCTGCCCCGGCCGCACCGGAATCTCGTTGAGCGCGTCGAGCACTTCCCAGTAGAGCGAATGTAGCGCGACGAGGTGCTCGCGCGCCTGTCCCCGCTCGCGGGCGCCGGCGACCCGCGCCGCCAGCCAGGAATCGAGCGCGCCGACATCGGCGCTGCGGTCGGCGAACCACGGTCGCGCGACAACCTGCAGCGCATTCGGGTCGACTCCCGCGCCGAGCAGTGCGAGCAGCTCGCCCTGTCGCGCGAGCCCGCGCGTGAGCCTCGGCCCGAGCTCGGCCGCGTCGACGTCTCGACGAAAACCGAGCCGAAGCGTCGCCCCGGGATCTGCGTCGATGACGATATAGACCTCAGTATTCCCCTCCGGATGGCCCTGCACCGAGAGCAGCTCCCGGACCGACAAGGTCTTCGGCAGCAGCGGGAAACAGGCGCCGTGGCGGCGGAAGAAGGCAGCGCCGAGCAGCGCTGCGCCATGCTCCGCGAGCAGCCCGGGCAGCGACTGATGGGAGCCATCGGCAAGCCGGATCCGGCTCGGAAACTGCCGGGCCTCGGCGTCGCTGTCGCAGGCTGAGATCTCGAAGGCTTCGCCGAAGGGACCGCCGGTAGCAGTGCCGGGGGCAAGCCGCTTGAAGCGCTCGAGGGACCGGCCGCCCCAGGGGCGGGCCACGAGGTTGTCGCGCTCCGGCCGGATCAGACTCATGGAGAGCCGAGACGCGGCAACGGCCTCTCCGCGCGATTCCGCGCGGGCGCTGTCTTCCCTATTGCTCAAGCCCAGGCACCCAAAACCGGCAGGCGGCAGTATGCCAGATCGTTTATGTCAAAACGTGACCCCGTACCGTCTGCGGCTCATTCAAAGACGCTAACCTTTCCGCATTCCGTCGAACTTAATTTGAGCGGATACAAGGGCCTTATGGTGAACTCACGAGAACTGGCCGAACAGGCCTTCTCACTTCTCCAGGATGCGCTGAAGGACTCGGAAGCCCGCGCCGCAGAGCTCGATGCCGAGCTGCGGAAGGAACGCGCGCCAAAGTCGAGCTCCGAGGAGCAGGCCCTCGTCCTCGAGCACCGGCTCGAAAGCATCGAGGCCGAGCGCGAGCACTGGAAGCGCGAGGCCACCCAGGCCGCTGAAATTCTCGAAAACGAGCGCGCGAAGCTGCGCAAGCTCAAGAAGAAGCTCGAGATCGCCGAATCCGGCCCGAATGCCGTCGACAAGAAGGAAGTGAACTTCTGGCGCGAGAAGGCCGAAGACTTCGACGGAGAAAAGAAGGAGTACAAGCAGCGCATTGCGGCACTCCGGAAGGAGCTCAACGACCGCCCGCCGGAAGGCGATGCGATCGATCCCGCGGTCCTGCATCAGCTCGAGGCCGCCCGGCACGAGGTCACGGAGCTCAAGGCTGCCATCGCGCGGCTCAAGGCCGATTCAGAACAACTGCGGTCGGCGACCGCCCGGCAAGACGCCGCGACCGCCGGGCTCAAGGGAGCCGCCGCTGATGCCGACAGGGCCCGCACGCATGCCGAGAACCTGGTCCGCGAGCGCGATTCGCGCCTCGCCGAGCAGACGGCACGCATCGCGGCGCTCGCGGCAGAAATCGCCGAGCTCCGAACCAAGCTCGGCAGCAATGACGGCGCGGTCAGCGACCTCAAGATACGACTTGGCGAGCGCGATGCCGAGATCGCGCGGCAACGGTCCGCGGGCGAGGCGCTCGGTCGTCAGGTCGACGAGCTCAAGGGCGCGAACGACCGCCTGAACTCCGACCTCGCCGACAGGATTTCCGAGCGGAATGAGATCCGCAACCGATTCGACAGCGCTCGATCGGAGCTTACCGATCGTGAGCGGTCGCTTGCCGAGCGCGACCGGCACATCAGCGAGCTCGCCGAGGCACGCCGCCTCGCCGAGGAAGAGAAACGCGCGGTCCGCGAGCAGATCGCCGGTCTCGAGGATGAGCTCAAGGAAGAGAAAGAGTGCACGGTCAACCTGAGCCAGATCGCCAATGAGCGCCGCGAAGAGATTACCCAGCTCTCGGAGAAGCTCGACGAAGCGCTCGAACGCTTCGAAGAGGCGAAATGGAAACTCGAGCGCGCGGGACGGTTCGAGCGGCTCGTCACCAAGCGCCGCACGCTGATCGATTCCCTGCTCGAGGCGATTCGCTCGAAGCAGAAGGCGAATACGGCTCTCAAGGCAGGGCTCGACGGTCTGCGCAAGTTCAAGGCCAAGTCCGAGCAGCAGCAGCAGAAGCTGCTCGTTCGCATCGAGGAGCTCACGGCCCAGGTCAAGGAGGCCCGTGAAAAGAACGGCGGCAAGGCCGGCGGCAAGGAAGCCGGCGACAAGCTGCGCAAGGCCGAGGACAACGTGACGAGCCTCGAGACCCGGCTCGAGGCCCAGGCCAAGCTCATCGAGACGCTCGAGAAGGATCTCGCCAACGTACGCGCCTCGCGGCAGTCCGCCGAGAACCAGACGCGCGAACTCGACGAGCTCAAGGCGTCGCTCGGGATAAAGGACGCCACGATCGAGCGGCTCAAAGCCGATCTCGACGACCAACAGAAGCAACTCGGCAAGCTCCGCGGCAGCGAATCCGAGACCGTGCGCCTGAAGGCCGTGCAGGAGCGCGATCACGACCTGATCGGCGAGCTCGAGAAGGAGATCAAGGATCTCAACGAGACCGTCAACCGTCAGCGCGAAGAGCTCGACCGCCAGAAGCAGACGGTCGAAGGCAGCACGCCGTCACCGGATGCTTCGGCGCAGTCCGGAGCCGAGATCCGGAAACGCGATGCCCAGATTTCCGACCTGAAGCGCGCGAACAAGGATCACGAGAAAGAGATCAAGCAGCTCAAGGAAGCCGTCTCCGGCTGGCAGAAGAAGTACGAGTTCCTCTCCGCCGAGCCGCCGTCGGCGTATCAGGCGACTGTGCCGCCCGCGAAGCAGCCGGCCAGCAACTAGGTCCGGCCGGCCCCGCCCCGTCCCGCGGCGCTGTCGAGCCGGGACAGCAAGGCTTTCTCGAATGCCGGCCGCACGTCGGCGATCCCCCGCACGGGATAAAGCTCCGCCAGCTGAGTGACCTTGAGGCCCTCATAGCCGCAGGGATTGATCCGGCTGAACGGCTCGAGATCCATCGCGATATTGAACGCCAGGCCGTGATAGGAGCAACCGCGCCTCACCTTGAGCCCCACGGCGGCGATCTTGCTGCCGTCGACGTAGACGCCGGGTGCGTCGCGCCTGGGATAGGCTTCCAACCCGAAACCCGCCAGCGTATCGACGACGGCGCTTTCGAGCGTCTCGACCAGACGGCGGATATCGAGCCCACGCCGCTTGAGGTCGAGCAGGACATAGCAGACGAGCTGGCCGGGACCGTGATAGGTGACCTGGCCGCCGCGGTCCGTCTGCACGACCTCGATGTCTCCGGCGTCGAGCAAATGCGCCCGGTCGGCCGCGAGACCGAGCGTGAACACCGGCGGATGTTCGACGAACCAGATCTCGTCCCGCGTTTCCGGTCCGCGCCGCTCGGTGAGCTCGCGCATCTCCGCCCAGACTTGGGTCAAGTGCCTTAGCCCAAGGTCGCGGACCAGAGGCTCGCTGCCTGGATCCTTGCTCACAGCACCATCAGCACGGTTTCGTGCCGGCTGAGCTCGGCATAGAGGGCATCGATTTTCTCGCGACTTTCGGCCCAGACGGTCAGCGTCATGCTCAGGTAATGGTCCTGCCGGCTCGGGCGAGACGTCACGCTATCCTCGTTGAGGTCGGGAAAGTGCCGACGCGCGATCGCGAGCACTGCGTCGCGGAATGCAGCGTCGTTGCGACCGAAAACCTTTACGGGAATGTCGCAGGGAAACTCGAACGGGGAGCCGTTCCCTTCCACCCTCAGTCGAACCAGAGCGCGACGCCATCGGCGACACGTGACAGCACTCCGCCGCGCTTGACCTCGGTGAGCGCGACGAGCGGCTGCGATGCGATTCGCGCGTCGCCGAGCATGACTTCGAGATCGCCGACGACCTGGTCCGGTGCGAGCGGGGCAACGAGCTCGACCGTCAGCGCCGCGCTCGCGACGAGCGTCTCGAAGCTGCCGCGCGGCACCGTCACGACAACGTCGGCCGCGGGCCCGAGTGCCAGCGTCTCGAGATTGCCCTTGAAGACGCGCGCCTCGGCGACGGCCTCGCCGCGCGCGTAGAGACGATGCGTTTCCCAGGCATCGAAGCCGTATTCGAGCAGCGCCAGGCTGCTTTCGCCGCGCGTCGCGTCGGTCGTCGAGCCGAAAATCACCGCGATCAGGCGCATGCCGTCGCGCTCGGCCGAGCTCACGAGACAATAACCCGCCTCGCGCGTGTAACCGGTCTTGAGTCCGTCCACGCTGTCGTCCTGCCAGAGCAGGTCGTTGCGGTTGTATTGCGCAATCGCGTTGAAGGTGAACTCGCGCTCGGAAAAGCGCTCGTAGTACTGCGGAAAATCGCGGATCAGGGCGCGGGCGAGCAGCGCCATATCACGCGCCGTCGAGACATGCCCGCGCGCCGGCAGCCCGTTGGTGTTCCGCCAGGTGGTGCCCGTCATGCCGAGCTCGGCCGCAGTTTCGTTCATTGCCGCGACGAAATCCTGCTCGGATCCCGCGAGCTGCTCCGCGATGGCGATCGCGGCGTCGTTGCCAGACTGGATGATCAAGCCCCTCAGCAGATCGTCGAATGCGACAACGCTGCCGACCTCGATGAACATGCGCGAACCCGGCGCGCGCCAGGCCCGTTCGGATACGGGAACGAGATCGTCGAGCGCGACCTCGCCGGCAGCGAGAGCCTTGAAGGCGAGATACGCCGTCATGAGCTTGGTCAGGCTCGCGGGATCGAGCTGCTCCGTGGCACGGGACTCGGCGAGAACGACGCCGCTGGCCGCATCGAGGAGGTAAAAGGACTTCGCGTCGACGGCCGGGAGCGAAGTCGTCTGCCCCAGCGCGCCGCCGGCGAATGCAAGGAGAGCGAGCACGGCGACGCTGAGGCGCATCTTCAGTTGTCCTGCACGAGGCGCGCGTCGTCGATGTCGATGCGGCGCAGGTCGTCGCGGATCTCGTCGAACTCCTCGGCGTCGTCGATCGGCCCGATGCGAACACGGTGCATACGATCGGCGCCCTGGCCCGTCGTCATCACGAAACTCTCGCTGAAGCCTTCGCCCCGGAGACGCGCGACGAGCTGCACGGCGTTCTCGCTGTCCGCGAAGGCCCCGACCTGCACGTAGAGCGGCCGCAACGGCCGATCGTCGGGCCCGAGCGTCCCGGCCTCGGCCGGGCTGATGATCGAGAACCCCCGCGAGGGCGTGGCGGTGGCCACGGGCGCGGGCCCTGGCGCGGGCGCGGAAGCCGAAGCGAGCCGCGTTCCATCGGGTATTCCGGCGTCGAGCGCCCGAACCTGCACGCGCGCCGTGCCGGCTCCGATCATGTCGAGCTCTTCGGCCGCACGCTGCGACAGGTCGATGATCCGGTTGCCGACAAAGGGCCCGCGATCGTTGATCCGGACGACGACGCTTTCGCCGTTTTCGAGATTCGTGACCTCGACCCAGGTCGGGATCGGCAGCGTCTTGTGGGCCGCCGTCAGTTCGCGCATGTCGTAGGTCTCGCCGCTCGACGTGGGCTTGCCGTGGAAATCGCGCCCGTACCAGGAGGCGACGCCGCGCTCCGCATAGCCCGCGCTCGAGTCGAGCACGTAGTAGCGCTCGCCGAAGACCTCGTAGAACGGCGGGTTACCGCGATCGCTGCGCGGGGCGGCGGCAGTCGATGACGATGCGGGCGGCTGCGGCGCATTGCCGGCGCAGCCGGCAAGAATCAGGGAGGCCACTGCGAGCGGCAGTGCGCCCCGGCGCGGAAATCGGGTCATCGCAGTTCCTCCGCGAGCTCGCGATGGCGCGCCTCGATAGCCGCGCTGAGCTCGAATGCCGCGAGCGCGTACTTTACGCTGCGGTTGTAACGTGTGATCACGCGGAAATTGTGGAGCCCGACCCAGTAGGCGGTGCTGCTCGCGTCACCCTCGACGGCCACCAGCATCGCCGGTTGCTCGCCCGCGAGCCCGGACGTGAATTCATAGCCGGCCGAGCGGAGCTCGGCGACCGAAGTGTCGAGCTCGAGGCGATTGTTGGGCTCGACAGCGGGGCCTGTCCCCTGCCCGGCCGCCACGGCAATCGGTTCATCCGGATGCCACTCGTGCTCGGCGAAATAATTGGCGACGCTCGCGAGAATGTCGTTCCAGTTTTCCCAGAGATCGCGCCGGCCATCGGCGTCGGCATCGACGGCGAAATTGCGATAGCTCGACGGGATGAACTGCCCGGCACCCATCGCGCCGGCGTACGAACCGAGCGCATCGAGCACGACCGGCCCTTCCTCGGCATAGATCAGCAGGAAGGACTCGAGCTCGCCGGCAAAGAAATCGGCGCGCGGCGGGTAGGCGAAAGCCAGCGTCGAGAGTGCATCGACGACGCGGTAGCTGCCCATGCGCTCGCCGAAGCGACTTTCGATGCCGACGATCGCAAGAATCATCTGCGGCTCGAGTCCATAGCGCTCGGAGGTCGCGGCGACGAGCGCCTCGTGCTCGAGCCAGAACCGGGCGCCGGCCTCGATTCGTTCCGCGGTCAGGAAAATCTGCCGGTACTCGTACCAGGGCACGACGCGCTCGGCCGGCCGCGAGATTGAGTTGAGCGCCGACTGCTGGATTGACGCATCGGCCAGGATCGCGCCGATCTCCTCGCGGTCGAAGCCGTGGCTCTCGACCATGCGCTCGACGAATGCCTCGCGTCGCGTCTCGACGTCCACGGTGCTCCAGGCGTAGTCCTGCGCCGCAGCCGGCAGGATTCCGAACAGCGCCGGAGCGACGGACAAGCCTGAGACAACACGCTGGCCGGCTGTCCTCATGGGCCGATGAGCTTCCGGTGGCGGCTGATGGCCGCGAGCATGCCGAAGCCGGCCATCAACGTGACGGCCGAGGTGCCGCCGGCACTCACGAAGGGCAGCGGCACGCCGACGACGGGCAGGATCCCGGAAACCATGCCGGCGTTGACGAAGACGTAGACGAAGAACGTGAGGCTCAGTGTGCCCGCGAGCAGGCGCGTGAACGTGTCCTGCGCCTGGACGGCGATCCAGAGCCCGCGCCCGACGAGCACGAGATAGAGCGTGATCAGCGCGACGAGTCCCATGAGGCCGAACTCCTCGCCCATGACAGCGAAGATGAAGTCGGTCGAGCTTTCGGGCAGGAAGTCGAGATGGGCCTGGGTGCCGTTGAGCCAGCCCTTGCCGAAGGTGCCGCCCGAGCCGATTGCGATCTGCGACTGCCAGATGTTCCAGGTGGCGTCCGTCGGCGCATCGCCGGGAAAGAGGAAGGTGATCACGCGCGTGCGCTGGTAGTCGTGCAGCAGAAACTTCCAGGCAACCCACGCCATGGGCACGGCCGCGATGGCCCCCGCCACGATCAGTCGGATGCTCATGCCGGCCAGCAGGACCGCAATGCCGCCTGCGGCCACGATCAGCAGCGCCGTGCCGAGATCCGGCTGCTCGGCGATCAGGAATGCAGGCACCGCGATGATCAGCAGCGCGACGAACAGATGCCCGAACGCCGGCGGCAGTGTTCTCTCGTGAAAGAACCAGGCGACCATCAGCGGCGTCGCGAGCTTCATGAGCTCGGAAGGCTGGAACCGGATGATGCCGAGGTCGAGCCAGCGCTGCGACCCGCCGGCGATCTCTCCGGACAGCATGACGCCGAGAAGGAGGCCGAGCACGGCAACGTAGACCCAGGGCGTCCAGAGCCTGAGATAGCGCGGCGGAATCTGGGCGAAGACGAAGAACGCCGCAAGCCCGGCGCCGAGCCGGATGCTCTGGCGGATGACGGCGCTCTCCGAGCCGCCGGCGGCGCTGTAAAGCACGACGAGGCCGAGGCCCGAGACGAGCAGCAGGGTCACGAGCAGCGGAATGTCGACGGCGAGCGACGGCATGGCCACCGGCAACTGCCGCGGCCAGGGAGAACGCGCCGGCTCAATTCGCAGCGAGCTCAAACACTTGCTCCTCGGTTCCGAACCAGGCGTCGAGCACCTTGCGCGCGACCGGAGCAGCCGTGCTGCCGCCGCCGCCATTGTTCTCGACGATCACCGCAATCGCGACCTCGGGATTTTCCGCCGGCGCATAGCCGATGAAGAGTCCGTTGTCGCGCTGCCGCTCTTCGACATCCTCGAGGTTGGGCTGCGCGGCATCCTGCGCGAGGCCGACAACCTGGGCAGTTCCGGTCTTGCCCGCGACCGAGTAGAGCGCACCGTCCATCGCGGCCCGGCCAGTGCCGCGCTCATCCGTCGTCACGCCGACCATCGCTGCGTGGATCTCCTGCCAGTCAGCCTCGTCGACGCCGCTCACGGGAGCGAGCAGAACCGGCGGGGAGTCGATGAGCTCGGAGGATTCGGCGTCCTCGGTCGCCGTGAGCAGCCGCGGCCGGAAACGCTGGCCGTTCGCGGCGATCGCGGCCGTCGCATGCGCCAGCTGCAGGATCGTGAACTCCACGTAGCCCTGGCCGATGGCGGCGCTGACCGTCTCGCCCTGATACCAGCTCTGGTCCTCGCGGGCGCTGAAAGCCGAGCGCTTCCATTCCCGGCCCGGCATCAGCCCCGCGCTCTCGCCACCGATGTCGATGCCCGTTCGCGCACCGAAGCCGAATGCCTTCATGAATGGCTCCATCCCGTCGATGTCGAGGTCTACGCCGAGGCCGTAGAAATAGACATTGCAGGAACGGACGATGGCGGAATAAAGCGTCGTTTCGCCGTGCGGCAACACGCGTCGCGGCTCGCGGTACACGCGCGAGCTGTTTGGCAACCGGTATTGCCCGTTGCAGTAGTGATCTTCGTGGACATAGGCCGTGTCGTAGAAGAGGCCCGCCAGCCCGACGAACGGCTTGATCGTCGAACCCGGGCTGTAGGGATTCCCAATCGCCCGGTTGATGAAGGGCTCGTCGGGATCCGTCCGGACGGCGGTGTAGTCGGACTGGCTCATACCCATGGCCAGCGCATTGGGATCGAAGGCCGGCGTGCTGACGAGCGCCAGCACATCGCCATTGCGCACGTTGACGACGACGGCCGCGCCGCGATAGCCCGCAAGCGCTTCCTGCGCAGCGAGCTGCAGCCGAATGTCGAGCGCCGTCACGACGTGCTGGCCCGGCACCGGCAGCTGCTCTTCGAGGGCACCCGGCGGCACGGTCTCGAGCGACTGGCGGCGGCCGTGGGCGTTGACGACCATCTCGCGATAGCCGACGGTGCCGTGGAGCACATCCTCATAGGCACGCTCGAGTCCCGTCTTGCCGATCTGCGACGTGCCCTTGTAGTCCGCGCCGTCGATACGCTCGAGGTCGCCCTCGCTGATGCGGCCGACGTAGCCGACGACATGCGCCGCCGCCTCGCCATAGGGGTAATTGCGGATCAGGCCTTCGCGGATGTCGATGCCCGGAAATGCATAGCGCCTGACGGCGAAAGTCGCGGCCTGTTCCTCGGTCAGGTTCGTCAGCGTCACGCGGTCGACGCGACTGCGCTGCGAGCCCACGAGATCGACGAGCTCGGCATGATTGACGGGATCGACGAGACCCATCAGCTCGAGGCTCTGCAGGGTCGCCTCGAAGTCCTCGAGCGCTTCCGGCACGGCGACGAGCTGCCAGCTCGGAATGTTCTCCGCGAGAATCCGGCCTGCACGATCGAGGATCAGGCCGCGCGTCGGCGGCAGCGGCTCGACCCGGATCTGATTGCGCTGCAGCAGGCCGCTGAAGCGCTCGTACTCGACGACCTGCAGATGCACGAGGCGCCAGACGAGAGCGCCGGTCAGCAGCACGACGACGACGGCGGCGCCGATGACGCGCGTCAGGAACAGTCGATGCTCCTGCCAGTGGTCCTTGAGTCTCTGTGTCCGGCCGGCCATCTCGATCGCCTACATCCTGGCCTCGGCCGCCCGGCGACCGCGCTCGACGCCTACGAGCACGAGCAGCCAGAGCGCGCCACCCGTGAGGACGGGACCGATGCGGTCGAGCAGCGCCACATCGCGACCGGCCGCGCCGTCGATCCAGAACAGCAGGAACTCGTAGACGGCCAGGAGGCCGATGACGACGGTCGCAACCTGCGATGCCGGGAAGGCCCGGATCCGGAAGTGGAAGCGCTGGCTCAGGTAGACGATCACGAGCAGCGAAAGCGAGTGCTGGCCGAGCAGCGTTCCCGACAGCGTGTCGAGCACGAGCCCGAGCCAGAAAGCTGTCAGGAGACCGTAGCGACGCGGCTCGATCAGCGCCCAGTAGAGCAGCACCATGGCGACCCAATCGGGGCGGAACGGCGCGAGCGCGTCGGGCAACGGCACGATCGAGAGAATCAGCGCGAAGACGATGCTCGCCGTCGGCAGGAACCAGTGGCTCTGTGCCTGGCTGTTCATTGCGCTGCCCCCGAGGTTTCCGTCGCGGCCGCCGGATCGGCCGGCGGCGCCGTGAGACCCGCCGCGGTCGCCTGCTGCACGGCCTCTTCGGTCGGCCAGATCAGCAGGACTTCCTGGTCCCGGTCGAGCGTCGCCAGCGGCCGGGCGCGGACTTGAGCGAAAGGCTGGCCGGGCTGCAGGTCCACTACCGTGACCTCGGCGACGGGCCGGCCGCTCGGGAAAACGCCGCCCAGCCCTGACGTGACGAGCCGGTCGCCGGGCTGGATGTCGGCCGTGTTCGTGAGGTACGGCAGCAGCAGGTCACCAAGGTCTCCTGTGCCTTCGGCTATCGTCTTCACACGGCTGCGCTCGACGGTCACGGGCACCGCGTGCTCGGAGTCAGTGATCAGCATCGCTTCGGCGGAAAGTTGCGAGACGGCGACGACCTGGCCGACGATGCCTTCGGCATCGAGCAGCGGCTGGCCGACGAAAACGCCGTCCGCCTTGCCGCGATTGATGATGAAGCGCTGCCGGTTCTCCAGGTCGACCGACAGGATCTCGGCGACGCGTACCTCGAAGCCCTGCTCCTCCTCGATCGAATTGAGCAGCTGACGCAGGCGCTCGTTCTCGCGATCGACTTCGCCCATCTCCTGCAGGCGGATTTGCGCGACGAGCAGCTCGTACTGGAGCTCGTCCCGTTGTCGGCGGAGCTCGGCGTTGTCGGTCAGCGCCTGGCTCGCATTGTTCCAGACGCGAAACGGCAGATCGACGACGAGGCGGATCGGGTGAACGGCGAGGCTCAGGAGCTCGCGCACTTTCGCGAGATGATCCTGGCGATGATCGATGAACATGAGCGCGAGCGAGGCGATGGCGAGCAGGGCGAAGCGGGCGCCGTGGGATACCTGTCCCATCCCCGGTACGCCGGCCGTTTGTCCTGGCCCACTCATATATATAGCCCCTGCTTCTACGCCATCGGGCGGTCAGTCCAGCGAAAAGGCCGAAGGGCCGTATTCGTCGAGGAGCTCGAGTACTCGTCCGCCACCGCGCGCGACACAGGTCAGCGGATCGTCGGCAACGACGACGGGCAGACCCGTCTCCTCAGTCAACAGCTTGTCGATATCGGTCAACAGGGCGCCACCGCCCGTCAGCACGATGCCCCGCTCGGCGACGTCGGCGCCGAGCTCGGGCGGCGTCTGCTCGAGCGCGACCTTGACCGCGCCGACGATGCCCTGCAGCGGCTCCTGGAGCGCCTCGAGGATCTCGTTGCTGTTGAGCGTAAAACTGCGCGGCACGCCTTCCGACAGGTTGCGGCCCTTCACTGAAATCTCGCGCACGTCCTGCCCGGGATAAGCCGAGCCGACTTCGTGCTTGATGCGCTCGGCCGTCGCCTCGCCGATGAGGATGCCGTAGTTGCGGCGCACATAGTTCGTGATCGCATCGTCGAAACGATCGCCGCCGATGCGCACCGAGGCCGCGTAGACGATTCCGTTCAATGAGATCACGGCGACTTCCGACGTGCCGCCGCCGATGTCGAGCACCATCGAGCCGCGCGCTTCGTGCACGGGCATGCCGGCACCGATCGCCGCAGCCATCGGCTCTTCGATCAGATACACCTTGCGCGCGCCGGCGCCTTCGGCCGACTCGCGAATTGCGCGCCGCTCGACCTGCGTCGAGCCGTAGGGCACGCAAACCAGAACGCGCGGGCTCGGGCGGAAATAGCGCGAGCCGTGCGCCTTCTTGATGAAGTGCTGCAGCATCTTTTCCGTCACCGCGAAATCGGCGATGACGCCGTCCTTCAGCGGACGGATGGCCGTGATGTGCCCGGGAGTGCGGCCGAGCATATTCTTCGCTTCGGTGCCGACGGCCTCGATGGTCTTGCCACCGCGCCCCGGCTCCTCGCGAATCGCGACGACGGAAGGTTCGTTGAGCACGATGCCGCGGCCCCTGACGTAAATCAGGGTGTTGGCAGTTCCAAGATCGATCGACAGGTCATTGGAGAAATGACCGAGAAAACTCTTTAACACTGGGGCTCTAAACCGCTGATTTGACTAAACCGGGACTATACGGGCGGGTAGGCCCCTCGTCCAGCGAGGTGTATAGTCTAATGTGAACCCGATCACTCGACTCGTCCGTGTCTCTCCAACTCGAAGATATCCAGAAGCTCGGTCAGCTCGCCCGACTCCGGATCGAGCCCGAAAAGGTCCCCGATCTGGTCGCCAAGCTGTCCGGCATTTTGAGCTTCGTCGATCAGCTCAAGGCCGCCGACACCGAGGCGGTCGCCCCGATGGCACACCCCCTCGACCGGACGCAGCGGCTTCGGCCCGACACGGTCACCGAATCCGACCGGCATGAGCTCTATCAGGAGAATTCCGCGAGCGTCGAGCGCGGGCTCTATCTCGTGCCCAAAGTCATCGAATAGGCTCGCCGCCCGATGCATCGCCATACCCTCGCGGAATCGGCGGCTGCGCTCGCGGCCGGCAGCATCTCCTCGCTCGAGCTCACGCGCCACTACCTGGACCGGATCGAACGCCTCGACGGCCGGCTCAACAGCTACATCACGGTGACTGCCGAGCGGGCGCTCGAGCAGGCGCGGGAGGCGGACCGGCGCATTGCCCGGGGCGAGAAGGCCCCGCTCCTCGGCGTGCCGATTGCCCATAAGGACATTTTCTGTACCGCCGGGGTGCGCACGACCTGCGGCTCGCGCATGCTCGACGGATTCGTTTCCCCCTACGACGCCACGCTTGTCGAGCGGCTCGAGCGCGCCGGAGCGGTGATGCTCGGCAAGACGAACATGGACGAGTTCGCGATGGGCTCGTCGAGCGAGACGAGCTTTTTCGGCCCCGTCCGCAATCCCTGGAATCTCGACTGCGTGCCCGGAGGCTCCTCGGGCGGTTCGGCCGCCGCAGTTGCAGCCGGTCTCTGCGCCGCGGCAACGGGCACCGACACCGGAGGCTCGATCCGCCAGCCAGCGGCGCTCGCGGGACTTACGGGGTTGAAGCCCACCTACGGCCGCATCTCCCGCTACGGCATGATCGCCTTCGCTTCGAGCCTCGACCACGGCGGCAGCCTGACGCGCACGGCCGAGGACGCCGCGCTCATGCTCGGCGCGATGGCGGGATTCGACGAGCGCGACTCGACCTCGCTCGACGAGCCCGTGCCCGACTATGCGGCGGAAATCGGGAAGCCGCTGGGCGCCGTCACGATCGGCGTGCCCGAGGGCTTCTTCGATGACGGGCTCGACGCCGCCAATGCCTCCGCCGTGCGCGATGCCATTACCGTCCTCGAAAAACTCGGCGCAGATTGCAAACCGGTCGAGCTGCCGAACATTCACCTCTCGGTGCCCACGTATTACGTCGTCGCGCCTGCCGAAGCCTCGTCGAATCTCGCGCGCTACGACGGCATCCGCTTCGGGCATCGCACGAGCGCGCCTGTGGCCGATCTCAACGACTTCTACATGCGCAATCGCGGCGAGGGCTTCGGCGACGAGGTGCAGCGGCGAATTCTCACCGGCACTTACGTGCTCTCGTCGGGTTACTACGACGCTTACTACATCAAGGCGCAGAAGGCGCGCCGCCTCATCAGCCGCGACTACGCCGAGGCATTCGCCAAGGTCGATTTCATCGCCGGCCCGACCACTCCGACGCCGGCGTTCCGGCTCGGGCAGAAAACTTCGGATCCCGTCGAGATGTATCTCAACGACATCTATACGATCGGCGCCGACCTTGCGGGACTGCCGGCGATTTCGATTCCCTGCGGTTTCGTCGGCGGCCTGCCCGTCGGGCTGCAGCTCGTCGGGCCGCATCTCAGCGAGGGGCCGCTGCTCCGGCTCGCCCACCACTTCCAGCGCGCGACCGATTGGCATGCCCGGTTCCCCGCGGAATTCGACTGAGGCGCGCATGAGCTGGGAAATCGTCATCGGCCTCGAGATCCACGCGCAGCTCGCGACGACGAGCAAGATTTTCTCGGGCGCGGCGACGCGCTACGGCGCCGCGCCGAACTCGCAGGCCTCGCTCGTCGACCTCGGCTACCCCGGCGTGCTGCCGGTGCTCAACGAGGGCGTCGTCGACATGGCGATCCGTTTCGGCCTCGCAACCCATTGCCAGATCGCGCGGCGCTCGGTGTTCGCACGCAAGAATTATTTCTATCCCGACCTGCCGAAGGGCTATCAGATCTCGCAATACGAGCTGCCGATCGTGCACTCAGGGCATATCGAGATCGTCCTCGACGACGGCAGCGTCCGGCGCGTCGGCATCACGCGGGCGCATCTCGAGGAGGATGCCGGCAAATCGCTGCACGAGGATTTCCAGGGCTTGTCCGGGATCGATCTCAACCGCGCCGGCACGCCGCTGCTCGAGATCGTCTCCGAGCCGGATCTGCGCTCTGCGCGCGAGGCCGGCACCTACATGCGCGCAATCCACACACTCGTGCGCTACCTCGGCATCTGCGACGGCAACATGCAGGCAGGCTCGTTTCGCTGCGACGCGAACGTCTCCGTGCGCCGCCAGGGCGAGGCGAAGCTCGGCACGCGCGCCGAGATCAAGAACCTGAACTCCTTCCGCTTCGTCGAGAAGGCGATCGAGACCGAGATGCGAAGGCAGATCGAGCTCATCGAGGACGGCGGACGCGTCGTCCAGGAGACGCGCCTCTACGATGCCGATCGCGACGAGACGCGACCGATGCGCAGCAAGGAAGAAGCGAACGACTACCGCTATTTTCCCGACCCGGATCTCCTGCCAGTCGTCATCGCCGATGAGCGCATCGCGCGCGTCGAGGCGGCGATGCCGGAGCTGCCTCATGCGAAGCGCGAGCGCTTGATGCAGCAGTACGGGTTGCCGGCCTACGACGCGGACATTCTCGCCTCGAGCCGCGCGCTGGCCGACTACTACGACGCGCTCGCCAAGGCGACCAAGGCAAAACCGAAGATGGCTGCAAATTGGGTCATCGGCGAGCTCACCGCCGCGCTCAATCGCGAGAACCGCGAGATCGAGAGCTCGCCCGTCGCGCCCGCCGATCTCGGCGCCCTGCTCGACCGGATCGAGGACGGCTCAATCTCGGGGAAGATGGCCAAGGAGATTTTCGAAGCGCTCTGGCGCGGCGAGGGCCCGGTCGAAAAGATCATCCGCGAACGCGGCCTCGAGCAGATCTCGGACACGGCGAGCATCGACGCGCTCGTGCAGAAAGTGCTCGACGCCAATGCCGAGCAGGTCGCGCAGTACCGCGGCGGCAAGATGCAGGTGCTCGGCTTCCTCGTCGGCCAGGTCATGAAGGCCTCACAGGGCAAGGCCAACCCGAAGCAGGTCAACGAGGCCTTGCGACGACTGCTCGGCTAATCAAGACAAGGGCCGCATAAGCGGCCCGCCGTCGTCGGCGTTCAGCCGGGCTTCGCCTTCTTCGCCGTCTTCTCAAACTTGCGCCAGGCCGACGGGTACCGCCGGCTGAGCTCGCCGGCGCGCTCGGTCTGAAGGCGGATCAACGGCGCAATCGCCGCGCGCGCCTTCGCGTCGGCCTTCGACGCGCGAGTGAGCGCGCGCAATCGTTCGATCGCTGCGATTGCGTCGCGCTGCGCGCCCAAAAGATCCTGGATCTGCTTCGCGCCGCGCATGAGAACTTTCAGGCCTTCTGAAAACCCGGAGTAGAACTCGGCCTCGTACCGCAGGCGCTTGGCACGGATGCGCAGCTCGTGCAGTTCCTCGGCCGGCGACTCGACATCGATCTTCCTGCCGAGCTTGAGCACGCGCTTCAGGCTCTTGCGCAGGTCGCCCTCGATGGCGTCGCGGATCCGGAGCGAGCGCCAGCGGCGCTGCACGCCCGGCGGCAGCTCATTGCCGGCGAAGTCCGCGAAAGAGGCCTGCAGCAGGGCGAAACGCTTCGAGCCGAGCAGGCTCACGAGCCGCGCCGACGCATCTTTGCGCAACCGCGCAATGCTCCGTTTCACGACGACAGGCAGGGGCACCGGGCCGTTGGGGCCATCGGCGTCGCCGAGCGTCTCCTCGTAAACGTCGAGATCGCGCATTTCGCCGAGCGCCTGCGCGAGCCAGCGGAACTCGACGCGGAAATGCTCGACCTGCACCGGCATGAAATCGCGGAACACGCTGAGAGCGACACGCAGTCGGCGCAGCGCGATCCGCGCCTGATGAATCTCCTGCGGCAATGGCAACTCGCGCCGCGGACGCAAGTTCGCACCGAGCGCGTCGAGCTCGGAACGGAAAATTCGCTGCGCGAGGAGAAAAAGCGGATCGCGGGAATCGAGCCCTGCGGCGTACGCCGGCCGGTCCGCAACCGGCGCTTCGGCTTCGGTTTCGGGAGGTGATTCGTTGCTGAGCGAGGGATCGATGGTCATTGGACGTCGCACAATTTCAATGTAACACTGCCGTCGAGAAGGACTCCAGCCGGGCCTTCGGGTCCCACGACAAGAATATGGAAATCCTCGGCGTCTATAACATCAAGGGCGGAGTCGGCAAGACGACGACGGCCGTGAACCTCGCCTACCGCTCAGCTGCCGAGGGCTGGCGCACGCTGCTCTGGGACCTCGACCCCCAGGCCGCTTCCACTTACATCCTCAAGCGTCGCGCCAGGATCAAGGCGAGCGTCAAGGATCTGCTGCGCGGCGACGCGCTGACCTCCGAGCTCATCAAGCCGACCGATTACCCGAATCTCGATCTGCTGCCGTCGGATTTCTCGTACCGCCATTTCGACGAGCGCTTCGGCGTGAAACGCAATCCCGCGAAGCAGCTGCTCAAGCTCATGATGCCGCTGCACCGCTCGCACGCCTGCCTCGTCCTCGATTGCGCTCCCGGAATTTCCGTAGTCGCGGAGAACATCCTGCACGCCGCCGACGCGCTGATCGTTCCGCTCGCGCCCTCGCCCTTGTCTGTGCGCACGCTGCGCCAGCTCGTCGACTTTCTCGAGCGCAAGCAGTGGCGCGATATCGAGCTCCTGCCCTTCTTCTCGATGATCGACCGCCGCCGGAAGCTGCACAAGGAAACAGCCGAGCAGCTGCGCGCGGAGTTCCCGTTCATTCTCGAGACGGAAGTGCCTTACGGCTCGGCCTTCGAGCAGATCGCCGTGCGCCGCGCTCCCGTCGAAGCCTTCGCGCCGCAGAGTTTTGCGGCGGAGACCTATCGCGCGCTCTGGCAGGAAATCGACCGACGCCTCGACAGCCGCGGCGTCGGGCGCGTCAACCAGGGCGCGGGCTAGAGCGCCGCGACCCCGCCCTCGCGAGCGCGAGTCCGGCCGCCGAAGCGCCGGAAGCCCTGCCACGCAAGCACGCCTGCGAGAGCCAGCAGCTCAAAGATGCCAAAGCTGCCGCCGCCCGTGGCCGCCGTGCGCTGCTTGCCCGAGAAGTAGCTCGACGCCTTCTCCCAGGTCTGCACACCAATGACGCGACCGATCCTGCGGCCCGGAATGTCGTCCGCGGGCGGGTGCACGCCGGCCCAGAGACGCGAGATTCCGGCGGAATCGGACAGGTCGAAGTAGGTTGCGAATTGCAGCGTGACATCGACGCTCGGCCCTTCCTCGTAGTCGAGGAAATCATCGGCCACGGTGCGGTACTCGAACAGGCCCGACGGGAAGAACGGATCGCCCGTCAGCAGAGTCAGCGCCTGCGCGCCCGCGCTCGTCATCGTCGCGTGACCGGAGGTGAAACCGGCGAACGGCGGCGTCACGAAGTTGGAGCGCTGATACGGCCACCAGTTCTCCGCGAGAATCCAGTCGACACCGGCAACGTCGAAGTTCGGATTCGACACATATTGATGAGCGCGCCAGGCGAAGAGCTTGATCTTGCCGACGTTGTCGTTCGGCTGCGGCGTCGCGGGATTGTCCGCGAGCGGATCGCCGGGGCGCACGCAGTCGATGACGCGGTTGCTGCCGTCACCGGCCGGGTCGGTCGGGTCGTCCACATACCTGAAACCCTGCGGATCGTAGGGACAATGCGGATCGGCAGGATCGCTGCTCTGCCCGGCCGTTCCCATCCAGCGGATCGCCGTGATGGGCCGCGCATAGTCGTACCAGCCCTTCATGCTCCAGGTCGTGACGCCGGCCTCGTGGATGGCGGCGCTCAGCGCGAAATAGGCTTTTGCATCCCATTCGAGGTCGTCGACGATGGGACCGACGCCCCCGACACGCTTCTCGAAGAGCGGCGAGTCACTGACCTGCGTGTTGAGGATGTGCATCATCGAGCCGGCCGGCGTCTCGGCGGTAAACGGACCGTCGGCCCACCAGGTCGCCAGCACGCGCACGTAGTCGCCGAAGGGCACGATCTGCGGCGCATACGGTTGGCCCGTGACCGGGTTTACCGGGTGCCCGTCGCCCGGGATGTCGCTGCCCAGGTAGTCGAAAAAATTGTGCAGCCCCGCGTAGGTCTCCGGAAACGACTGGTTGTTGCCGATCGCACCGGGCGAGATGTCGACGAGCTCCGCCCCGTGACCGCGCGTGGGATCGAGATGCCCGGACCAGATCGCAACGAGCGAGAAACCCCACTTGTACTCTTCGGGCATGGAACCGGGACCGGACAACGCAATCAACGGCGGCGAACCGGGGTCGTGATAGACGAGATACCGGGCGCCGTCGCGCGTGTACTCGGTGCGCTCGGCGGCACCCATCGCGAACGGCGTGGTGTTACCCCACTCCGGCGTCTCGAAGTCGGGAGCAGGAATCTGGAATCCCGTCTTGCTGACGAATCCCGCGATTTCCAGCTTTTGCCATCGATCCGGATTGACGACGTTGTCGATGCTGCGCGGGTTGGTTGGGTCGAGTGGCGGGTTCACGGGTTGATAGAAACGCGTGCGGTAACCGTCAGCCTCGTTGGTCCCGTCGGCGAAACCGAAACGGATCACGCAATCGGCGATGTAATTGCCGAGCGCGGCCGGCGAGCTGCCGCCGTTATGCGCCGTCGAGATGAAGTCGCGATTGAGCCCGTAGCGCGCCATGATCTCGTCGAACACGGCGAACGATGCGAGCGCGCCATTCGAATTTCGGAATCGATGCCGCAAATAGCGGTAGGCGGCGTAGCTGATCGCGATTCTCTGCGCCTCGGGCGAGCGCTCAACGCGCCCCGTCTGCACCATCGGGCATTCGAAGCCGTTGACGTTCTGGCCGAGCAGATAAGGCTGGGCATCCTCGTCATAGAAGGCCCAGGCATCGTAGACCGCGACCGAGAACTGGAAAGCGACTCGCGCGTTGTAGGGTACGCGGCCGGTGTCGCGACGCAGCGCAAAGATAAGCGCCTCGCTCCAGTTGCGGGCGACGGATTTGTCGGCTTGGAACGCGTAAGGCGGCGGCGACTGTGCCTCTGCCGTTGCAGAAATGACACAGGTAATAATGAGAGTCGCAAGGACTCGCCGCAACGACGGAATCAACATCGCTCCCCCTGAATAATTCTTTATATTTCGCGGGAAACGGCCGCTCGCCATTGTGTCCCGGCAGAGAGAGATTACACCCGCCAGTCTCGTTCCCGCAACGAAAGTCCACGGCCCGCGAGGAAATCCGCCCACAAGGCAGTCCTGAACCTGGCCGGCAAGCCCGAACGGTCCAGCAGCTAGAATCATTCCGGGGCCGACGTTACCGACCCAGAGAACATCGGAGACATACCATGCTCAGACATATTCTTGCTGCTGCTTCCGCCGCAACGCTGCTGACAGTCGGCGGTGTCGCTTTCGCGCAGAGGGACGACAACGCTGGCAAGGAACGCGCTGATATCGACGAGCACACCGAGGAAGCGCTGGCGGAGTTCTTCGAAACGGTTGATGGCGGCCAGGCTTTGTTCGACAAGGCCGCGGGCTATGCCGTGTTTCGTGTCACCAAGGCGGGCCTCGGCGTTTCCGGCGCGGGCGGCCAGGGCGTGGCAATCGACAAGGGCAACGGATCGCGTGTCTACATGAACATGGGCGCCGCGGGTGCGGGACTGACGTTCGGCGCGAGCCGCTACGACATCGTGATCCTGTTCGAGACGGCGGCAAAATTCAGCGCGTTCACGACGGGCGGCTGGGACTCGTCCGCGACAGCCGAGGCCGCGGCGGGAACGGAGAGCGCGGGCGCCGGGACGACGTTCTTCGAGGGCGTCGCCTACTTCCAGGTCGGCAATCGCGGACTCATGGCGAGTGCCGACGTGACCGGGACGCGGTTCTGGGTTTCGGAGGACCTGAACTGAGCTAGCGCTTCTGCTCGAGCTGCCGCTCGGCCGGGGCCGGGCTCTGCTCGCGCTTCGCAACCTCGAGCCACTCGCGCTGCGCACGCTGGAAATGCTTCGGCGCCAGGCGCGCGTCGCGCAGAATCGCAGCGAACAATTCGGAGGCGCGCGCCGTCTGGCCAACTCTCTTGTAGCAGAGCGCCTGCCGCACTCGTGCCTCGGCTCCCGGAAAGTAGCCCGCGAGCGCGGCGTATTCCTCGAGCGCACGATCGGTCTCGCCGGCCTCCTCGAGCGCGCGAGCGTAGATCAGATGACTTTCGGGCGAACGGGCGCCCGGATGGACCGACCGCAGCCGGTCGAGCGTCGCCACCGTATCGCGGAATCGTCCGCCACCGAACTGCGCGTTCGCGAGCGAGACCAGGATCTTCGGATCGTCCTCGAAGAGCCCCTGGCGCGCCTCCTCGCAAATGCGGATGGCCTCATCGTGACGCCCCGCCCGTGAAAGCTCGTCCGCGAGCCGGCTCGAAGCTTCGACGCTGCGACTGCGCTCGTACTCGAGCGTCGCCGCGCGCACGCCGCGCTCAGGGTCGATCCGGTCGCGCACATTGCGCATCGCACGCCGCGCCGTGAGGTTCTGACCAAGAGACGGCAGTACTTCGATGAGCAGATAGACGATCACGCCGACGCCCGGCACGAACAGGATCAGGAATATCCAGGTCCGGTTCGCGCCCGAGCGGAAGACATGCAGGATCGCGAGTATCTGGGCCACGACCGTGATGCCGATGTAATGCATGGACGAGGGCCGGCTCAGTCGCGAAAGTTGATGAACTGGAGCGGCAGGCCGAGATCGCTCTTGCGCAGCAGCTGGATCGCCGCCTGCAAGTCGTCACGCTTCTTGCCCGTGACCCGCACCTGCTCGCCCTGGATCGAGGCCTGCACCTTGAGTTTCGAATCCTTGACGATCCGGACGATCTTGCGCGCGCTCTCGGTGTCGACGCCGTGCTTCAAGGTAACCGTCTGCTTCGTCAGGCGCAGCGAGCTCTCGATCGTGCCGGTCTCCATGGCCGACACGTCGATCTTTCGGCGGGCGAGCTTCTCGGTGAGGATCGTCAGCATTTGCTTGATCTGGAACTCGGTCGGCGCCTCGAGCGCGATCACAAACTCGGCGAGAGTATATTTCGCACCCGAGTCCCGGAAGTCGAACCGGTTCGCAACTTCACGATTCGCCTGGTCGACGGCGTTCGTCAGCTCGTGAACGTCGATCTCGGAAACGGCATCGAAGGAAGGCACTGGTTTCCCCTGGAAGTGAAGGCGCCCGTGGCGAACGCGACGCCTAGCGGCCGGCTCCCTGCTGAGTTTCGAACATGCGCCGGAAATTCGCTTCCTGGGCGTCGATGTGGGCGAGATAGCCAGCGTGGTCAATGAAGGGGTTCGGATCGCCCGGGCCGCGGGCCAGCAGTGCCGCGTGCTTCGCGGCGAGGCCGTACTGGGTGCCATGCGGCGCTAGAAAGACGTCGACGTCCATGGCGCGCGCCTTGGCAAAGGTGGCAACGTAATCGTCGGCAATGGTCGGATAGTCCGGATTCCCGACGAGGACATAGCCCGGATTGACGCCGAAGCTGCAGATGATGAGCGCGTCGTAGTCGTTCCCGCCCTCCTCGACCTCGAGCGCCCAGCTCGTGCAGCCACGCGTATGCCCGCCAGTGCGATGGGCCGTCAGCGTCTCGCCGCCAAGCGTGACCTCGTCGCCGTCCTCGAGCACGCGGTCGATCGGATGGTCCTTGCCGCCCGGCCGCATGTCGCGCAGCGCGGGCACGTCCTCGGCCATCGCGAAGACTTGCGCGCCGGTCAACTGCTTGACGAGCGCGTCGCCCTCCATGTGATCGCCATGTGCGTGGCTGCCGAGCACGATTTCGATGTCATCGAACTCGAAGCCGAGCGCTTCGACGTTGCGCTGCAGCAGAGGCACGGTCGACTCGAAATCGCTGTTGATGAGGATGTGGCCTGCGGGCGTCACGATGAGGAAGGTCGCGAGCTGCTCCGAGCCGACGTAGTAGAGGTTGTCCATGACACGGTGCGGCGGGAACGGGGCGTTCCAGTCGACGTTGGCCGGCTGGGCGATCGCGACGAGCGGGCCGAGCGCGAGGGCGATCGTGACGAAGGTTCCGGACTTCATTAGTTTTCTCCACCCTGCCGCCGACCTGGGCCAGAGCATGGTACCGGCAATCGCCCTCTCCGGACTATCGGGCTTCGGATTCCGCATCTATCGAAATCCGGTGGGTTCTTGGGCCCTTCTTCGGCGCCTGCACTTGACCGCGTTCAGACTACTTATGTAGTCTTATAGACTATAGCGGTAGACAGGTCGCAGCATGCAGATTTCGAATTCCGAACACGACGTTCTTGATGTGCTATGGAGCGAGTCTCCGCTTACGGTCGGTCAAGTCGTTGAGAGATGTCAGAGCAAGCGCGACTGGCATGAAAACACTGTCAAGACCTTGCTGGCACGTCTCCTCAAGAAGCGCGCCGTCAAACGCAGCAAGGACGGACGCCAGTATTTTTATTCGCCAACGGTCTCGCGCGAGGTGGTCGTGACCACGGCGGCCGAGAGCCTGCTCGATCGGTTCTTCGACGGTCAGATGCAACAGTTCGTTGCCCACTTTGCCGAACGCCGCAAGCTGTCGAAAAAGGACATCCGTGACATGGAAGCCCTTCTCGAGAAGGTGAAGAACGATGCTCGCTGATTGGCTATACAAGACGACGCTGGAGCTTAGCCTGCTCATTGGCCTCGTGTTGCTGATCAGGCCTGTCGTCCGCCGGATCCTCGGTGCCCGCGTCGCCTACTGGCTCTGGTGCCTGCCGATGATCCGGGCAGTCATGCTCGATCGACCCACGCGTCCTCGTGTCGTCACCGAATCCCTGGCGCCGGTGACGGGAAACCTCGATATCTTTCCCTCGTCGGAGGCTTGGCCAATGCCTGCCGGCATTCCGTGGGAGGCCTTGTGGATCGGCGGCGCCACAATCTGGATTGCCTTGCAGCTCTTCGCCTGGATCCGGTTTCGCACGGCTCTCGATGCGAGCTCCGCACCACTCGAATTTGCCGGTCCGATTCCCGCATACGCGCCTTGTGGGTTGCTGGCCCGTCGCGTGCGCTTCATCGCGAGCGACCTTCCGGGCACGCCTTTCGCGACCGGGCTCGTGAATCCACGCATCTGCCTGCCGCACGACTTCACCAGGCGCTTTCGCCCCGAGGAACAAGTCTGGATGATTCGCCACGAGCTCATGCACGTAGAACGCCACGACTTGTGGGTGCAGCTCGCATGGGAATTCCTCCGCGCCGCGTTCTGGTTCAATCCGGTCGTACACATCGGCGCCCGTGCAATGCGTGACGATCAGGAGCTGGCCTGCGATCAGGCCATCCTCGGCAATTGCGATGCCGATGCCAGGTACAGCTACGGTAAGGCTCTGATCGCGAGCACCGGAGCAACACCGCATCCGATCTCCCTCCCATTTTTCGGCCAACAGAAGGAACGCATCGCCATGATCGCCAGACACCGGGTTTCGAGAATCAGAAACGGAATCGGCCTCGCCTTATGCGCGGCCCTCGGCGCATGCGCACTGACGGGCCCTGCCCCGGAGGTCGCTCAGGACGCCGGCGCAGAGCGGATCACCTTGAATTTCGTCGATATGGAGGTTCACGCGGTTTTCAAGCTCCTCGCGGATTTCTCGAACTCGAACATGCTGGTATCGGATCAAGTCCCGAATGTCGGTGTGACCATGTCGGCACAGGATGTCCCTTGGGACGAGGTGCTGGAACAGCTCGTGCACTGTGTCGGCGCGGAAATGAACCTTGACGGCGACGTCATCGTGATCGGGCCGGGAGCCGACTCCGCCAATCCAGGTGAGTGCGCCTACATCAGGGTCTCCGGTCAGCCGATATAGAAGCACTCCGCCGCGCACCCCCCGTGAGGCGGTAAAGCGCCGGCAGCACGAACAGTGTCAGCAATGTCGACGAGACAATCCCGCCGATGACGACTGTCGCGAGCGGCCGCTGCACCTCGGCGCCGACGCCCGTATTGAACGCCATCGGCACGAAACCAAGCGAGGCGACGAGCGCCGTCATCAGTACGGGCCGGAGTCGCGTCAGCGCGCCGGTGACGATCGCGTCCTCGAGCGAGCTGCCTTCGAGCTTGAGATTCCGGATGAAGGAAACGAGGACGATGCCGTTGAGTACCGCTACTCCGGAGAGCGCGATGAACCCAACACCGGCCGAGATCGACAGCGGAATGCCCCGGAGCCAGAGCGCAACCACACCGCCCGTCAGCGCCAGCGGCACGCCCGTAAAGATCAGCAGCGAGTCGGCCACCGAGCGGAACGCGAGGTAAAGCAGTCCGAGGATCAGTAACAACGTCACCGGCACGACGATCATCAGCCGCTGCGCACCCGAGATCAGATGCTCGAAGGTGCCGCCGTACTCGAGCCAGTAGCCCGCCGGCAATTCGACTTCAGCCGCAACGCGCTCGCGCGCCTCGGTCACGAATGAGCCGAGATCGCGGCCGCGCACGTTGGCCGTGACGACGGCTCGCCGCTTGCCATTCTCGCGGTTGATCGCGTTCGGGCCGTCGATGATTTCGACGCTCGCGAGCTCGCGCAGGGGCGCATAGCCGCCGCCGGGCAGTGGCACGGGCAACGCCGCGAGCGCGTCGGGGTCGCTCCGCAGCGGCTCGGGCAGGCGGATCACGAGGTCGAAACGCTGATCGCCCTCGAAAATCTCGCCGACCGCCAACCCGCCGACCGAGGTGGCGACAACGTCCTGGACATCGGCAACGTCGAGCCCGTAGCGCGCGAGCATCGGGCGATCCGGCGTGACGGTCGCCATCTGCAGGCCGGTCATTTGCTCGAGCGCCACGTCGGCACCGCCCGCGACGTCCGCGAGCACGGCCTCGATCTCCTCGCCGAGCTCGCGCAGCGTGTCGAGGTCGTCGCCGTAAACCTTGACGGCGACGTCGGCACGCACGCCCGAGATCAGCTCATTGAAGCGCATCTCGATCGGCTGCGTGAACTCGTAGTTGCTGCCCGGAATCCGTGCCGCGGCCGCCTCGAGCTCCGCGACGAGCTCCTCCTTGGGCTTGCGCGGATCGGGCCAGAGCTCCCGGTCCTTGAGAATGACGTAGGTGTCGGAAACCGACGGCGGCATCGGATCGGTCGCGACGTCGGCGGTGCCGAGCTTCGCGAAGACGCGCTCGACCTCGGGAAACTCGGCGAGCCTGGCATCGAGCTGAAGCTGCATGCTGATCGCCTGATCGACGCCCGTGCCCGCAATCCGCAGCGCGTGCAGCGCCACGTCGCCCTCGTCGAGGCTCGGGATGAACTCGCTGCCGAGGCGCGAGGCGAGCAGGCCGCCGAGCCCCACGAGTGCCACGGCAACGGCAACGACAACGACCGGCACGCGCAAAGCGGCGTGCAGCAGGGGCTCATAGAGTCCCCGCGACACGCGCATCACGGCGTTGTCGTGAGCGGCCACGGGACCGCGCACCACGATGGCGACGGCCGCCGGCACGAAGGTCACGCTGAGCACGATCGCCGCCGACAGCGCCATGATCACGGTCAGCGCCATCGGGTGGAACATCTTGCCCTCGACACCCGTGAGCGCAAAGATCGGGAGATAGACAACGAGAATCACGAACATGCCGAACAGGCCCGGCCGGATGACCTCAGTCGTCGCTGAGCGCACGACTTCGAGCCTTTCGGAAAGCTGCAGCGGACCCGCGCGCTGCGCGAGCCCAAGACGTCGCAGGCAGTTCTCGACGATGATCACGGCGCCGTCGACGATGAGGCCGAAGTCGAGCGCGCCGAGGCTCATGAGATTGGCGCTCGTGCGGGTCTCGACCATTCCGGTGATCGTGAGCAGCATCGAGAGCGGAATCACGAGCGTCGTCACGAGCGCTGCGCGCAGATTGCCGAGCAGGAAGAACAGCACCGCGACGACGAGCAGCGCGCCCTCGACGAGGTTCGTGCGCACCGTTGCGATCGTCTGGTCGACGAGCGTCGTGCGATCGTAGACGGCGTCGAGGCGGAGCCCCTCGGGCAGCGTGCCGTTGATCTCCTCGATCTTGTCGGCAGCCGCTCGCGAAACGACGCGGCTGTTCTCGCCCATGAGCATGAACACCGTGCCGAGCACGACCTCCTCGCCGTTCATCGTCGCGGCGCCCGTGCGAAGCTCCCGGCCGAATCCGACCTCGGCGAGGTCGCCGATGACGACGGGCGTACCGCCGCGCGTCGTCACGGGAATCTGGCGGATTTCCTCGAGCGTGCCGACCTGGCCTGGAACGCGCACGAGATACTGGCTGCCGAAGCGCTCGATGTAGCCGGCACCGACGTTGACGTTGTTGCGCTCGAGCGCGTCGGCAAGATCGGCCAGCGTGAGACCAAACGCGAGCAGAGCCGCCGGCTGCGGCGCGACGACGTACTGCTTCTCGTGACCGCCGATCGTGTTGATCTCGGTGATGCCCGGCACGCGCGCGAGCTGCGGGCGCACCACCCAGTCCATGACGGTGTGCAGATCGGTCGTGTCGTAGACTCCGCCGTCTGCGCGTGCCGCGCCGGGCGCGACGCTGAGGACGAACTGAAAGATCTCGCCGAGCCCCGTCGCGATCGGTCCGAGCTCGGGCTCGAGACCGGGTGGCAGGACGGCGCCGAGTTCCTGCAGCCGCTCGGCCACGCGCTGGCGCGCGAAATAGATGTCGGTGCCATCCTCGAAGACGACCGTGACCTGCGACAGCCCGTAGCGCGAGATCGAGCGCGTGTACTCGAGCCGCGGCAGTCCGGCCATCGCATTCTCGACGGCGAACGTGATGCGCTGCTCGGCCTCGAGGGGCGAGAAGCCGGGCGCCTCGGTGTTGATCTGCACCTGGACGTTGGTGATGTCGGGCACCGCGTCGATCGGGAGCCTCAAATAATTCCAGGCGCCGAATGCCGCGAGCGCGGCAACGACGAGCACAACGATCCCGCGATTCCGTACCGATCGGTCGACTATCTGGTCGAGCATGAATTGACTCCCCGGCGCCTCAGTGGTCGTGGCTCGCGCCGGCCTTCTCGATATCGGCCTTGATGAGGTAGCTGTTCTCCGTGACGATGACCGCGCCGGGATCGAGCCCGTCGAGCACTTCGACGGCGCGACTGTCGCGCCGGCCGAGTGACAGCATCCGCACCTCGTAGGCTTCGCCGACCTGCGCGAACACGACGTCGAAGTCGCGGAATCGCTGCAGCGCCGACAGCGGCACGACGAGCTCCACGGGAGTCTCCCCGATCGTCACGCGGCCCTCGACGAACTGCCCGATGGTCCAGCGGCCGTCGCCGTTGTCGAGCACGACGCGGGCCGCGATGCTCTGCGTCGCACGATCGCCGGATGGAGCGAGATACGCGATCGCCCCCCCGGCAGTGACTCCGCCCGCGGCGGTCACGGTTACCGGCAGGCCGGTGACAATCCGCGGCCGGTCGCGCGCGAACACATCGAGCTCGGCCCAAACAGAGCCGAAGTCGGTGATCGCGAAGAGACCTTCCTCGTGCGTCGTCTCGCCGGCGGCCGCATGGCGTGAGGTGATCGTCCCCGCGATCGGCGCGGTGACCGCATAGGTTTGCAGGCTGTCGTTGGCCTCGATCGTTGCCAGCGTCTCGCCGGCGCTGACGCTGTCGCCGACCTCGACCGCCACGCTGCGAATGACTCCGGGAAACCGGGCGCCAACGTCGCGTACCCGCGTCGCGTCGGCCGCAATCGCGCCGTAGAGCATGAGTTCCTCGCGAATCGTGCCAGGCCCCGCCGGCGACGCGCCTATCCCGGCCGCGCGAGCGACATCGGCCGGAATCTCGACGCGTCCTTCGTGTGACTCGTAGGTGAATTCGTACTCACGCCCTGCATGCCGAGCCGTAACCGTGACATCGAAGGAATGCGGCTCTTCGACGACCTGATTGCCGCGCAGCAACTCTTCCTGCGGCGAAAAGTCGATGCGGTCGACCACTCCGCCGAGCCGCGCGAGCTCGACTGTCAGCTCGACCTCCGCCGGCGGGAGCGGCGTACCGTCGAGGCTCGCCCAGGCGTGAAACTCGGGCGGCACGCCCGATTCATAGATCGCGAGCTCGAGCGTAAAGCCCTCGTCCTCGAGCAGGCGGCCACCGTTCGGGCCCGTCGCCGCTTCGTCCGCGTGCTCCTCACCCTCCTCGTGCTCATCGTGCTCGTCAACGGGGGGCTCGTCGCCGGCACAGCCCACCAGCAGCAGGAAGCCCAAAATCAGCCAGGGAAATCGGTTCATGACAATCTCCTCAATTCGTTTGGGTCATTGGCTCGCCCGTGAGCCGCTCGATCTCGACGAGAAAAAGATGCGCGTTCGCCGCCGCATCGATACGCGCACGCTCGACGTCGATGAGCTCGCGCTGGGCGTCGACCCATTCGAGAAAACTGTAGCGGCCGCGCTCGAACGCATAGCGCGTGTCTTCGAGGGCGGCCTCCATTTCGGGGATGACCGAGCTATCGAGCGTCTCTGCCTCGGTCAGCGCATGCCTGAGCTCCTGGTAAAGCTCGAAGAGCTGCGCTTCGGCACGGACGCGGTGTGCCTCGAGCTCCGCATCCGTCTGGGCGCGCATTGCCGTCGCGACGCCGGCCGCGCTCTCAGCGCGCGCAGCCGCGCCGATTGGCCGCGTAATTCCGAATACCAGGGCCTCGTCGTTCGTCTCGTGCAGAAATCGGAGCCCAGCGTTCACCGTGAGATTGGCTCGCGCCTGTGCCTCGGCCATACGGAGTTCCGCGTCGCGCAGCCGCGCTTCGGATGCGAAGCGCAGAAACTCCGGACTGTCACCGAGCCTTGCCAGCAAGCTCTCGAAGCCCGAGATTTCGGGCAGCGCGTAGAGGTCGCCGGCTACCGCGTCGAAATCAGGCTCGCTGCTTCCCCACATCGCCGCAAGGCGACGCCGCGACGACAAGAGCTCATGCTCGGCGTGCTCGCGTTCAATCCCGGCTCGCGCCAGCGCGACGCGCGCGCGGCGGAGTTCCACGTCGGGCGCACGCGCCGCGGCCACGCGTTCCGCCGTGGCCGCGACGGTCTCTTCCGCAAGCTCGGTGCCGCGCATGGTCAGCGCGAGATGCTCCTGGTCGGAGGCGACGTGGATGAACCGGCGAGCGACTTCCGCAAGCACGTCTATTTCCGCTGCCGCGCGCTCGGCGGCGATGAGATTCTCCGCCTGGCGCGCGCTGTCGACGCGGAACTCCTGCTTGTCGCCGAGCTCGATGACCCTGGAAAACGCGAACGTGGTCTCAGCCGTGTCGAAGCCGCTCGCGCGGCCCGTGCCGAAGGCGTCCTCGACCTCGGCGCTGACCTCGAACGGTGGTGGCAAGGCGGCGGCATCGATGCGCGCCTGTTGGGCACTCTGCCGATGCACGAACACCCCGAGCTCGGGATTGCCTGCGAGCGCGCGGTCGACGGCGTCGGCGAGCGTCAAGGGCTGCGCACCGGCAAATCGTGGCACGGTGGCGACGAGGATTGCGCACGCTGTAAGCAGCGTGCGCCGGATCGAACTGAACATGCGGCCTCCCGCGATCAACGGTCCGAGCCGCGCTGGCGCGCGCACGAACCGACGGCGCCGCCAGCGCGGCGCACCTCAGTCAAGCTGAAATCAGGCGGGGGGACCGCGGACTTGCGGTCGGGCGTATGAAGGATCCGGCGTGCGCGGCAGCTCGAGCCAGTCAACGAGAACGCTGGCGCGCGGCGCCGCGACCATCACGCTCCAGCCGGAAAGCGCGGCGAGATCGGGCTGGTCGAACTTGAAAACCTTGGCGAGCGCCTGGTCGGCGCGATTGAGGTCGACGTCGCGGTCGTCGTGCTGGCTGTCACCGTCATTGTGGCCCTGGTGCTCGTGGCCGGGATCGATACCGTCCGCGAGATGCACCGCAACCGGCGGCTCCTGCCCGTCGAAGCAGTAGTGCAGATGGGCGTGACTCTGCCCGGCAAACAGCACCGCGAGGCAGGCGGCCCAGGTCCAGCGTTTGGAGGCCATGCATCGAGCATACAGGCGGCGCAAGCCGGCCGGCAATGCGGCAGATCACGCCAGAGGCGGCCTGGAAGCTCCCTTATGCCCGGCCGAGCGGCACACGCAGCGCGACGCGCGTGCCGATGTTGTTCGATTCGACGACCAGCCGGCCGCCGACGCTCCGGGCACGATGCCGCATGATGCGCAGGCCCATGCCGCCCCGTCCTTCAACTACTACCGGATCGAAGCCGGCGCCGTCGTCGCTGATCGTGAGCACGAGCTCCGGGCCCTCGATCGCGAGCCGCATGTCCACGGAAGATGCGCGTGCGTGACGGACGACGTTCGAGACTGCCTCCTGCGCGAAAAGGTAGACGTGTTCGCCAGCCCCTCCGGGCAGCGGCGGCAAGGCATCGGGACCGCTGAACTCAAAGCGCGTCCTGCCGTGCCGGTCGCAGCGCGCCGCCAGCTCCCCAAGTACCCGGCAGAGGCCGCCGGACTCGAGACCTGACGGCACGAGGCCACGGACGACGCTGCGCATTGATTCGAGCGCCTGGGCAACGGCCGTCCGGACCTCGACGGCCTTCGGCAGCAGGCCGGGCGCACTCTCGGCGATGCGCTTCTCGAGGGTCGCCAGCATCAGCAAGGTGGTCGCAAGCTCCTGCCCCAGCGTGTCGTGCAGGTCGTGGCCCACGCGCCGCTGCTCGCGAGACGAAGCTTCGAGCATCGCGGCGTCGACGCCGACTTCGGCGACGGCGGGGCGGGCGGTGCAGATCAGCGCGATGTCCCTGCCCGCTTCGACCGGCACGAAGCTCAACCGGTAGTTCGTGGCCAAGGCACCTGGCGTTGGCGACAGGTTTTCCAGGCAGGCGATCTGGCGTCCGCTCTTCAGCGCCGCATAGGCCGCGAGCCCGATCATCGCCAGATCTTCGCCCAGTGCTTCGCCGAGCGGGCGGCCGAGGACGGCGGCCTCGGGCTGGCCTATGCAGGCCAGCATGGGCGCATTGACCGCCACGATCCTGAGCTCCGAATCGACCGCCAGCAGCAGCTCCGTTGCCGTTGCGTCGCCGCCGGAAAGGGCGAGCCGACGCGCCTCACGGGCCTCGGCAGGCAGTGCTTCAAGGGTGGCAGACAGCAGTCGGAGAGAGGAGCTGGCGTCGGATGAACTCATGCGCTGGCGCAGATTCGAGGGGCTCTGGACAGGTGACAGGCGCGCGAAGTATACATAACTTAGGTCATGCAACTATTTCGGATATCTCAAGTTTTCCGAACCCCATGCCGATAATCGTGGAGACAGGCCCGGTTTCGTCGGGTCAGCGACAGCGATTGGATTTCGGCATGAGCAAGGCCAGTGTCAACGACCTCCTGGAGACCTTCGAGCGCGGCCCTCGCATCGAAGGCGAGTTCGGCACCGAAATGCAGCTCGAGATCGACGGCGTCGCGTCGCGGCTGCGCACCCAGCTGGTCGGCATCGACGCCGACCGCATCCTCATCGTCAAGACGCCGACGATGAGCCAGATCGGCGGCATCAATGTAAAACTCTTTGCGGGCAACCGCGTCGTCGTCCGCTACGTCTTCCAGGGCGCGGTCTTCGGTTTCGAGACCGCCATCGTCGAGGCGATCACGAGCCCGTTACGGCTCCTGTTCCTGGCCTATCCCAAGGTTGTTACGGCGCGTAACATCCGGTCCAATCCCCGCGTCAACACGTCGCTGCCCGCGAAGCTCAAGGCGGGCGAGACCGGCGCCGACGGCACGGTCACGGACATCAGCATCTCGGGCTGCCAGATCGAAATCAGGCGGGAAGGCCTGCCGCCGTCAGTCAAGCTCGACATCGACGCGGATGTCGAAATCACCCTGCAGCTGCCCGGCGTCGCCGGGGACCTGCGGATCAACGGCAAGCTCCGCAGCCTGCGCACCGGCGAGCGCAAGCTCGAAGCGGGTATCTCTTTCAGCGCGCTCGAAGAACAGGTACAACTGGCAATTGATGCCTATGTGAAGCTTGCCGATTGAGCGTCGTTGCTTCGAATCCTTCGGGGGGAGGGTGAGAACGATGATCCGAGTACTGTTGGCAGACGACCATCCCTTGATTCTGCGGGGCGTCCAGGAGTTGTTCGCCGGCGAGTCCGATATCGAGGTCGTCGGCGCCGAGACGGATCCCGGCGAAGTCCCGGCCGCCGCCGCGAGGCTCAATCCCGACGTGCTGATCCAGGACCTGTCGATGGGCGGCCAGCTCACGGGGCTCGAAGTCATTCGCCTGGTCCGGCTCCGGTCGCCCGAGACCCGTATCATCGTCCTGTCGATGCACTCTTCCCTGCCCTCGATTCACGAAGCGATGGAACACGGCGCAACAGGCTACGTCAGCAAGCTCGCGGACATGCAGCAGCTGGTCGCCGCCGTGCGAGGCGTTCACCAGGGAAGACGGCATCTGGGATGCCCCTACACCGATGAGCAGATCGACAGCTACGGGCGCGACTTGCGCCGCGGCGCGAGCCGCCCGCTCCGTGGCCTGACGCCACGCGAGATCGAGGTGCTGACTCTCGTGGCGCACGGGCGCACGAGCAGCGAAATCGCGGAGGCATTGCACATCGGACGCCGCACCGTCGAATCGCATCGCGCCAACGTGTCGTCGAAGCTCGGGGTTCGCAACCAGGCGGAGCTCGTTCGCTACGCGATCGAGCGCGGGCTCGTCGCCCCGAACTGAGGTCAATTCGTTAGCAGATGGCCAGTGCGCGGCCGGTACGGACTGGCCGGCGCGCGGCGCCGTAGCCCTGCTCTGCGCTCTCAACGCCGAGCAGCTCGAGCGCGCCAGCCACATCCTGGCGCAGCACGGCGATGGCGCCGCCCGCAATGTCGTTCAGGGCACGGCATCGTCCGAGCAGCTCGACTGCCTCGGCACTGCCGGGATCGCCATCGCGACCAGCGGTCCGGCTCCTGCCGAGCGCCGTCAGGGTCGAGCGCTTGCTCTCGACAGCACGGTCGAGCGCGTCGACGTCGCGTGCGCGCAGTGCGGCGACTTCCGCGATCAGCGCCTGCTCGAGAGCGGCGAGGAGCTCGAGCAGCGAGTTAGACATCAGATGAGCTCGCGATCGAGGCGCAACAACTTGGCGGCGACGCGGGCGGAATCGATTTCGTAGCTGCCGTTGGCGAGCGCATCGCGGATGGCGTCGACACGCTCGCGGTCGACGGGCGCCGGTTCGCCGGCGGAATTCGCGAGGTACTGGCCGACATCGGTCAGCGTGACCTGATCGGCGGCTCGGGTCCGGGCCGTCGAATCGCCGGCCTCGCTCTTGCGCGGCGCCCCGCCATTGCTCCGGGAGCCGTCGACAGGGCTCACGCCGCCGAGGCTATTGATGTCCTTGATATTCATGCCGAATCCGCCGGTGGTCGCTGTCGACACTCCTCCGTTGCAGCCAATGTCGGCGGATCCGGCCCAAACTTTAGGCCGGCATTTGACAAAATCCCTCAGCGGCGCAGCTGGACGATGCCTGCTTCCGCCACGACGCCCTCGACCACCGTGCCCGAGGCGATATTCCGCACCCGGACGCGTTCGCCGCGCGCCGCGTCGGCAAGGGCCTCGCCCTCGACGCTGACGAGGAGCGGTCCGGAACCGGCGCGCAGCTGCACGCGTTCGCCGCGCAGGACGATGCGCTCGGGCGCGAGCTGCGACGGGTCGAGCACCGTGCCCGGCTGCGCCAGCCGCGTCATCACCATGCCTTCGGTCGCGCCGATGTCGGTCAGGTAACCGCGGATCAGGCCGCTGACGTCGCGCGGCTCGAGCCGCACCTGTTGCGGGGAGAGCCTGGCGCCGCGCTCGGCAACGGCCGCGAGCACGACAACGTCGGCAATCACCTCGACCCGGACGGGTACGTAGATCGACCAGGGCCGCTCGCCCTCGCAACGGACGCCGACCGAAGAAGGGATGCCGTTCTGTCCGGCCATGCCGAACGCGGCCAGCGCGGACGAGCATGCCGGTAGCCGGAGTCGCGCGTCGAGTCGCGTCGCCGTCGCGCGGATGCTCGCGCCCGTGGGCGCGAGCCCCGCCGCAACATCGACGGCATAGGCTTCCGCCGTGCCGCGGATCCGCTCGTGGTCCTCGATCGTTTCCGTCGCGCTGGCGCGCGCGACCGCGAGCAACAGCACGGCGAGAACTCCGAGACTCTGCGAGATGGTTGTACGGTTCATGGCGTAAATCTCCCTGGCATTGCGATCCGGGCTGCTGCGAGACCGCTGCATCGATGGACGTCGCAATCAATGCAAGCGACATGCCAGTGACCTGACTCGCGCGCGGCCGCGGCAGTGCGCGATGCCGGCGCGCATCGACAGCCGCTCAAGCGGCAGCACGCGTCCGCAAAGCGGCAAGCTTCTGCCGCTCTCTCCGCTCGTGCCATCGGCGCTCCGCATCCGGAATCGCGCAGCGCGGCCCTTCCGCGCTGTTGGCACGCGTCTTGCTATTCCTGCCACAAGGGAATCCGCAAGGGATCACGCGAATGCACAAGCTCATCGATGCCGCGCTCGGCATCCACCCGCAGGCGATCGAAGCCGGCGCGCGGCGTCTCGAGCTCCTCGCCGGCAACATGGCAAATGCCGATACGCCGGGGTTCAAGGCGCGCGACATCGACTTCCGCGCGACGATGCAGTCGCTGCTCGACGGCCCCACCGGCGCGACGGCGACGCTGCGCCGCACCGAGGCCGGCCATCAGGACGCGCCTGGCACTTCGCTCGCGGCCGAACCGCTCTATCGCGTCCCGAATCACCCGGCACTCGACGGCAACACCGTCGACACCCAGCTCGAGCAGACAGCCTTCGCCGAGGCGAGCGTCCGTTATCAGGCGAGCCTCGACTTTCTCGATGCCCGGATCCAGGGCCTGCGCAAAGCCTTGCGCGGCGATTGAACCTGAGAGGAAGCACGCATGAGCCTGTTCAAGATTTTCGACGTCGCCGGCAGCGCGCTCAGCGCGCAGTCGGTCCGCCTCAACACGATCGCGAGCAATCTCGCGAACGCCGAGGGCGTGAGCTCGACCGCCGAAGGCGCCTATCGCGCACGGCACCCCGTGTTCGCGGCGGTGCTCGACGCAGCCGGCCGTGCCGAGGGCGTTCGCGTCGTCGGCGTCGTCGAGGACGCTCGCGCGCCGCGGCCCGAGCACATGCCGGGCCATCCGCTCGCCGACGAGAACGGCTACGTCTGGTTCTCGACCGTCAATCCGATCGAAGAGATGGCCGACATGATGTCGGCCGAAAGCACCTATCGCAACAACGTCGAGATGATCGACACCGTCCGCCAGCTGATGCTGCGGACGCTGCAGATCGGCCGACGCTGATTCCAGGAAGGCAATACCGATGACCAATGCAATCGACACCGACGCGCTGACGAATCTCGGGCTCCTGCGCCAGCGCCAGCCCTCCGGCCCCTCCGACGAGCTCGGCCAGGAGCAGTTCCTCGAGCTCATGATCGCGCAGCTGCGCAACCAGGATCCGTTCAAGCCGATGGAGAGCGGCGAGTTTCTCGGCCAGCTTGCGCAGTTCGGCACGGTTTCCGGCATCGAAGACGTGCGCGGCGCGCTGAGCGATCTCACGCACGCGATGTCGGCCAACCAGACGATGCAGGCCGCGGGTCTCGTCGACCGCGAGGCCTACGTCGCGGCGCGCGAGGGCTGGCTGCCGCCGGGCGGCAGCATCCGCGGCGCCGTTGTCGTCCCGGAAGGCACGAGCAACGCCAGCCTCGGCATCTACGACATGAACGGCCGCCTCGTCGCGACCCGCGCCGTGCAGACGACGGGCGCCGACGCAGGCACCTTCGTCTGGAACGGCCTCATGGACGACGGCAATGTAGCGCCCTCGGGCTACTACGAGCTCCGCGCCTCCGGCGACATCGCCGGCACCAACACCGCTCTCGACGTGCTCGTCGCGGGCCGCATCGAGAGCGTCAGTCTCGAGAACGCCGGCGGCACCGTCGGCCTCACAGTCACCGGGCTCGGGCGCGTCGACCTCACGGACGTGCGCCGCGTGTCCTCCGCCAATCCGTAACCGCATCCACCAGGGAGTCGAACCATGCCATTCAATTCAGCGCTCAGCGGCTTGAACGCCGCGTCTGCGGACCTGAAAGTCACCGCCAACAACATCGCGAACTCCGCGACTACGGGCTTCAAGCAGTCGCGCGCCGAATTCGCCGACGTCTTCGCGACCGCCTACTCCGGCATCAGCCGGACGGCGATCGGCTCGGGCGTACGGCTCGCGGCCGTTACCCAGCAGTTCACCCAGGGCAACATCGCCTTCACGGGCAACAACCTCGACATGGCGCTCTCGGGCAAGGGCTTTTTCGTGCTCGACGACAACGGCTCGCAGAGTTTCTCGCGCGACGGCGCCTTCCAGATCGATCGCGACGGCTACGTCGTCAGCTCGGCCGGACGGCGACTGCTCTCCTATCCGGTCCAGGACCCGATCGCGGGGACGTTCAACCGCGGCTCGATGCAGGCGCTGCGCCTCACGACGACGGAATCGGCGCCGCAGGCGACGGGTCTCGTCGAGGCCGTGTTCAACCTGCGCTCCGACGCGCCCGACCTCTCGGCCGTGACCTTCGATCCCACGGATCCCGCGACCTACGGCTTCACGACGTCGATGACGACCTACGACTCGCTCGGACGCTCGCACGTCGGCTCGCTGTTCTTCCGCAACGTCGGCGCGCTTGCCTGGGAGTCGTACCTGACGATCGACGGCACGCAGGTCGGCGGCGCGTCGCCGCTGACCTTCGGCCCGAACGGCCAGCTGACGTCGCCGACGGCGCCCGTCAACTTCGGCGCCTTTACACCGACCAACGGCGCGGCCGCAATGGACATCGCCTTCGACTTCACGGCGGCGACCCAGTACGGCTCGACCGACAGCATCACTTCGCTGCGCCAGGACGGCTTCGCGAGCGGCCGCCTGACGGGCGTCGATATCAGCGCCGAGGGCATCGTGCTCGCGCGCTACACCAACGGCCAGTCGCAGCCGCTCGGCCTCGTCGCGATCGCGAACTTCGCAAACCCGCAAGGACTGCAACCGCTCGGCGAGAACGCCTGGGCGGAATCGTTCGCCGCGGGCGACCCGATCTTCGGCGCGGCGGCCGAGGGCGACTTCGGCGCGATCCAGTCGGGCGGCCTCGAGAACTCGAACGTCGACATCGCGGCGCAGCTCGTCAATCTGATCACCGCGCAGCGCAATTTCCAGGCGAATGCGCAGGTCATCAGCACGGCCGACGACGTGACCCAGACGATCATCAACATCCGCTGAAGGCTTCGGTAAACCGCCATGGACCGCTTCCTTTATGTTGCGATGACCGGCGCGAGCGAACTGCAGCTCGCGCAGGCCGTCACCAACAACAACCTCGCGAACGCCTCGACGACGGGCTTCAAGGCCACGCTCGCAAGCGCGGCCTACGTGCCGATCGAGGGCCCGGGCCACGAGGACGCGCGCGTCTACTCGATGACGGCCGGCCAGGGCATCGACTTCACGCCGGGCGGCATCGTCCAGACGGGACGCGAGCTCGACGTCGCCGTCGATGGCGATGGCTGGATCGCGGTGCAGGCGCCCGACGGCTCGGAGGCTTATACGCGCGCCGGGGATTTCCGGATCGACGCCTACGGGCTCCTGACGACGAGCACTGGCGAGCCCGTGCTGGGCGAAGGCGGCCCGATCGCGATCTCGCAGTATGAATCGCTCGAGATCGGGCGCGACGGCACGATCAGCATCCGGCCGCTCGGCCAGGAGGCGAGCGTGCTCAGCGTCGTCGACCGCATCCGGCTCGTCAGCGTCCCGCAGTCGGACCTCATGCGCGGCACCGACGGGCTCATGCGCATCGTCGAAGGCGGCGCGGCCCTTCCCGACGCGCACGTCAAGGTCGTCTCGCGCTCGCTCGAAAGCAGCAATGTCAACGTCGTCAGCGCCATGGTCGAGATGATCACGCAGGCAAGGGCCTACGAGATGCAAATCAAGATGCTCGGCACCGCCGAGTCGATCGACCAGGCATCGCAGCAACTGATCGCGCTGAGCTAGCGCGGCAAAGGATAATTATATGTATCAGGCACTCTGGATCGCGAAAACCGGCCTCGATGCGCAGCAGACGCGCATGGCCGTCATCTCGAACAATCTCGCGAACGCGAACACGACGGGCTTCCACAAGAGCCGCGCCGTCTTCGAGGACCTCATGTACCGCACCGTGCACCAGCCGGGCGCCGACAGCTCGAACGACACGCAGCTGCCGTCAGGCCTGATGCTCGGCACGGGCGTGCGCACGGTCGCGACCGAGAAGATCTACACCCAGGGCAGCATCATGCAAACCTCGAACTCGACCGACATCGCGATCGAGGGCCGGGGATTCCTGCAGATCCTGCTGCCCGACGGCACGACGGCCTATACGCGCGACGGCTCGTTGCAACGGAGCTCCGACGGCGAGCTCGTGACTTCGCAGGGCTACACCGTGCAGCCCGGCATCGTCATTCCGATCGACGCGATCTCGGTCGAGATCAGCCGCGACGGCATCGTCTCCTACACCTCGCCGGGCTCGCCCGGCGTGACCCAGGCCGGCAGCCTGCAGCTCGCCGATTTCATCAATCCCGCGGGACTGCAGGCGATCGGCGGCAACATGCTGATCGAGACGGCCGCGAGCGGCGCGCCGCAGGTCGGCCAGCCCGGCACGAACGGGCTCGGCAGCACCGTCGGCGGCGCGCTCGAAGCCTCGAACGTCAACACCGTCGAGGAGCTCGTCAACATGATCGAGACGCAACGCGCCTACGAGATCAATTCGAAGGCGATCTCGACGGTGGATCGCATGCTCGAGTACGCGAACGCCAATCTCGGCCGCTGATCCGGCCGCTGAACCACGATTTAGGAGCACGCCATGCAGAATTTCGAAAACTCTTCGCGAGCGATCGTGCTCGCCGCCGCTCTTGCGACGCTCGCGGGCTGCGTCACGGTCGTCGAGCCCGGCAAGGGCGATGAGCCGCGCTTCTCCACGACCGCGCCGATCGATCCGTCGACGCTGCCCGCGACCGGCGCGATCTATCAGTCCGCGGTCGCGATGACCTTGTTCGAGGATTACAAGGCTCGCCGCGTCGGCGACATCCTGACCGTCGTGCTCATGGAGGAGACCAACGCCCGCAAGTCCGCCGATGCCTCATCGTCGCGCGAGGCGAGCGCCCAGCTGCTCGACCCGGTCATCTTCGGCCGCCCCGTCACCTCGAACGGCGTACCGATCCTCAATACCGACGTCACGGGCAGCCAGGACTTCAACGGCGAAGGCGAAGCGGCCCAGAGCAACATGCTCGAGGGCTCGATCACCGTCACCGTCGCGGAAGTTCTGCCAAACGGCAACCTCGTCGTCCAGGGCGAGAAGTGGATCCGCATCAACCGCGGCGAGGAATTCCTGCAGCTGCGTGGCATCGTGCGCCCCGTCGACATCAGTGCCGAGAACGCGGTGCTGTCGACGCAAGTCGCCGACGCCGAGCTCGGCTACGGCGGCACGGGCCAGGTGGCGCGCGCCTCGTCGCAGGGCTGGCTCAGCCGCTTCTTCGGGAGCGTCCTGTGGCCGCTCTGATGCGCGGAGTCCTCACGGGGCTGCTCACCGTCGCGCTCGTCCTCTGCGCGGAGGGGGCCAGCGCGGCCGAGGAGCGTATCAAGGACCTCGCGGACATCGCGGGCGTCCGGACGAACCAGCTCGTCGGCTACGGCCTCGTCATCGGCCTCGACGGCACGGGCGACCAGACGACGCAGGCGCCGTTCACGGCGCAGAGCCTGCGCAACATGTTGGTCCAGTTGGGCGTGACGATTCCGCCCGGCGTCAATCTGCAAACCCGGAACACGGCTGCGGTCATGATAACGGCCGATCTGCCGCCATTCGCCAAGCCGGGGCAGCTCATCGACATCACCGTCTCCTCGATCGCGAACGCGACGAGCCTGCGCGGCGGCACCCTGCTGCTCTCGCCGCTGCGCGGTATCGATAACGGCGTCTATGCGATCGCGCAGGGCAATCTCGTCGTCGGCGGCCTCGGCGTCGAGGGCAACGACGGCTCGCGCGTCTCGATCAATGTGCCTAGCGTCGGCCGCATTCCGTCCGGCGCCACCGTCGAACGCGAAGTACCGACGGCCTTCGGCGAGGGCGACAGCATCACGCTGAACCTGAAGCGCAGCGACTTCACGACAGCGCGCCGCCTCGCCGACACGATCAATACGTCGTTTGGCGCCGGCCTCGCCGACGCGATCGACGCAACCTCCGTGCGCGTGCGCGCTCCGCTCGATGGCTCGCAGCGTGTGAGCTTCACCTCGGAGATCGAGAACCTGCTCGTCGAGCCCGGCGAGCCCCGGGCGCGCGTCGTCGTCAACAGCCGCACGGGCACGGTCGTCATCGACGGCAATGTGCAGGTGCTGGCGGCCGCCGTGTCGCACGGCAGCCTGACGGTCACGATCACGGAAAACTTCGACGTCTCGCAGCCGTCCTCGTTCACGACCTTCGGCCCGGGCCAGACGGTCATCACGCCGCGCACCGACATCGAGATCGACAACGATGCCGCGCGGATCTTCCCGTTCGGTCCCGGCACCTCGCTCGAGGAGATCGTGCGTGCCGTCAACGACGTCGGCGCCGCACCCGGCGACCTCGTCGCGATCCTCGAGGCATTGCATACGCTCGGGGCGCTGCGCGCCGAGCTCATCGTAATCTAGGCGGACGCCGTGACGGAGGCTTACGGCACGAGCTTCGATTTCGCGAACCCGCAGGGGCTCGCCTCGCTGCGCGCGGCCGGCGACACCGCCGACTCGCGCCGCGCGGTCGCGAAACAGTTCGAAGCGCTGTTCCTCGGTCTCATGATCCGGCAGATGCGCCAGGCCTCGAGCGTCATCGACGGCGGCCTCATCGACAACGACCGGCTCGAATTCCAGCAGGGCCTGTTCGACGAGCAGATCGCCCTGTCGCTGGCCGAGGGCCGCGGCATCGGTCTTGCCGATGCCCTGCTGCGCGGATTCGGCGGGCCCGGTTCCGCGAATCTCACGCGCCGCGCCGGCGAGCCGCTCGGCATCTCGACCTTCGACGGCCTTGGGACGACCGCGGCGCTGGCCGCGCGCGTGGCCGATTCGAGCGCGACGCCGACGGCTGACACAAGCGTCACGCCGGTGGACGACGCAAGCACGACGCAAGCAATCGACGCAGAAGCTGCGGAGCCGACTCCTGTCGCAGCAACGCAGACTCTGCGGCAAACACTCGACGAAGCGCGCGCGCTCGCCGCGGGCGACCCAGCGAGCTTTGTTGCCGCGCTCTGGCCGCATGCCGTTAACGCCGCGCGACGACTGGGGACCCTGCCCGGAGTGCTGATCGCCCAGGCGGCTCTCGAAACGGGCTGGGGCCGGAGCCTGCCACGCAATCAGTACGGCGAGTCCTCGCTCAATCTGTTCGGCATCAAGGCCGATCGCGATTGGCAGGGGCCGCGCGCCGTCGTCCCGACGCTCGAGTTCGTCGACGGCGTCCCCGAGCAGAAACGCGAGCCGTTCCGAATGTACCGGAGCATCGGCGATGCCTTCGACGATTATGTCGCCCTGCTCGAGTCGCGGCCGCGTTACGCCGACGCGGTCGGCGAGCGTTCGCCCGCCGCCTATGCCGAAGCGCTGCAGCGCGGCGGCTATGCGACCGATCCGGATTACGCCCGGAAGATTCTCGACATCCTCGCGCGCGGCCTGCCCGGCCGCGAGGGTCAAGTTATCCCGCGCAGCGCCGATAGCGAGGCCGGGGACACGCGGCCCGTGCACGGCGCCGACGGAGATGAATTGTGAGCGGAGGCGGACTCTTCGGAATCGGCGTATCCGGCCTGATTGCCTATCAGCGCGCGCTGCAGGTGGCCGGCCACAACATCGCCAATGTCGGCACCGACGGCTACAGCCGCCAGCGCGTCGACCTCGAGGCGCGGCCGCCGACGACGGGCGGCGTTGGCGCCACGGGCTCGGGCGTCGCGACGACGGGCATCGACCGCGTCGCCGATCGCTTCGTCGAGTTCCGGCTCGTCAACAGCACCTCGGCCGAGGCCTTCCACCGGACCTACGCGGAATTCGCGTCGCAAATCGACAATCTGCTGGCCGACGCCGAAGCGGGGCTCGCGCCCGCGCTCGACGAGTTCTTCGCCGCGACCCAGGAGGTCGCGAGCGACCCGACCTCGACCGCGGCGCGGCAGCAGCTCATCGGCGCCGGCGAGGGGCTCGTTGCGCGCTTCGCGCAGATCCAGCAGAGCATCGACGACCAGCAGCGCATCGCGAACGGCCGCATCGGCGGCACCGTGCTCGAGATCAATCAGCTCGCCGAGAGCGTGGCCGAGCTCAACGAGCGCATCGTCATCGCCGGCGGCCAGGCGACGGGTGCGCCGAACGATCTGCTCGACCAGCGCGACCGCCTGGTGCGCCAGCTGGCCGAGCGCATCAGCGTGACGACGCTCGAGCAGTCCGACGGCAGCATCAACGTCTACGCCGGCCGCGGGCAAGCGCTCGTCGTCGGCACTCAGGCAACGCCGCTGTCGGCCGAGCCATCGGCCTACGATCCCTCGCGCATCGAAATCGGTTTTCGCAACGGCGCAACCTTCATTCCCGTGACCGACACGCTGAGCGGCGGCACGCTCGGTGCGCTGCTCGACGTGCGCGACGGCCTGCTCGATCCGGCCGGCAACGCACTCGGCCGCGTCGCCCTCGGCGTAACCGATCTGTTCAACGCGACGCATGCGCGCGGCATGGACTTGAACGGCGCGCTCGGTACGGACTTCTTCGGCCGGCCCGACCCGCAGGTCATCCGGCATCAGGGCAACACCGCGACGGGCGCTCCCGCGCTCACCGTCACGAACGTATCCGGCCTGACGCTTTCCGATTACGAATTGCGCTTCGACGGGACCGACTGGAACCTGCGACGCCTCAATGACGGGCAGCAGCTTGCGAGCATCGCTCCCGGGGCAACCTTCGCCTTCGACGGCCTCTCGATCGATCTCGCCGGCATCACCGGCGGCGCGACGGGCGACCGCTTTCTGCTCCGGCCGACCCAGGTCGCCGGCGACCTGACCGTCCGCATCCAGGATCCGCGCGCGATTGCGGCGGCGCTCCCGGTAAGGGCCGCTGCGGCAGCAGCCAATGCGGGCACCGGCGCCGTCGGCGGCATCAGCGTCATCGACCCGACGAACGCGCAGCTGCGCGCCCCCGTCGACGTCCAGTTTACGGGCGGCAATTTCGTCGCGGGCGCCGTCAGCGTGCCGCTCGATCCTTCGGGCGAGACGACGATCGACATCAACGGCTGGCGTCTCGTCGTGCGCGGCACGCCGGCCGACGGCGACGTCTTCAGCGTCCGCGACAACTCGGGCGGCGTCGGCGACAACCGCAACGCGCTCGAGCTCGCGGGGCTCGCGGATCTGCGTGCCCTTGGCGGCGGCACTGCAAGCCTCGGCGAGTCCTACGCCGAGCTCGTGGCCGACGTCGGCGTCAAGACGCGCCGCGCGCAAATCAACGGCGAAGTTCAGGGGCATCTGCTCGGTGAGGCAACGGCCCAGCGCGACGCGATCTCGGGCGTCAATCTCGACGAGGAGGCCGCCGATCTGATCCGTTTCCAGCAGGCCTATCAGGCCTCGGCCCAAGTCATCGCGGTCGCGGGCTCGATGTTCGAGTCCCTGTTCGAAGCCTTGCGGCGCTGATCGAGGCAGGTGATCCCATGAGAGTGTCGACGAACGAGATCTACCGGACTGGCATCGAGTCGATTCAGCGCGGGCAGAACGAGCTTAGCTTTACGCAGCTCCAGATGTCCTCGGGCAAGCGGATTCTCACGCCGTCGGACGACCCGAACGGCGCCGTGCAGGCCCTGCAGCTCAAGCAGCGGATCGCCGCGGTCGAGCAGTTCGGCCGCAATGCGAACTACGCGACGACGCGGCTGCAGCAGGAGGAAACCGTGTTGCAGCAGATGGGCGGCGCGCTCGATCGCGTGCGCGAGCTCACCGTGCAGGCCGCCAATGCCACGCAGACGGACGAGTCACGGCGAGTGATCGCCGCCGAGCTCAGGCAGATCCGCGTGAGCCTCGTCGACATGGCGAACAGCCGCGACGCCAACGGCGAGTATCTGTTCGCGGGCTTCCGCTCGACGAGCCGGCCCTTCGTCAATGACGCGACCGGCGAGGTCGAGTATCTCGGCGATCAGGGACAACGCTTTCTCGCGCTCTCGCCCGACCGGCAGATTGCCGTCGGGGACAGCGGCGACATCTTCACGACGGTACCGCGCGGCAACGGCGTCTTTGTCGTGACGCCCGATGCGGGCAATACGGGCTCGGCCTGGGTCCGGACGAGCGAGGTCGTCGATCCCGCGGCAATCACCGCCGAGAGCTACACCATCAACATGCTCAGCGCGACCTCCTACGAGGTCCGCGATTCGTCCGCGGCGCTGGTCACGGCCGGCAGCTGGGTCGCGGGCCAGGCGATCGACTTCGCGGGGCGCCGCGTCGTGCTCGAGGGCGCGCCGGCCGCCGGTGACAGCTACAGCGTCGACCCCGCGGGCACCGACTCGCTATTCGCGATGGTCGACGACCTCGTCGCGACGCTCGAGGATCCGGCCTTCGACGAGGCGTCGCGCGCGCGGCTCAATAACAACGTCGGGCTCGCGCTGCAGAACCTCGACCAGTCGCTCTCGCGCCTGCTCGACGTGCGCACGCGTGTCGGCGCCAGGCTCAACACGATCGAAGCCCAGGGACAGATCGACGAGGAGCGCAAGCTCCTGCTGCAGACGACGCTGTCCCAGGTCGAGGATCTCGATTATGCGGAGGCGATCAGCCGCTTCGCGCTGCAGCAGGCGGCGCTCGAAGCCGCGCAGCAGGCCTATGCGGAGATGAGCCGGCTGAGCCTGTTCGATTTCATTCGATGACGTCGCGCGGCAAGCGATTGCCGCCTGAGTGTGCTCGGGTTCACAGATTGCGAGAGCGGCAAGGATTGGCCGCCTAAAGGTCGCCGGATTGCCGCCGACATGTTCTGCGGACGCGGCATGCCTCGGCTGCCGGGTGATTACCGCCAACCCGGCGGCTGGATGAAACGGAAACGGTACCAGGAGGTACGCAAACATGGCTCAAGTCATCAATACCAACGTGCTGTCGCTCAACGCGCAGCGCAACCTGTCGACCTCGCAGGCACAGCTGGCAACGGCTCTGCAGCGTTTGTCGTCCGGTCTTCGCATCAACAGCGCCAAGGACGATGCCGCCGGCCTTGCGATCTCCGATCGCATGACGACGCAGATCCGCGGCCTCAACCAGGCGGTTCGCAACTCGCAGGACGGCGTCTCGCTGGCGCAGACCTCCGAGGCAGCGCTCGCCGAGATCAGCAACAACCTGCAGCGCATCCGCGAGCTCGCAGTTCAGTCGGCCAACGCCTCGAACTCGACCTCGGACCGCGCGGCTCTCGATCTCGAAGTGCAGCAGCGCATCGCGGAAGTCGACCGCATCGCGACTCAGACCTCGTTCAACGGCCGCAAGGTGCTTGACGGCACGTTCGGCAACGCGGCCTTCCAGGTCGGCGCCAACGTCGGCGAGACGATCAGCGTGAACCTGGCCACGAGCACGCGCGCGACGGCGATCGGCCGGACGGCCGACTACGTCGGCGGCGCCGCCTACAACTCGACGCTGGCCGTCGGCCAGCAGGGTGCGGGCGTCTCGACGGTGGCCTTCGTCGCCGGCGATCTCACGATCGCGATCGGCAGCGGATCCGCCGTTTCCGTCGGCGCGTCGACCGCGGGTCCCGCGGCCGGTCAGTCGGCGGGCAGCGCCTACGCGAAGGCCGGCGCAATCAACAGCGCCGGAGTCAGCGGCCTGACGGCGACGGCCGACTCGACGGTCCAGTTCAACCTGGCCGCCAGTGCCGTGTCGACCGCGGTCACCGACTATGACCTCAGCATCAACGGCATCGGCATCTACACGAACCAGGATCGTTCAGCGACTGGCGCGAACGCGGTCTTGACCGCCGATGACATCGTCGCGGCGATCAACGCGAACTCGTCGACGACAGGCGTTGTCGCCTCCTACGACTCGAGCGCCACACGCCTCACGCTGACGGCCTCGGACGGTCGCGACATCCTGATCGCCCAGGGCAACGTCGGTGCAGGCAGCCAGGGTCTCGGCATCATCGAAGGCAGCAACAACACGTCGAACACGGCGACGATGGTTGCGGCGGACGGTGCTACGACAACCAACACCTACGTCGGCAGCATCCGGCTGACCGCCGCTGAGCAGATCATCATCGCGGGCGGCACACCGGCCAAGGCGGGCTTCACGGCGACCTCACTCGCCCTCGGCAACTCGGCGCTGAACTCGGCGTCGGTGACTTCGGTCTCGGCAGCGAACACGACGATCAATCGCGTCGACGCGGCCCTGACCTCGGTCAGCAACCTGCGCAGCACCTTCGGCGCCATCCAGAACCGTTTCGACTCGGTTATCGCCAACCTCGAAGCGGTCACGGAGAACCTGACGGCTTCGCGCAGCCGCATTCTCGACGCGGACTTCGCGGCCGAGACGGCGGCCCTGACGCGGGCCCAGGTCCTGCAGCAGGCCGGTGTGGCGATGTTGGCCCAGGCTAACGCAGTGCCGCAGAACGTGCTTGCACTCCTGCGCTAATGTCGGTACGGCGTTGACAAGTCCGGCGGCACGCAGCCCGCGTGCCGCCGGCATTTTGAGCGGAGACTAGCGGAAGGCCATGGCTCTCGAAGGAATCGCAAAAATCCAGGGCTCCACGCCCGCGGTTCCGAATGGTCGCGGCGACGCGCCGGCGCCGAAAGCCGGCCGCCCTGTCGAGAGTAGCGACGCAGAGCGCGCAGCGCCGCCCGCGCCCGACCTGAGCCAGGTCCTCGAAAACCTGAAGAAGGTCCTCCAGGCGACGCAGAGCAATCTTTCGTTCTCGGTCGACGAGAGTACCGGCAAGACCATCGTGCGCGTGGTCCGCAGCAGCACCGGCGAGCTCGTGCGCCAGATCCCCTCCGAGGAAGCGCTCGCGATCGCGGCGACCCTCGCGCCCGGCGAGCCCTTGAGCTCGCTCGGTCTCGACCGGTGGTCCTGACATGATCAGCAGCCTGGGCGTAGGCTCAGGGCTCGACCTCGGTTCCCTGCTCGACAAGCTCGTGGCGATCGAGCGCCAGAGCGGCGAGCGACTCCTGAATTCCCGCCAGGCACGCGCGGAGCTCAAGCTCTCGTCGATCGGCAGCCTCAGGGCCACGGTCGACACGCTCGCCGCGGCCGTCGGCGGGATCAGGGATTTCGATCTCGACCTCGCCGTCACGAGCTCGAACAAGGACGCCGTCACGGCGACGGCCGGCGAAGACGCCGACCTCTCGAGCTATCTGATCGAAGTGACGCAACTCGCGCGAGCCCAGTCGCTCGCGAGCGCCGAGCTGACCCCATTTACGGATCCCGATGCCGCGCTCGGCGTCGGCACGCTGTCGATCTCGATCGACGACACGACGGTCAACATTGCGATCGCGGACGGCGACAACAGCCTGCGCGACATCCGCGACGCGATCAACGCGAGCGCGCTCGACATCCAGGCGGCCGTCGTCCAGGACGGCGCGGCCTGGCGCCTGCTGCTGACCTCGGGTCAGTCGGGCACCGCCGGCGTCATGACGCTGACGGTCGACGGTACGCTCGACGCGCGCCTCGCCTCGGCCTCGATGGAAGAAACGACGGCGGCGCAGGATGCGCTCTACAGCGTCAATGGCCTCGACCTCAGCGCCTCGTCGAACACGGTGGCCGACGTCTTGCCCGGACTGACGCTCGAGCTCAAGGCGCCGACCACGACGGTGGTCACGCTCAGCGTCGGCACGAACGCCGACGCGCTCGGCGAGAGGCTCGGGCGCGTCATCACGGCCTACAACGGCCTCGTCAACAACGTGAAGAAGCTCGGCGCGGCGAGCCCCGATGGGCGGACCTCGGGCCCGCTCGTCGGCGATGCGGGGCTGCGCTCGCTGCAGAGCTCGGTCCAGGGCATCTTCGGACGCAACCTGAGCACGGACTTTGCCGGCAATCCATTCCGCAACCTGGCCTCGCTCGGCATCCAGACGAATCTCTCGGGCGAAGCGAGCCTCGACATGTCGAAGCTTAAGGAAGCGCTGGCGCAGGACAGAGAAGGTGTCGAAGCCCTCGTCAAGGCGTTCGGCACGAGCTTCTCGACGACGCTCGATGCCTTCGAGGGCGGCGGCGGAGTTCTCGGATTTCGCAGCGACCAGCTCAATGCCGAGCTCAAGCGGATTCGCGGCGATCGCGACGCGCTCGAACGGCGGCTCGGAGCTCTCGAGCAGCGGCTCAGCAAGCGCTTCAGCGCGCTCGACTCGCTCGTCTCGCAGTTCCAAAGCACGAGCACCTATCTGGCCCAGCAGTTGAGCTCGCTCGAGAACCTCATAAAAACCGCCTGATCGGCTCAAGGTTTCGACAGCTCCTGCCGACAAGCTGTCCAGCAGGACTGTGAACCGGAGACAGCGGCATGGCTGGCAATGGCGCCCATCGGGGCATGAACGACTACCGCTGGACGGATCTGCCGTCGCTTGCCGATGCCAGCGACCCGCACGGTCTCGTGCAGCTGATGCTCGACGGCGCGGTCGCGCGCGTGCTGCAGGCGCAGGGCGCGCTCGAGAATGGCGACACGCCGCTCAAGTGCGAGCTCATCGGCAAGGCCGTCAATCTCGTCGAGGGCCTGCGCGCCTGTCTCGACGAGACCCGCGGCGGCGAGATCGCCGGCAATCTGGCGGCGCTTTACGATTACATGGCGCGACGCCTCGTCGCCGCCAATGCCTTCAGTGATCCCGCGATCCTGCGCGAGGTCGCGAGCCTGCTGCGCGAGATCCAGACGGGCTGGCGCGAAATGGGCCAGCTCCTCGAGGTCGATCGCGAGCAGTCGCAAAGGGCGGCAGAGGCCGCACGCTGACGATGGACGGCGCTTTCAATCAGGAGCTGGATGAAATCGAGGCAGCCTGTGCCGGCATCCAGGCGACGCTGCTCGCCGAGGACTGGCAAACCGCGAGCGCTGGCAATGCATATCTGGATTCCCGTCTCGAGCGCTTCGCCGCACTGCTCGACGATTCGGCGCTCGCTTCCGACAGCACGTCGCTCGAGCTCGCTGCCGCGCGGCTGGCCTGCGTGCTCGAGCAGTATGGACGCATCGCGCAACAACTGATTGCCGCGCGTGACATTGCGGGTAACGAGCTCGCGGGCTTGCACCGCGGCAGACGCGCCGCGGATCACTACTTCGACACCGCGACAACCGCCGCATGAGCACCGGAACCACTTCCGTTCGTCTGCCGGCGTTGGCCCCGGCGGAATTCGACGTGCTCGGCGACAGCGTTTTCTGCGACGACGAGATCGGCATCGACTGGCGAGTCCTGGAGACGATGCCCGACGAGAACGAGCTTTCGCGCCGCAACCTGCACAATGAGAAGGTGCTGCGCGCGCTCGCGCTCTTCGAGGAGCACGATCAGTCGCCCGCCGACGATTCCGAACGAGCCGAGCTGCATCGGCTCGAAGGCAAGATCGATCTGCTGCTCGAGCTCGTGACCGTGCTCGTCCGCAGTCAGCAGGGCGGCAGCCTCGTGCGCAATGCGCGCTTTAATACGCGCGGCCTCTGCTGGGACGCGAAGCAGCCGCCGCCGGCCAAGGCACTGCTCGACATCGACTGCTACCTGCTGGCGCAGTGGCCGTTGCCGCTCCGGCTCTCTGCACGCGTGGTGGACATCGTGCCGGCTCGCGAAGGCATGCACCGCATCTGTAGCCGCATCGAGGGGCTCAGCGGTCCCTGTCGGGACTGGCTGGGGAAGGTCGTGTTCCGCAGGCACAGGCGGTCGGTGGCGTTGCATCGGGCGCGGGGGTAATGCACTACCCGTCAGGGGTGGCATGCACTCCGGGCCTGGAGTCGAAAAATCTATATAACCCACTGAAAGTAAATTGAAAACATATGAACTACTATATATAATACCAGTCCTCTGGATTTCGCCCTCAGGAGGACATCATGGCCGCCACAGCTCCTTTCATCCGAGCGCCTGAATCACCCCCTCGCCTCACCGCCGACTCCCGAACCATCGACGATCTGGACGCCGCCATCTCTGGCCTCGCCCGCCGCCTCCATGCGGAAACTTATCGAATGCTCGAGCTGGTACGCGATTTCGACGATCGCTTCGGCTGGCTGAAATGGAGCTTCAAGAGCTGCGCGGAATGGCTCGCCTGGCGCTGCCAGATATCCGTCTCGGCCGCGCGCGAGAAAGTCAGATCCGCGCAGGCCTTGCGCCATCTGCCGGCGATCTCTGCGGCGTTCGCGGACGGCCGATTGTCGTATTCGAAAGTCCGCGCGCTGACACGCGTGGCAGAGGCACACACGGAAGACCTTCTGCTCGCCTATGCGCTCGATTCCACGGCCGCGCACGTCGAGGCGCGCTGCCGACAGATGCGCAACGTCCGGCCCGAATCGACCGATGCCGCGCGACGCAACTGGGAGAAGCGCTCGCTGACGATCATGCGCAACCCGAGCCACGGCACGCTGCTGATCACGGTGGAGCTGCCCGTTGAGGACGGCGAGTTGATTGCGCGTGCCCTCGATCGAGCCATTGCCGGCGGGGAAGTCGCGCTTGGCAGCGATCATGTCGCGGCGCACGGCGAGGAGCGCGACGCGAGCGAGGGTTGGCGAGCGCAGCAAGCCGATGCCCTCATCGCCATCGCCCGCGCCTATCTTGCGGGCGCTCCGTCGGACACGGAATGCACGGATGCCGGAGAGGCGACCTCGCCGCCGCGACTGTTCGGGACCACCGTGGCGGATCACTACCAGGTCATCGTCCACGTCGACGAGAAATCCCTCCGCGGAGGGACGGGTCGATCGGATCTCCCGGTCGAGACGGTGAGGCGACTCACTTGCGACGGAAACCTGACGGCCCTGGTCGAGGACGATCGCGGCACGCCACTCGCACTTGGCCGCAAGCGCCGCGTCGTCTCGCCGGCGCTGCGAAAAGCGCTCTGGTCACGCGACGGAGGTTGCAGGTTCCCGGGCTGCGATCGCCAGCACTATGTAGATGCTCACCATCTCGAGCACTGGGCGCATGGCGGCGAGACCGAGCCGGGGAACCTCATACTCCTGTGCTCCTTTCACCATCGGCTGCTGCACGAAGGCGGCTTTTCGGTTCTGCCCCGGCACGACGGTGATCTCCAGTTCCTTCGAGCGGACGGCCGCGCCATACCGCGGTCGGGATACGCCCGTGAGGACATGACCGACGACCCCGGTATCGACGACGCCGGTATCGACGACGCCGATAACGGCGAGCCGGCGGCCGCCCACCCCTCCGCGGAGGGGTTCGCCCGACCCATGGTCTGCGAGAGGCGGGGAATCTACCTCGTCGGCCCGCACAGCCAGCCGCGCCTTCCCCAGGGTAAGCCTGTGCATGCTGAATACATCCGATCTCCGTAGTTTCACGGATTCTGACCTGTCGCCGTTTTGCTACAGTTTTTGGAACTAGTCCAGACTTGCTCGGTGAGACGTTGTCGGCGGTTCAGAGACCTAGTCCTGCACAGACCTCGATTCCGGAACCCGCTGGCGCATTCGCGAACGTCGAGCTGTTCCGCTCACTGGTAGGCAGAAGCCCCGGTATCTCCGGTGTGCGCTCGCTGATCGAGCGCGTGGCACCGACCGAGGCGACCGTCATGATCCTGGGCGAGACCGGCACCGGCAAGGAAGTCGTCGCCCGCAATATCCACTATTTCTCGCAGCGCCGCGGCAAGCCCTTCGTCGCCGTCAATTGCGGCGCCATCCCCGCAGATCTCCTCGAGAGCGAACTCTTCGGTCACGAAAAGGGAGCCTTCACGGGCGCGCTGACGCAGCGCAAGGGACGCTTCGAGCTCGCTCACGGCGGCACGCTGTTTCTCGACGAGATTGGCGACATGGCGCTCGAGATGCAGGTCAAGCTGCTGCGCGTCCTGCAGGAACAATGCTTCGACCGTGTCGGCGGCGTCGCAAGCATCGCGGCCGACGTCCGCATCGTCGCCGCGACGCATCGCGACCTCGAGGCGATGATCGAAGCCGGCAGTTTCCGCGAGGATCTCTTTTATCGTCTCAACGTCGTCCCGATCGAGATGCCGCCGCTGCGCGAGCGCCGCGAGGATGTGCCGCTCCTGATCGCCGAGCTCAATTCACGGCTCAGCGGCCGCGGCCTTTCGGTCAAGGGCGTCAGCGACGACGCGCTGCGCACGATGCTCGCCTACAACTGGCCCGGCAATGTGCGCGAGCTCGCGAACCTGGTCGAGCGCTGCTCGATCCTCGCACCCGGCAGCGCCATCGAGTTGAGCGACCTGCCGAAGCGCATCCAGGCCGCATCGCCCGTGCCCGTCCCGCAGGCGCCGCCGCCCGAGTCCGCTGATCTCATCAGCTTCAATCTCGACTCCATGGACTTCAAGCGGCTGCCGCTCAAGGGCCTGCTCGAGCTGCTCGAGGCGCGACTGATCCGCCAGGCGCTCGACAAGTCCGACGGCGTCGTCGCCCAGGCCGCCGAGCTCCTCGGGCTCCGGCGGACGACTCTCGTCGAGAAAATCCGCAAGCTCGGCATCGAGCGGCCCGGAATCGCTGCGGCGGAACTTGCGCTCAGCGAACCCTCGATCGCCATCGCGGCGTCGGAAGTTTGACGTTTCGGCCGCCGCGCCCGGCCGACGGGGCGCGAAGAGCGCGTCAGCTTTCTGACGCCGATCGCCGAGCGAATCCATAACTTACTGATCCACTGAACAAAACCTGTCCTGGTACGGACCTTGCAGAATCCGGCCAGTGCCACCAACGGCACGCTGGCTGGAGAGCGGAAGGACATGGCAGTACCGGAACGCGAGATCGCCCTCGACGTCGCGCCGCGACCGCTGCTGGCCGCAGACCCCGTCAGCCGGCAGGTGCAGGAGCTCGCGCGGCGCGTCGCGGCCGCCGACGTCACGGTCACGCTGACGGGCGAGTCCGGTGTCGGCAAGGAAGTCTTCGCGCGCTACATCCACGAACATTCACGGCGCCACCGCGGACCATTGGTTGCGATCAACTGCGCGGCCATCCCCGAGACGATGTTGGAGGCGACGCTGTTCGGCCACGAGAAGGGCGCCTTCACGGGCGCCGCGCTCGCGCACAGCGGCAAGTTCGAGCAGGCCGACGGCGGGACGCTGCTGCTCGATGAGATCACCGAGATGGCGCAGGGTCTCCAGGCAAAGCTGCTGCGCGTGCTCCAGGAGCGCGAAGTCGAACGCATCGGCGCTGCTTCGGGCCGCCGCGTCGACGTGCGCGTGATCGCGATGTCGAACCGCGACCTGCGCCAGGCCGTCGCCGACGGCATCCTGCGCGAGGACATCTACTACCGGCTCAACGTCTTTCCGATCCGCATTCCGCCGCTCCGGGAACGACCGGGCGACATCGTGCCGCTCGCGGAGCACCTGATCGAGCGCCATGGCGCCGGGCTTGCAACGCTGCCGAAACTTTCGATCGAGGCCGCGGCGCGCCTGCGCGAGCATCGCTGGCCCGGCAATGTCCGCGAGCTCGACAACGTGATGCAGCGCGCGCTGATCCTCCAGCAAGACGATTCGATAGAGGTCGACGATCTTCAGATCGAGACCGCGGGGCCCGCGACAGCACTCCAGTCCGCGGGCCCCGCACCCCTCTCAACGTCGCTCCGGGCATCCGAGGGCGAGCTCATCCTCGACGCGCTCCGGGCCGAGAACGGACAACGCAAAGCCGCGGCACTGCGTCTCGGCATCAGCCCGCGAACGCTGCGCTACAAGCTCGCGCGCCTGCGCGAGCACGGCCTCGCGGTCCCCTGACGGAGAACCGAACCCATGAGCGACATGCAGATCCAGCAGGTGCTCGCGCAGATGCGCGCGATGGCGCAGAGCGTCGGCATCGACGAGACACCCGCCGCCGCCACTCGCGGCACCGAATTCGGGCAACTCCTGAAGAACGCGCTCGCGGACGTCAACAACACGATGCAGACGAGCCAGGACCTGACGACGCGATTCGTCGCCGGCGACGAGAGCGTCAGCCTGTCGCAAGCCGTGGTCGCGATGCAGAAGGCGAGCCTCGAGTTCGAGGCCGTGAGCCAGGTGCGCAACCGCCTGCTCGCTGCCTACCAGGAAATCATGAACATGCCCCTCTGATTGACGAGAGGAGCGAGGGATAAGCGACAATGGCCGATAAAGTTCCACAGACTCTGGGCACCCAGCTCGCCGGAATTGCGCGCCTGCCGGCGCACCGCCAGTTCGGGCTCGTGCTCGGGCTGGCCGTCGTGGCCGCGCTCGCGATCGGCGCCGTCGCCTGGGCGCTCAAGCCGAGCTTCACGATGCTGCTCCCGCCCGCGGCGAGCGCGAGCTTCGTCGATGTCCAGGCGATCCTCGATCGCAGCGATATCCCGCATCGACTCGAGCAGGGCTCGGGCGCGCTGCTCGTGCCGGCGAATCGCGTCGCCGAGGCCCGACTGCAACTCTCCAGCGAAGGCCTGCCGCGCGGCGACAACGCCTGGGACTCCTTCGTGCAAGGCAGCACCTTCGGTTCGAGCCGCCTGGTCGAGAACGCGCGCTACACGCTCGCGCTCCAGGACGATCTCGCGCGGACGATCATGAGCATCGACGGCATCGCCTCGGCCAAGGTGCAGCTCGCGCTGCCGCAGGAGTCGGTATTCGCGCGCGATCGCGACGAGACCAAGGCTTCCGTTTTTCTGGCGCTCCGACCCGGACACCGACTCGGCGACGCCGAGATTTCCGGCATTGCCAATTTCGTCGCCTGGAGCGTGCCGAATCTCGCGCCCGACAATGTCAGCCTCATCGACGAGAGCGGCCGGCCGCTCAAGGCCGTGGCCGGAGACGACGGCGCCGCGCTGTCGTCGGGGCAGCTCGACTACAAGCAACGCAAGCAGGAAGACTACCGGGCGAGTATCCGCGAAGTGCTGGCACCCCTGGTCGGCGACGAGGGCCTGCGCGTCAGCGTGCATGCCGATATCGATTTCACCGAGGTCGAGAGCACGAGCGAGACCTACGGTGCCGAGCCTTCGGTCATCGTCAGCGAATCCCTGCGCGAGGATCAGTCGTCGGCCGGAGCCGTCGGCGGCGTGCCGGGCGCGCTGACGAATCAGCCGCCGGCCGACGGCCGCGTTGCGTCGCAGGCGGCCGGCGACGAGGCCGAAGCGGTCGACGAGAACGGCGACCCGATCAGTGTCGTCGCGAGCACCGATGCTGCGCCGCAGAGCTCGAGCCGCAGCAGCACCCGCAATTTCCAGAACGATCGGACGATCAATCACGTGCGACAGTCGCCGGCTTCGGTCGAGCGGCTGTCGATCTCCGTCGTCGTCGATGATCGGCGTACAGCTGACGCCGAGGGCGCGGTCAGCTTCATCGCGCGCACGCCCGAAGAGCTCGCCGAATACGGCTCGCTCGTTCGCGCCGCCGTCGGCTTCGACGAGACGCGCGGCGACACGCTGACGATCAGCAACCAGTCCTTCCTGCGGCCCGAGCCCATGGACGCCCTGCCCGGCCCACCAATCTGGCAGCAACCCTGGCTGCCCGATCTTGCGCGCTACGGCGCTGCCGCGGCGGCCATCCTGCTCCTGCTGATGCTCGTCGTCCGGCCGGTGCTGAAGAGCCTCGCGACGGTACCGGCGTCCCAGCTCGTCTATGCCGACGCCGGCGGCGGCCAGGTCCTCGTCGCCGGTTCCGGCGCTCCGTCGCCGCTCGCGCTCGGTCAACGCGGCCGCGACGGCTCACCGCTCGGCCGCGCCCGTCAGGTGGCCGAGGAAGACCCGCGGCTCGTCGCCAATGTGGTTCGCCAGTGGATGAACAACGATGCAAGCTAACTCTTCGAGAATGAACGGCTCGACACGGGCCGCTGCCCTCCTCATGTCCCTGGGTGAGCAGGTGGCTGCCAACGTGCTGAAGCACCTGGGCCCCCGCGAGATGCAGACGATCGGCAGCGCCATGGCGCAGATGCCGGCGATCTCGCGCGCCCAGATCGAGCAGCTCGTGAGCGAGTTCAATTCGGTTGTCGAAGATCGCGTCGGGATCGGCATCGGCAGCGAGGAATACCTGCGCAACATGCTGGTCGGCGCGATCGGCGAGGAGCGCGCACGCACGCTCATCGACCGGATTTCGATTGGCGGCAACTCGACGGGCCTCGAGTCGCTCAAGAATATGGACGGCCGTGCCGTCGCCGACATGATCCGCAACGAGCATCCGCAGATTGTCGCGATCGTCGTTTCCTATCTCGACAGCGATCATGCGGCCGAGGTGCTCACGAGCCTGAGCGAGAAGATGCGCAGCGACGTCATCATGCGCATCGCCAATCTGGAAGCCATCAGTCCGAACGCGCTGCAGGAGCTCGACGAGATCCTCGAGCGCCAGTTCGCGGGCAACGCGGCGAGCAAGGCATCGGTTGTCGGCGGCCTCAAGCGCGCCGCCGACATCGTCAATTGCATGGACACGGCGACCGAGGAAGCCGTGCTCGCGAGCATCCGCGAGCGCAACGAAAGCTTGAGCACGAGCATCCAGGAGCTCATGTTCACCTTCGAGAACCTGCTCGATCTCGACGACCGCAGCATGCAGCGGCTGCTGCGCGAGGTATCGGGCGATGAGCTGATCAAGGCACTCAAGGGCGCGACGCCGGAAATCAAGGCGCTGATCGTCAAGAACATGTCGAAGCGCGCGGCCGAGGTGCTCGAGGAAGATCTCCAGAGCCGCGGTCCGATGCGCGTCTCCGACGTCGAAGCCGCGCAGCGCGGCATTCTCGCGACCGTCCGCAAGCTCGCCGACGCGGGCGAAATCATGCTCGGCGGTGAGGAATATGTCTGAGCTCGAAATTCTCGAGGGCGAGGTCCGTCTCTGGCAGGCGCCGCAGCACAAGGGCGGTCGATCATCGGGTCCGCTGACGGCGGAGCGCCTGGCCGCGATCGAGGACCAGGCCCATGCCGAAGGCCTCGAGCGCGGTCTCGCCGAAGGCCGGCGCCTGGGCGAGCGCGAGGTCGCCCAGCAGGCGCAGCGGCTCGAGCAGCTGCTGGCAACGCTCGCGCCCGCGACGGCGCTCGTCGACGAGGAATTCATGCAACAGGCGGCCGAGCTCGTGCTCGCGATTGCGCGGCAGTTCGTTCGCCGCGAGCTCGCGCGCGAGCCCGGCGAAATTGTGCGCGTGGTCCGCGAAGCCCTCGCGGCCCTGCCTGTCGCCGACGCGACGATCCGCATTTCGCTGCATCCCGAGGATGCCGCGCTCGTCAACGAGCATCTGAAGCCTGAGAGCCTTGCGCATGCGATGCGCATCGTCGAGGACCTCGCAATGACGCGCGGCGGCGCCCGGGTCGAGACGGACGTCTCAGTCGTGGACGCGAGCATCGAGGCGCGCTTCGGCGCGATCGCGGCCGGAATCTTCGGCGACGAGCGCGAGCCCTCGCCATGAGTCTGACTGCAGAGCGGCGCGCGCAGGCTGCCGCCCGACTCGACGATTGGCGGCGTGCCGTCGCTGCCCCGATCCCGCTCGCCGCCGAAGGGCGGCTGGTCTCGATGGTCGGCATGACGCTCGAGGCCGTCGGCTGCGAAATGGCTGTCGGCGGCCGCTGCCGGATCGTCGAGCGCGGCCACGCGCCCGTCGAGGCCGAAGCTGTCGGTTTCGCCGGCAATCGCGTCTACCTCATGCCCGTCAATCACACCGGCGGCCTGACGCCGAGCGCGCGCGTGATTCCGATCGCCGCGACCCAGACGATTCCCGTCGGCGACGCCCTGCTCGGCCGTGTCATCAATCCGATCGGCGAGCCGCTCGACAGCCGCGGCACGCCGCGCTGCGATCATCGCGCGCCGCTCATGGGCCGCAAGGTCAATCCGCTGCAGCGCAGCCAGATCGACAAGCCGCTCGACGTCGGCGTGCGCAGCCTTAACGGCTTGCTGACGATCGGCCGCGGCCAGCGCATCGGTCTCTTCGCCGGCAGCGGCGTGGGAAAAAGCCAGCTGCTCGGCATGATGGCGCGCTACACCGAGGCCGACGTGATCGTCGTCGGCCTGATCGGCGAGCGGGGCCGCGAGGTCAATGAATTCATCCACCGGACGCTCGGGCCCGAAGGACTCGCGCGCGCCGTCGTCGTCGTGGCGCCGGCCGACGATCCGCCGCTGATGCGGCTTCAGGGCGCGCGTGCAGCGACGGCGATTGCCGAATACTTCCGCGATCAGGGACGGCATGTGCTGCTGCTCATGGATTCGCTGACGCGCTACGCCCACGCGCAGCGCGAAATCGGCCTCGCGATCGGCGAGCCGCCCGTGACGCGCGGCTACACGCCGTCGGTTTTCGCGCGGCTGCCGCAGCTTCTCGAGCGCGCGGGCAATGCCGGCCCCGGTGGCGGCTCGATCACCGGCATCTATACCGTGCTCGTCGAGGGCGACGACACGCAGGATCCCGTTGCCGATGCCGCGCGCGCGGTGCTCGACGGCCACATCGTGCTGTCGCGGCGCATCGCGGAATCCGGCCGCTATCCGGCCGTGGACCTCGAGGCTTCGGTCAGCCGCGTCATGAGCGCGATCGTCTCGCGCGAGCAGCGTGAGCTCGTCCAGGCATTCCGGCAGATCGGCGCCTGCTATGAGCGGCATCGCGACCTCATCAGCGTCGGTGCCTATCGGCGTGGATCCGATCCCGAAGTCGACCGCGCAATCGCGCTCTATCCCGCGATGGAACGATTCATGCACCAGGCGCCGGAAGAGTCTGTCGCCTTCGAGCAGAGTCTCGACACGTTGCGTCAGACGCTCGCCGACAAGACGGAGTCTGGTACGAAGGAGAGCTTGACTTGAACGGCGAATCCGCCCGGAGCTTCGAGACGCTGGCGCGCCTGAAGCAGCACGACGAACGCACCGCGGCAGAAAAGCTGCGCGCCGCTCGCGAGCGCCTCGACAACGAGCGCCACAAGCTGACGACGGTGCAGCGCTATCTGCACGAGTATTCGACCCCGGCGAATGGCGCGGGCGTGCAGACGCGCCTGCTGGCCGATCGCCAGCGTTTCCGCATCGAGCTCGAGCGCAGCGTCGAGGCACAAAACGCCGCCGTCGAGCGCGCCCAGGCGCAGGCCGAGGCGGCGCGGGCGCACTGGTCCGGTGTCAGGGCCGAGCGCGAAGCGATGGAGAAGCTCGTCGAAAAGCGCGAGGCCGCGGCGGCACGGCGGGCGGTGCAGGCGGATCAGCGGCAGTCGGACGAAGCCGCGATGGGTCGAGCGGCAACAGCAGAAGGGGCGTCGAAGGCATAATTCGCCGGTATCCTGCGCCAATCGACACACAACCCGGACGCCATCCACGCCGGCGAATGGCCTCGGTGAAATTCCGCTATGAGGCTTTGGACCATTCATCCCCGCTATCTCGATGCGCAGGGTCTGGTCGCGCTCTGGCGCGAAGGGCTCCTGGCCCAGGCCGTGCTCCGGAATCAGACTCAGGGCTACCGGCATCACCCTCAGTTGATTCGCTTCCGGGCGCAGCGGACACCCCGGTCTGCGATCAACGCCTACCTTCGAGCAGTGCTCGCGGAGGCCGAGTCCCGCGACTTCGCGTTCGATCGTCGAAAAATCGGTCCTGCGCGCAAGACCGAACGCATCCGCTGCACCACCGGGCAAGTGGAGCACGAGTGGGCGCACCTCTTGGCCAAGCTCAAGAACCGTAGCCCCGAGTTGTATCGCCGCTGGCGCCGCGAGAGCCCGGAGACGCATCCGCTTTTCGAGCTCGTGCCGGGCTCCGTGGAGCCCTGGGAGAAGCTCAGCTCGGGCGCGTGACAATCGATCGTGGCGGATACGCGCCCGAGGTGCTCGCCGGTCTGGCACGGGGATTGCAATTCCCTCTCACGATGAACGCACCGATGCCAACCGCCCCCGACACCGGCAACCTGTCGACGCTGCTGCCCGGCGTCGTTCCGTCGCCCGTCGGCGCCGGCCTGCGCGGGCCGCACGGGGCCGCCGGAGACAAGTCGCAAGCTTCTGATTTTGCATCGTTTATCGCCCTGCTTTCGGCCCCGGGCCTGGAACTGCACGGATTGCCGCCAGTGCCCGGCCTCAATGCGGCACTCCCCACGAATGGCGCAAAAGCCATGGGCTTGCCGGAAGCATGGGGGCTGCCGCCCCTGCTGAAATTGCTCGTTCCCGGCGGCAGGTTTTCGCCGCCTGGCGGCGCTCCCTTGCCGCCTGGCTTGCCGCAGTCGGAGGCCGGCAGCGCTCACGCGGATGCGAGTCGAGTAGCTCTGCTCAGTGCATTGGCCGGCTCGCAAACCTCATTGCCGACCGGGACGTCACAGTCCGGCCTGTCGGACGCACTCTCGCCTTTCCTTACAACCGTTGCGAATGCGGGCGCCATGCCGAACCTGTGGACACGCACACTGCTCGGCGGCGATCGCAGCATGTCCGAAGGTGACGCGCTCCTCGTCGAATCGGGCGATGCCGTCATGGCCGGCGATGCGTCGCTCGCGCCGGCGGTTGGAACACGCGCCACGAGTCCGACGACGGCTGTCGTGGTACCGGCAAACCCCGCGCAGCAGCCGGCCTTCGAGCAAGCCCTCGGCGAGCGCCTGGCCTGGCTTGTCCAGGAAGGCCGCCATGACGCGCGCATCAAGCTGCATCCGGCCGAGCTCGGCAGCGTCGATATTCGCCTCTCCGTCGACGGCGACTCGACACGCATTTCGCTCGCGTCGCCGCACGCCGCCGTGCGTGACGCCCTCGAGCAGGCCGTGCCGCGTCTGCGCGAGCTTCTGGGTCATGCGGGTCTCGACCTGGGCCACGTGAATGTCGGCACGGGCGACTCGCGATCGCACAGTGACTTCCGGAATCCGTTCTCGCAACCTGTGACGGGCGTCGAGCCCGCTACGCTCGTCGGCGACAGCGAATCCGGCGCTATCGCCCTGGCACTGCGCCTGCCGCAGGGACTCGTCGACACCTTCGCCTGAGCGCCGGGCGCCCGTCGGGCGGCATTTTCGGCGCCGTCAAAAAACCGTCGTGAGCCGCTCCCCGAGCGGGCTTCCGAAACCGCGACTTTTCGCGAAAGCCTCAGCTGACCAATGACTTAGCCGCGCTCGTGGCGTCGTGGCATGGCTCTTGCTTAAAGCCCCTCAGGCAAACCCAAGGGAACCCGAGATGGCAACCGAGCAGGCAGCTCCAGAGAGCGAAGAAACGGCAACCGCGCCGAAGAAGAAGGGCGGCGGCCTCCTGATTGCGCTGATCGCCGTCATCGCGCTCGGCGGCGCCGGTGGCGCCGGCTGGTTCTTCTTCCTCCGCGCCCCCGCCGACGAAGCGGTCGAGGTCGCCGTCGCGGAAGAAGTTCATGCCGAACCCGTCTACTTCACGCTCGCCGAGAATCTCGTCGTCAATTTCCAGTCGCCGGGCGGCACGCGCTTCCTGCAGGTCGGCATCGACCTCATGACTTACGACGAAGAGAGCGCGCACACGCTCGAGAAGCACGCGCCCGTCTTGCGCTCCAGTCTGATTCTGCTCCTCAGCGATCAGTCGCAGGAAACGCTGCTGAGCCGCGAGGGCAAGGAATCACTGCGCGCCGCGGCGCTCGCCGACGTCCAGCACGCGATGGCCGAGCTCGACGACCACGTCGTCATCGAGGCGCTCTACTTCACCAGCTTCGTCATGCAGTAGGCGAAACGCATGAGCACGAAGGAAATTCTCTCCCAGGACGAAATCGACACGCTGCTCAAGGGCGTCAAGAGCGGCGCAGTCGAGACGGAATCCGCTTCGGCCGCGGGCAACGGCGCCGCGAGCACATTCGACTTCTCGCGCCACGAGCGCATCGTCCGCGGGCGCATGCCGACGCTCGAGATGATCAACAACCGCTTCTGCCGGAATCTCCGGATCACGCTCTTCGGCTTCCTGCAGCGCACGATCGACGTCTCGTTCCAGGGCGTCCGCTTAATGAAGTTCGCCGAGCATGTGCAGACGCTGTCGCTGCCGACAAGCCTCAACATGGTCAAGGTGCCGCCGCTGCGCGGCAGCGGGCTCTTCGTGCTCGATGCCCGGCTCGTCTTCTCGCTCGTCGAGACCTACTTCGGCGGCGACGGCCGGCTGCCCGCGGCGATCGAAGGCCGCGAATTCACGGCGATGGAAAACCGCGTCATCCGCCTGACACTCGATCGCTGCTTCGAGGACATGACCGATGCCTGGTCGCCCGTGCACGGCGTCAACTTCGAGTACATCGGCGCCGAGGTCAATCCGCAGTTCGCGAACATCGTCAGCCCGACCGAGCTCGTCGTCGTCTCGACCTTCTCGCTCGGCTTCGACGATCTCGGCGGCGACCTGCACGTCACGCTGCCCTATTCGATGCTTGAGCCGATCCGCGACCTGCTCGACGCCGGCGTGCAGAGCGACCGCGATGCACGCGACGACCGCTGGGCGACTTCCATCCGCGGCGACATGGAACCTGCGGAGGTCGAGCTGCATGCGCGGCTTGCCGAGAAACGGCTCGCGTTGCGCGACCTCATGAATCTCAAGGCCGGGGACATCGTGCCCATCGAACTGCCCGACGAAGTCACCCTCTGTGCCGAAGGCGTGCCGCTCTTCCGCGGCCAGTTCGGCATGGCTAACGGCAACAACGCCATCAAGCTGCTGCGCCGCATTCGCGTCGCCAAGGAGAAAGGGAAATGACCCAGAACACGGCGCAAGCCAAGAACGTCAACTCGGGTGCCGAGTCTGCCCCGCAGCCGGAGCTCGCCGCGAGCCCCGCGCTGGCGCCCGCCGATGTCGACAAGAACCTCGAGCTCATCCTCGACGTTCCCGTAACGCTCGCGATGGAAATCGGGCGCGTGCGCGTGCCGATCCGGAATCTCCTGCAACTGACCCAGGGCTCGGTCGTCGAGCTCGATCGCCTCGCCGGCGAGCCGCTCGACGTGACCGTCAACGGCACGCTGATCGCGCACGGCGAAGTCGTCGTCGTCAACGAACGCTACGGCATCCGCTTCACGGACGTCATCAGCGCCGCCGAGCGCGTACAGAAACTCAAGTGATTTCCCGTCTCAAAGCGCGTCCCGCGATCTGGCTCGGGGCGGCGGCGCTGGGCCTCCTGCTCGCGGCCGTGACGGCGCTCGCTCAAGGCGACACCGTCGGCGGGATTCCGGGCGCGAGCCTGGTCCGTCTCGTTTTCGGCACGGCGGTTGCTATTGCAGTGCTGCTGCTCGGCGCGCGCTGGCTCATGCGCTTCGGCGGCGCCCAGGGCGTCGCCGCCGGGTCGTTGCGTGTCGTCGCCTCGCTGGCTGTCGGCCAGCGCGAACGCGCCGTCGTCGTCCAGGTCGGCGAGCGACAGCTGCTGCTCGGCGTCGCGCCGGGCCGCGTCGCCCTCCTCCACGAGCTTGGAAGCCCACTGCCCGTCGAGCGACGGAACGTTTCGCCCGCCACGGCGCCCGCCTGGCTCACGCGCGTGCTCGGGAAAAACGCATGAATCTCGATCTCCTGACAATGACCGCGAACGCGGACCAGACACAGACCTGGTCGATCAGCCTGCAGGTCCTCCTGTTCATGACCGTCCTGAGCGTCCTGCCGGCGCTCCTGATGACGATGACGTCGTTCACGCGCATCGTCATCGTGCTCGCGATCCTGCGCCAGGGTCTCGGCACGCAGCAGACGCCCTCGAATTCGATTCTGGTGGGCATCGCGCTGATCCTGACGGCTTTCGTGATGGCGCCCGTCTTCACCCAAGTCCGGGCCGAGGCCGTGCAGCCCTATCTCGACCAGACGATCACCGCCGAGGAAGCGCTCGCAAAAGGCGTGCAGCCGCTTCGCGAGTTCATGCTCGACAACACGCTCGAGACCGACCTCTCGCTGTTCGCCGGTCTCGCGGGCTCGGACGGCTTCGCAAGCCGCGGCGATGTGCCGCTGACGCTGCTCATGCCGGCCTTCCTGACGAGCGAGCTCAAGACCGCGTTCTTCACGGGCTTCGTGCTGCTGATTCCGTTCCTGATCATCGATCTCGTCGTCGCGAGCGTGCTGATGTCGGTCGGCATGGTCATGCTTTCGCCGCTGATCATCTCGCTGCCGTTCAAGATCATGCTGTTCGTGCTCGTTGACGGCTGGGCGATCGTCATGACCGTCATCGCGCGGAGCTTCATGGGCTGACCATGAGCGCCGACGTCGTCATGCAGATTGGAAGGGACGCGCTCTGGATAGCGGTGCTGCTGTCGGCGCCGATCCTGCTGACGGCGCTCGGCATCGGCCTCCTCATCGGCGTCTTCCAGGCCGCAACGCAGATCCAGGAGATGACGCTGTCGTTCATCCCCAAGCTCATCGGCGTCGCCGCGGTGCTCGTGCTCGCGGGCCCCTGGATGCTGAACCTCATCACCGAATGGGTGACCGAGCTCCTGCTCGGCATCCCGCTCTTGCTCGGCTGAGGCCTCGATTCATGCCGCTGCTCGTCGACCTCATCCCCAACGAAGTACTGCCGCGGCTGCCGGCCTTCTTCTGGACCTTCGCCCGCATCGGCGCGCTGCTCGTCGCGGCGCCGCTCTTCGGTGCGCGCACGGTGCCAGTGCGCGTGCGCGTCATGCTCGCGCTGTTGATCTCGGCCGTGGTCTTTCCCCAGGTCGCCGTGCCGGTCGACGTCGAAGTGATGTCGGCTGCCGGTTTCATCCTGCTCGCCCGCGAGATCGTCATCGGCTTCGCGCTCGGCTTCCTCGTGCAGATGCTGTTCGGCGCCGTGGCCATGGCCGGCGAGATCATTGCGATGTCGATGGGTCTCGCTTTCGCCAGCGTCGTCGATCCCGATCGCGGCGTCAGCGTGCCCGTGATCGGCCAGTACTTCGTCGTGATGTCGACGCTGCTCTTTCTCGCCCTTAACGGGCATCTCGCGTTGCTGGCGCTGCTGATCGACAGCTTCTCGCTGCTGCCGCCGGGCGCCGAGGGCTTGAGTGCCTCGGGCTTCGCCGAGCTCGCCGGCTGGGCCGGCCGCATGTTCGAGGCCGCGACGATGGTCGCGCTGCCGGCCGCGACGGCGCTGCTCGTCGCCGGCGTCTCGATGGGCCTGATCGCGCGCAGCGCGCCGCAGCTCAATATCTTTTCCGTCGGCTTTCCGCTGACGCTGATGCTCGGCATCTTCGCCCTGCTCTTCAGCCTGCCGCTGCTTGCGCCACAGTTCGAGCAGCTGCTGCAGGCTGCGCTCGAGGGCGGACGCTCGGTGGTGGAGGCGTTCCGGTGAGCGAGGCAGAAGACGGCCAGGAACGCAGCGAACGCCCGAGTCAACGTCGACTCGAGAAGGCCCGCAGCGAAGGCCAGGTTGCGCGCTCGCGCGAGCTCAATACGGTCGCGATCGTGCTCGCGGGCGGTGCCGCCTATCTGTTCTTCGGCGGCTGGGCCGTCGGCGGTCTTGGGCGTGTGCTCGACCAGGGCCTCGGCCAGGCTGCCCTGCTCGTGCACGAGCCGGCATCGACGGCCGCAGTCATGAATCTTCTCGCGGCCGGCGTCAGCGACGCTCTGCGCCTGCTGGCGCCCGTCATGATCGGCGCGATGCTCGCCACGCTGCTCGCACCCGCCCTGCTCGGCGGCTTCACGCTGAGCGGCGAGGCGCTGCGACCGAAGTTCTCGCGCCTCGATCCGCTCAATGGCCTCCGCCGAATGGTCTCGCTGCACGGGCTCATGGAGCTCATGAAGACGCTGCTCAAGTTCGGCGTGCTCACGGGTCTGGCCGCGCTGCTGCTCTGGTCGCTGCGTGACAAGCTGCTCGCGCTCGGCATCGGCACGCCCGATGCGGCGATCGCCGAGTCGGGGCGCATCGTCCGTTTCGCGTTCATCTCAGTCGCGGCCGGCCTCGTGCTGATCGCCCTCATCGACGTGCCCTTCGTGCTCTTCAGCCACCTGAAGAAGCTCATGATGACCCGGCAGGAGCTGCGCGAAGAACACAAGGAAATGGAGGGCAGCCCCGAATCGAAGGCCCGCGTGCGCCGCATCGGCCGCGAAATCGCGAGCCGCCGGATGATGGCCGAGGTGCCCCGGGCCGACGTCGTGCTGACGAACCCGACGGAATACGCCGTGGCACTGCGCTACAGCGACCGCCCCGACCGTGCGCCGCGCGTCGTCGCAAAAGGCCGCGGCCTGATTGCCGCGCGGATCCGCGAAATCGCCGCCGAGCATGAGGTGCCGGCCTGCGAATCTCCGCTACTCACGCGGGCGATCTTCTTCAATTCCGAAATCGGCGCGGAAATTCCAGCCGGGCTCTACCTTGCCGTCGCCCGCGTGCTCGTCTGGGTCATGAACCTGAAGACGGCTCGACAGACTGCCCGTCCGCTGCCCGAGTTCCCGACCGACCTGCCCGTGCCTGCTGATCTGCGGACCGAGCCGAGGACTGCGTCATGAGCGCGGTTGCGCTGCCCAGTCTTTCCACGGGCCGCCGCTGGTTCAGCCTCGGCACGCCGCTGCTCGCCATTGCACTGCTCGGGATGCTCGTCCTGCCGCTGCCGCCCGTACTGCTCGATCTGTTCTTCACCTTCAATATCGCGCTGTCGCTCGTCGTGCTACTGATGGCCGTATACACGCGGCGGCCGCTCGACTTCAGCATTTTCCCGAGCGTGCTCCTGATCGCGACGCTGCTCCGGCTGGCGCTCAACGTCGCCTCGACGCGCGTCGTGCTGCTCGACGGGCACAGCGGCACCGACGCGGCAGGCCACGTTATTGAATCGTTCGGCGAGTTCGTCATCGGCGGCAACTACGCCGTCGGTATCGCCGTATTCACGATCCTCGTCATCATCAATTTCGTCGTCGTCACAAAAGGCGCGGGCCGCGTCTCCGAGGTCAGCGCGCGCTTCACCCTCGACGCCATGCCCGGCAAGCAGATGGCGATCGACGCCGATCTCAACGCCGGGCTCCTGACGCCCGACGAGGCCAGGCGCCGACGCGCGGAAGTCGCCGAGGAGGCCGACTTCTACGGCTCGATGGACGGCGCGAGCAAGTTCGTCCGCGGCGACGCGATCGCGGGAATCCTCATCGTCTTCATCAATATCATCGGCGGCCTCGCGATCGGCATGGCGATGCACGGCCTCTCGCTCGCGAATGCGGCCGGGAATTACCTGCTGCTGGCGATCGGCGACGGCCTCGTCGCGCAGATTCCGGCGCTCGTGCTGTCGTCGGCGACTGCGATCATCGTCACGCGCGTCTCGGCCGCCCGCGACATGGGCGAGCAGGTCATCGCCCAGCTCCTGAGCAATCCGCGTGCGTTCTTCACGGTCGCGGGCATCATCGCCGCGATCGGGCTCGTGCCGGGCATGCCGAGCCTCGTCTTCCTGCTCATCGGCTTCGGCCTCGTCGGCATCGGCTGGTTCGTCCGCAGCCGCGCTCGCGCGGCCGCCGTCGCCGTGCCCGAGCCGGTGGCACCGGTCGCGCGCGAGGAAGAACGCGATCTTTCGTGGGAGGACGTCCCGCCCGTCGACCTGATCTGCCTCGAGCTCGGCTACCGGCTGATCCCGCTCGTCGACCAGGCGCAGGGCGGACGGCTGCTGCCGCGCATCAAGGGCATCCGCCGCAAGCTCTCGCAGGAGCTCGGCTTCCTGTTCCAGCCCGTGCACGTCAAGGACAACCTCGAGCTCGCGCCCTCGGCCTATCGCATCAACCTGCTCGGCGTCGTCGTCGGCGAGGGCGAGGTGCTGCCCGAGAAAAGCCTCGCGATCAATCCCGGCCGCGTCTACGGCAAGATCGACGGCCAGGCGACGCGCGACCCCGCCTACGGCCTCGAGGCCGTATGGATCGAGCCGGCTGCGCAGGAGAAGGCGCAGTCGCAGGGCTACACCGTCGTCGACGCGGCGACCGTCATCGCCACCCACCTGAGCCGCGTGCTCAAGGAACATGCGCACGAGCTGCTCGGCCACGAGGAAGCGCAGCAGCTCATGGACACCCTCGCGAAATCGCATCCGAAGCTCGTCGAGAATCTGATTCCGAACACGCTCGATCTCGGCAGCGTGCTCAAGGTGCTGCGCAATCTGCTCGCCGAGCAGGTGCCGGTGCGCGACATGCGCACGATCGCGGGCGCGCTCGCGCACAGCGCAGGCAAGTCGCGCGATGCCGACCATCTCACAGCCGCGGCGCGGCTCGCGCTCGGCCGCTCGATCGTCCAGCAGATCGCGGGCTCGACCGACGAGCTGCCGCTGATCGCGCTCGATCCGACGCTCGAGCAGCTGCTGCACAAGGCCGTGCGCCAGGAAGGCGCGACGACGATCGAGCCCGACCTCGCGGCGCGTCTCGTCCAGTCCGTGCGCGAGATCGTGAACCGGCAGGAGCGCGAAGGCGTGCCGTCCGTGCTCGTCGTCTCGCCCGAGATCCGCTCGTGGATCTCGGGCTGGCTCCGGGCATCGGTCGCGGGCCTCAACGTGCTCGCTTACACGGAGATCCCCGACCAGCGCTCCGTGCGCGTGATTTCGACTATCGGCCCGGCAAGCCTGCCGGGTCCGCAACAGCGTGAGAGCGGCGGCAAGGCCGTCCAAGGAGTCTCAAGGCCATGAACATCAAACGATACGTCGCGCCCGACATGCGTCGCGCGATCCACCTGGTACGGACGGAGCACGGTCCCGATGCCGTGATCCTGTCGAGTGAGTCAGTTGAAGGCGGCGTCGAGATCATCGCGGCCGTCGATTACGACCAGACGCTCGTGGCGCGCGCTTTCGGAAAGTCGAGCGCGACTGAAAGCAAGGCGAGCGATGAGCCAAAGGTCGCGGACACGAATTCGACCACGAAAGCCGCAGGCGAATCTGTCGCGCAGGCGCAGGTGGAGGTGCAAGCGCCAGCGGGGGCAGCGGCAGCTCCCGCGGAAATCACCGACATCGAAACGACGCGCGAGCTCCGCGCGATCCAGAAGGATCTCTTCGCGCTCAAGGGCCTCGTGCGCGAGCGCTTCGCCTGGTCGGATCTGCGTGCGATGACGCCGCAGCGCAACTGGCTGATGCGCCGCGCCGAAGCTTTCGGGCTCACGCCCGAGCTCGCCGACACCGTCGTCGCCGAGGTCGAGCACCCGGAAACCGATGACCGCGCCTGGCGCGAGCTCGTGTTCGCGCTCGCGCGGCGGCTCTCGGTCATGCGCGAGGACCCGCTCGACAAGGGCGGCGTGTTCGCGCTCGTCGGGCCGACCGGCGTCGGCAAGACGACGACGATCGCCAAGCTCGCCGCGCGGCAATGCATGCTCCACGGCCGCGACTCGCTCGCGCTCATCACGACGGACTGCCTGCGCATCGGCGCGCAGCGCCAGCTCGAAGCCTTCGGCGCAATTCTCGGCGTGCCCGTGCGCACCGCCGACTCGCCCGAGAGGCTCGCGCGGCTGCTCGGCGAGATCGGACGCCGGCGGCTCGTGCTCATCGACACGGCCGGCAGCGCCACGCACGACGGCGCGATCACGGGCGCGTTCAAGGCGATCGATCCCGCCACGGAAATCAGACGCTTCCTCGTTCTGGCCGCGAACATGCAGGCCAGGTGCATGCGCGATGCCGTCCTCGCCTTCGGCGGTCGGGATCTCGCAGGCGTCGCGTTGACCAAGCTCGATGAGACGAGCGCGCTCGGCGCGGCCATCTCGTTGCTCATCGAGTCCAAGCTTCCGGCCGTCTGGCTCAGCGACGGACAGCGCGTGCCCGAGGACCTGAAGCTCGCGCGTGCCGCCCTGCTCCTGAAGCACGCGACTGCCGCCGGAGCGCCGGGGCAGGACAACCTCGCGCCCGCCTTCGCAGCTGCGCTCGCGAACACCGCCGACCGGAGCCCGATCCATGCCGGCAACTGAGCGACAGACCCTGGCGCGGCGGCGCATCGCCCCTCCGCAATCTCTTGGGCGCGGCGTGACCACGATCGCCGTCGCCAGCGGCAAGGGCGGAGTCGGCAAGACCCAGATTGCCGTCAATCTTGCGGTGGCGCTCGCGCAACGGGGTCGCTCGACGCTGCTGCTCGACGCCGATCTCGGCCTCGCCAATGTCGACGTGGTGCTCGGTATCAGGCCAACGGCCAGCCTCGAGCAGGTCATCGCGGGCGAGCGCGGGCTCGAGGACGTCGTCGTCGAGGGACCGGCGGGGTTGCGGATCGTACCCGGCGGCTCGGGTGTCTCGCGGCTCGCCAATCTTTCATCGCGCGAACAGGGCGGGCTCGTCAACGCTTTCTCGAGCTTGTCGGTTGCCGTGGACGTCATGGTCATTGACGTCGCTACGGGCGTCGACAACCTCGTGCTCGGCTTCTGCGGCGCCGCGAGCGAAGTCGTCGTCGTGCTCTGCGATGAGCCGGCGTCGCTGACCGACGCCTATGCACTCGTCAAGCTGCTCGCGCGCGAACGCGGGATCCGGCGGTTCCAGGTGCTGTGCAATCGCGTCCAGAACCGCCTGCACGGGCGCGCCTTGTTCGAGAGGTTTCTCGCCGTCTGTGACCGGTTTCTCGATGTGAGCCTGACGCACTTCGGCAGCGTGCCCGAGGACAAGGTATTCGCGCTGGCGGCCCAGACCCAGCGGGCCGTCGTCGAGCGCTTCCCATCCAGCGCCGCCGGCGCGGTCCTCAAGGACCTGGCGGTTCGTGCCGATACATTCGACGTGCCCCGGACTCCGTCCGGCGGGCCGACCTTCTTCGTCGAGCGCGCGGTGGCTGCGATGCCCGTGACGCTCACCACCGGGGTTCGCTGACATGCGGACGGCCGGCGCATTGAGGCAGGACGAGGCGCTTGTGCACCAGCACATGGGCCTGGTCCGGCGGATCGCCCATCACCTGATCGGGCGCCTGCCGGCGTCCGTGCAGATCGAGGACTTGATTCAGGCGGGAGCCATGGGATTGCTGGAAGCAGCGCGCCAGTACGACGCGAGCCACGGAGCGAGCTTCGAGACTTATGCCGGCATCCGGATCCGCGGCGCGATGCTCGACGAGGTCCGGCGGCACGACTGGAGCCCGCGCTCGGCGCACCGGACGATGCGCGAGATCAGCGCGGCGATCCGCGCCGTCGAAGCGCGCACCGGGCGCCGCGCCGAAGGGCGCGAAATCGCCGGGCAGATGGGGGTCGATCTCGACGCGTACCACTCGCTGCTGCGCAAGTCGACCGAGGCGCGAGTGTTCAATCTCGAGGATCTGTTCGGACCCGATGTCGACGGCGGAGACCTCCTGCCCGGCGACGGGCGCGGCCCCGCCGGCGAATACGAGGACGTGCGCCTCAACACGGCGATCGTCGAGGCGATCGACGAGCTTCCCGACCGCGAGCGCACCGTGCTCTCTCTCTATTACGACGACGAGCTCAATCTGCGCGAGATCGGCGAGGTGCTCGGCGTGACGGAGTCGCGCGTCTGCCAGATCCACAGCCAGGCGCTGCTGCGCCTGCGGGCCATGCTCACCGAATGGAATGGCGCCGACGACGCCTCCGGATCGTAAATGGATATCCTGAGCCTCATCGGAGTCGCACTCGGCGCGGTCGCCATTCTCGGCGGCAGCATCCTCAAGGGCAGCGGACTCGCCGCGCTCTGGAACCCGGCCGCCTTCGTGATCGTCATCGTCGGCACCTTTGCGTCGGTGCTGCTGCAGTTCCGCATCAAGGTGTTCTTTCACGCCATGACGATCTCGCGCTGGATATTCCTGCCGCCGAGCTCGGACGGCGAGAAGGTCGTCGCTTCGATCGTCGGCTGGAGCCAGATTGCGCGCAAGGACGGCCTGCTCGGCCTCGAATCGATCGCCGAACAGGAGTCCGACCAGTTCATCCGCAAGGGCCTGCAGCTGCTCGCCGATGGCGCGGAGCCTGAGACGATCCGCCACATCATGGACGTCGAGATCGCGAGCCGCGAGCAATTCGATCAGGCAAGCGCCAAGGTCTTCGAAAGCCTCGGCATCTACGCGCCGACACTCGGCATCATCGGCGCCGTGCTCGGCCTCATGGCCGTCATGCAGAAGCTGGCCGAGCCCGAGCACCTGGGCTCCGGCATCGCGACGGCGTTCGTTGCCACGGTCTACGGCATCGCCTCCGCCAACATGATCTTCCTGCCGATCAGCAACAAGCTCAAAGGCGTCATCCAGACAACGGTCACGCAGCGCGAGATGATCATCGACGGTCTCGTGAGCATCGCGCGCGGCGACAATCCGCGCAGCATCGAGACCAAGCTGCGCGGCTATCTCGTCTGAAAGGCCTGGAGCGATGGCCAGGCACAAGAAGCACGAGGATCACGTCAATCACGAAGCCTGGGCGATCCCCTACGGCGACCTGATCACGCTGCTGCTCGCCTTCTTCGTCGTCATGTATGCGCTCTCGTCGGTCAACGAAGGCAAGTACCGCGTGCTCTCCGACTCGCTCGTCGCGGCCTTCCGCTCGCAGCCGAAATCGCTCGAGCCCGTGCAGATCGGCGAGCCGGAGCGGGCGCAGGGCTCGGCCGACCTCGACCTCCGGCGCACCCTCGTGCCGCTCGAGGTCGACAACGTAATGCAGATGGAGAACCAGGTCGTCGAGCGCAGCCGTGAGTGGGAAGCGATGCGCGCGATGGGCATGCTGCCCGAGGAAATCGACGAGACGATGGCCGGCATCCGCGAGCTCACCGAGCTCATCGGCAAGGAGCTCGAGTCGCTCGTGGCCGCCGACGAGGTCAGGCTCCGCGCATCGGACTTCTGGCTCGAGATCGAGATCAACAGCGGCGTGCTGTTCCCCACGGCGAGCGCCGACCTGACCGAAGCCGCGGAACCCATCGTGGAGCGGCTCGGACAGATACTCGCGACGACCGACTCGCGCGTGCAGGTCGAAGGACATACCGACAACGTGCCGATCGAAAGACTCGAGTTTCCCTCGAACTGGGAGCTGTCGGCCGCGCGCGCCGCGACCGTCGTTCGCCTCTTCGCGGATGCCGGCGTCGATCCGCACCGCATGGCGGCGCTCGGCTTCGGGGAATACCAGCCCGCAGCCGGCAACGACACGCTCGAGGGGCGGGCCGCGAACCGCCGCGTCGTCGTGGTCGTCACCGCGGATGGCGTTACTCATGACGGCACGGCGCCGATTATCATGGGCGACAGTCAAGCGGACGGGGCGAGCGAATGAACTTCAGCATTGATTCGACCGAGCTCATCTATCTCGTGCTGGGACCCGGCATCCTCGTACTCATTGCTCTGCTGCTCCGGCACGATCTCAAGCTCAAGTCGCAATGCGAGGCATTGAGATCGCGGCTCACCGAGACCGAAGACCGCCTGACCCAGCTCCAGAACCGCCTGAACGACGATGGCCGCGAGCGACAGCTCGAAAGTCAGGTCGCGTTGCTGACTCAGCAGCATGAACAGCTGATGCTTCGTGATTCCGAAGCGGGGCCCTATTTCCGCGCCGTGCGGTTCGCCGAAAATGGCGCCGGCATCGATGCGCTGATCGAGCAGACGGGAGTGACTCGCGCCGAAGCCGAGCTCATCGTCTCGCTGCACGGCAAGGATCGCGCCGCAGCGGTGGGCTGAGGCCGGAAGCGCTCGATCTCTCCGCGCATCGCTCCCCGGGATATCGAGCCAGGCGTACGGACTTTCCGCGTACCTGGCATATACTCCTCCGACCGCCAATCCGAGCGGCGACACAGGGGGGCCTATGTCTCATCGGTACACCGGTTTCAGCTTGCGCCTGCCAATGACAGCGCTTTCGACGAGCGTGCTCGTCGCGATCGGAAGCCCCACTGCCGCTCTCGCTCAGGACCAGGACGAAGGCGTAGAGACCGTCATCGTCTCGGCGCAGTTCCGCGAAGAGGATCTCCAGGACACGCCGCTCGCAATCTCGGCATTCTCGGGCGATATGCTCGAGGCGCGCGGGCAAACCGACACGAATGACATCGACATGTTCGTGCCGAACGCCGTCATTCAGCCGCTGGGCGCGGGTTGGGGCTCGACCGTCGCCGCTTTCGTCCGCGGCATCGGTCTCAACGACAACATTCTCTCCTACGAGCCGGGCGTGCCGATCTACGTCGATGATGTCTATCTCGGGCGCAACCAGGGCGCGATCATGGACCTGCTCGACCTCGAGCGCGTCGAAGTGCTGCGCGGCCCGCAAGGCACGCTGTTCGGCAAGAACGCGATCGGCGGCACCGTGCGGTACATCTCGAGCGAGCCGACCGGTGACGGCGGCAACGTGTCGATCACGGTCGGCGAGCGCAATCGCCTCAACGTGCGCGGCATGTTCGATACGGAGATCGTACCGGGCACGTTGCTGATGCGCCTCGCGGGCTCCTCGAAGACCCAGGACGGCTACGTCGACATTCTCGACTACGAGTGCGTCAACGGGCCCGGGAGCATGGGCGGAGGCGGCGCCGGCAATTCACCGATCTTCCCCGGCGTCTCGATCGACCTGGGCTCGGCAACGACCGTGGATGGAAACTGCGTTGTCGACGAGCTCGGCAACGAAAACGTCCAGTCGGGCCGCGGCACGCTGCTCTGGAACGCCGGCGACAACTTCGAGTTGACGTTCACCGCCGACGTGACGCGCCAGCGACAGAAGGGCCCGGCGGACGAGTACGTCCGGTTCTATCGACCCGGCACGCCCGAAGGCGGCTTGCCCGAAGCCTGGAATGCCCTGGTCGGCGAGCCAATTTTCGGTTTGCCCTGGGACGACCGCTTCCTGACGCCGAGCCCCTTCACGAACTACAACCGTTACGTCGATCCGCTGACCGGCCGAACGTTCCCGAACGTCAACAACCTCGACGCTTCGGGAATGGCCGTCAACATCGAATGGTCGCTCGGCGATGGCCTGATCTTCAAGTCGATCACGGCCCAGCGCGAGTTCGAGAACGAGTTCGGCCGCACGTCGAGCGGCTCGGCGATCCCACTGGACTTGACGTACGACGTCACGACGCACGATCAGTTCACGCAGGAGTTCCAGCTCACGGGTAGCTCGGGCCGATTCGACTGGGCCACGGGCCTCTTCTATTACACGGCCGATGACACGAACTACCAGTCCGGCACGCTCTTCCCCGGCCTCCTCTATCAACAGGACTCCTTCGACTCGCAGGACGCCGACAACTGGGCGGTCTTCGTCCACGGCATATTCAGCCTGAGCGACCAGCTCTCGCTGACAGCGGGCGTCCGCTACACGGATGACCAGAAGGTCGCGCACATCTCGCGACACAACTTCGACGGTACGGATCGCCTGCCTGTCCCGGGCTTCACGACGCAAACCTCGCCGGGGACCGTGGTTGTTGACGAGGACAAGGTCTCGCCGATGGTCGGCGTCGACTATCAAATGAGCGAGGACTTGCTCCTGTTCGCGTTCTATTCGACGGGCTTCCGCGGCGGCGGCTTCTCGCCGCGGCCGTCGAACGGCCTGCAGCTCGCACCGTTCCAGTCCGAGGAGCTCGAGAACCTGGAGGTGGGCTTCAAGAGCGAAATCGTCGACAACACCCTGCGGCTCAACGTCAACCTGTTCTTCTCGACTTACACGGATCAGCAGGTCTTCCTCGGCACTCTCGATCCCTCCGGCGCGCTCTGGTTCCGGCAAACGAACAGCGGCGAATCCGAGTACATGGGCGTCGAGGTCGAGACGATGTGGCGGCCGGGCAATAACTTCACGCTCGACAGCGCGCTCGGCTACATCGACCACGAGCTCACCGATCCCGGAGTCGCGAATACCTGTATCACGTTCGAGAACGGCGATCCCTGCTACTCGACGCGTACGCCCGAATGGACCTTCGCGCTCGGCGGTGCCTACGACTTCAACCTGGACAACGGCATGCTCACGGCGCGACTCGACGCGCGTTATCAGTCGAAGGTCTATTTCCTGCCCTACGGCTCGGATCTCGATCCCGTCAATCACATCGCGTCGAATCCGATCGAAGGCGTCCAGGAAGGCTACACGATCGTCAACGGACGCCTGACCTGGCTACCCTCGAGCGGTGATTGGGAGATTTCGCTCTACGGCATCAACCTGACCGACGAAGTCTATTTCAACGGCAAGCTGCCGCTGATCGGCCTGGGTCTGGGGCGCGAACAAGGCAACGTCGCGGCGCCGCGGGAGCTCGGCATCACCATCACACGGGAGTTCTGAGGCCGGCATGGCGGAGCACGAGAATTACAGATGCCTGCGTTGCAACGGGCGCAGCTATGAAATCGGCGAGATTCATGCGGCTGGCGGATTCTGGAGCAAGGTATTCGATGTCGAAGGCCGGAAGTTCACCACGGTTACTTGCGCGAACTGTAGTCACACGGAGTTCTTCAAGGCCGATCGCAGCGCCTTGGCCAATGTATTTGACCTGTTCGTGACGTAGCACGCGCCCCGGCCGGGAACGGGGCGCCTGTCGCTAAGCCAGCTGATCCCAGAAGCGCTCGATCTCTCCGCGCATCGCTTCGTCCGGCAAGGTGCCGAGACCGGCGCGCGCGTTGTCTTCCGCGTGCTCCACGTCGTCGGTTCCGGGAATCGCACAAGTCACGGCCGGATGCGAGACGGCGTACTTGAGGAATACCTGGGCCCAGGACGTGGCGCCGATGTCGCCGGCCCAGTCGGGCAGCGGGCGATCCGCCGCTGTGGCGAACAAGTTACTGCCGAAACCCCCGCCGAACGGGACCGCCAGCATGACGGCAATTCCACGCTCGATCGCCAGCGGAAAGACGTCAGTTGCGGCTGCGCGATTACCGAGCGAATAGTCGATCTGGATCCAGTCGATCGGATACTCGCGCATGTACTGCATGACCTGCGGGTGCTGCTGTCGGCTCACGGTGGTGATGCCGATCGTGCGCGCGCGACCGGATTCCTTGAGGCCGATCAGCGTGGACATCAACGGTGCGACGCTGTTGATATTGTGGATGAACATCAGGTCGACGCTGTCGACCTGCAAGCGCTGCAGCGACTGCTCGAAGCTCGGCATGCCGCCGAGACCGCGCCCGCCTTCGGCGTTGAATTTGGTCGCAATGTACATGTCGTCCTGGAGATTCAGCTCGGCAAGCGCCTGGCCGATGGCCGCTTCGCTGCCGCCGTAGCCTGCAGCAGTATCGATGATGCGCCCGCCCAGTGCGTGCATGCGCTCGAGCACGGCCTTCACGGCGCCGGGTTCGGTTCGTCCGAACTGGTTCGTGCCTACGCCGATGACCGGGACCTGCTCGCCGGTCGAAGGAATCGGGCGGGTGATGACATTGTTTGCTGCCTGTGCCTGCACCGTAGCAGGCAATGACGCGATGAGACCGGTTGCCAGGCCCGCCTGCATGAGCTCGCGACGGGACGTGAGTTTGGAATTCTTGGTCATGGACAAGGCTCCGCTTTGGATGGATGGTTGCCCAATATGAGTCGCATTCGACGCCAGAGTTCCGAACTCCGGTGCTATTCCCAGCCGCCCGAACGAAGCTCCACCGGCAGGATCCTCATGAAGGCCTCTACCGCGTGCAGCTGGTCGTCATAGACCTTGAAGGCCTCCCAGACCGTCAGCTGGTCGCCGCCCTCCTCCTGCACGCCCCAGGCCATACGCAGCCAGACAATACCCATGCGCTCGTCGACACCGATCACGCGCGTCGCAACGTTGCCGAGCCGCTCGAATATCGCCAGCGACTGGGTCGCGATGTTCTGGCAGCCGGCTGCGAAGGTGCAATCCGGTCCGGCCATGATCTGGCCGTTTTCGTAGCGATAGGCGTCCGGCGCGAACGGCGCATTCACGGCGGCAAACGTCTGCGCGCCGTCGAGACCTCGCGGATAGTGCAGCGCCGCTTCGATCGCATCCTCGCGGGAGGAGAGTTGCTCGGGCCGCGGAGCGAAATTCATGACTTTGCTCGGTGCGCGGAGACTGTCGACGTTGAAGATCAGGCCTTCAGCGCTGTTGCGCGTCGCGACGGTCTCGATCTCGGTGATCTCGCCGTCCTCGAGCTTGAGTCGCACGACGAGCATCACCGGTGCACCCGACTCTTCGACGATGACGTGAGCGCCGCTCATCCCGGCGCGCTCGTCGATGATGTCCTGGCGATAGCCGCGCAAGCCGGTCACTGAATTGAAAAGGCCGAGCTGTGCGAGAGGCTTTTCGACGGCGTCCTCCGTCACGCGCAGGGCGTCGGCAACCGGCAGCGAGGCAGGATCGCTTTCGACCAGGGCGTAAAGGAACGCGGTCATCGTGCCGCGCAGACATTCGCGGTCGCAGGCGCTCGATTGGGCAGATGCCGTCTGACTGGCCGTAGCGGCTAGCGCAGCGAGCAGGCCGATGGCGAGCCGGGTTGTCGTCGTGTTCATTTTCATGTCACATCGTCCGCATCAGGTTCCGCAGCCACAACATGAGAAGCAAAATGAGGGGAAAGGCGGTGATCATGGCACCCGAGAGCGCCACCCAGCCAGCCGCAAAGAGCCGCAGGAGGCCACCCGCAGTCTTCGGCACGGCGGGGAGCGCGTATCCCAGCACGTACGAGAGCGCCAGAACGCCAGGTACGCAATGCAGAAGGTAGCGGAGAGGGCCTGCCCCTTCTTGTCCGACCGTATGCGTGTAGAAGTCCCCCAGGTTGTTGATAAGCAAGTTCCGCGCCATGCCGTTCTCGTCCAGCTGGAATCCCTGCATGCAGGGCGCGCGGCAGGCCGGCTCGCCGAGCAATCCGATCATTCCGGGCACGGACAGCCAGGTGCCGAAGAGGACATCGAGGATCAGTGTCACGCAGTTGAAGGCGAGGAATCCGAGCCCGAGCGCGACGAACACGCCGCTCATGTTGTCTTCCGCTTCCAGTTTCAGAGGACCTGACAGGTACATCAGTGCAATGACGCCGGCGATGGCCGCCATGAAGGAAAACGCGGCTGCGATGAGGAGATACAGGAAGCCGATGAGGACCAGGATCACGAAGACGGCGCTGCCGCCAGCGATCATGCCGCGCGTAATGATTTCCGTGCGCGTGACCCACATCCACGCCAGCGGATGCCTGGCTAAAGGGTCCGGATTTGAGTCTGGTGTAAACATGTCGCTGCGCGAGCCTATCATCGATGTGACCCGTGCCGCGATTGGCCGAGGCGATCCGGCGACGGCAGCACCATCGGTGGCAATGCTACGCTGCTGACTCTCGATGGACAGTCATAGGAGACGACCCATGACGAAGGCCGGCTGGATACTGACGGGGCTCGTGGTAATTTTCCTGCTCGGCGCTTCGGTCGCGCCCAAGCTCATCGGCGCCGATGCGGCAGTCGATGCTCTGGTCGCGATCGGCTGGCCGACGCAGTATCTGCTGCCACTCGGCCTGCTCGAGCTTGCCCTCGTCGTGCTTTACCTCGTGCCCCGCACGAGCCTGCTCGGCGCCGTACTGATGACCGGGTACATCGGAGGCGCCATTGCGAGCCACCTGCGCGCCGACAGCCCGCTTGCGACCCACACGCTGTTCGGCGTCTACCTGGGGATTGCCATGTGGCTCGGACTCTGGCTGCGCGACGCGAAACTGCGGGCGTACTTCCGCAGAGGTTCCTAGCGCGGCTCAGCGAGCCGATTCTCGATATAGCGCGTCCGCGCCCGCGTCGTCTGCTGCACGCAGAGCAGCAGCGCGTAGTCGTCGTCGATGCTCTCGCATTGGGCATTGCGGCGCCTCAGCCACGCGCGCTGGTCGGCTCGCGCGTCGGACGCATCCGACACACCCTCTCGCCACGTTGTGTACGCTGCAGCCAGCTCTCTGTCGTACAAGGCGGCAACAGCGTCGCTACAGACTGCCTTCTCGACGCGGGTGGTCGCACGACCGCACGAGAACGATGGTCCGTCCGCGGGTGCGCTGCTTCGATAGTCGGCCAGGACGGCCGCGAGGTCATCAGCGCCTGGGTAGCGCGGATTGCGCGCCAGATAGGCAGCAACGCCCTCACCGCGCGAGTCGACAACGTCGACGAGAGCGCCGGCGTCGACGAGGGCCGCCATGACTTCGACGGAGGCGTTCTCTGCGGCGTAGAGTAGCGCCGTGCGTTGGCCGCGCTCGATCTGGAGGGCACCAGTTTGTTCCGACACCGAGAGCCCTTGCTGTCGCGGCCCATTGGTCTCTGCATTTACATCGGCACCCGCCGAAAGCAGGATTGCCACGGCGTCCGGCCGGTTGAGGTGCGCGGCGTACATCAAGAGCGTCTTGCCGAAAACGTTTGCCGTATCGGGATCGGCGCCACGTTCCAGCATCGCGCGTAGCGCACGCGGGTTGTCGATCGCCGTCTCGATGACTTCGGCGACGTTTGTGTCGGATTCGAGGTGGATCCCCTCGAGCAGTCTGAGGACGACGTCGCCATGGTCGCGCGAAAACTCCGGGAAGCTGCCCGGGACGACGAAATGGGCAACGACGAGCTGCTTCAACAAGGGCTCGGCGTAGACCGCAGCCGATTGCTCCGTCATTCCGAAGCCCTCGGCGAGATAGTCGGACAGGAGATCGAACGCGGACTCCCGGTGCTCGACGTAGGTCAGGTATTCACGGCGACTCCAGGGGTCCCTAAGGCTCCAGTCGCGAATGAACTCCTCCGTTCGCTCAAAAGAGACGTCGCCGTCCACCATCGCCCACGGCCGAATGCCGGCGCGAATGACGAACCCGTGGCTCGCATTGTCGTGATCGGCTTCATAGGTTCCGGTGCCGGCCGGGGGGCCGCCGCGGCCAATGCTGCGGAGTATGGCGACAAACGCCGCGAGCCCCGTGTGGCTGGCCAGCGGCGGCGCTGCCGGCAGCACCTCGAGGCGGCAAACGCGCGTCGCAACCCCGCTACCCTCGAGGCGATAGGCATCCACTCGACTCATCGTCAGGAGCGCGCGCTGGTTGCCTTGTCCAAGAAAGTAATGGCTGCCGCCCCACTCGAACAGATCGTTCCATGCCCACGACTCGCTTTCCGTCATTTGAGACGCCGAAGTCACGGCGGGCAGGTAGTGCTGCCCCTGCTTCAGAAAGTCGTCGACGTTGGCGCTCGCGGAGAGAGCGGAACGCATCGTGTCGGTATCGCGATAAACATAGGCCGAGTAAGACGGACCACGCCAGCTCCATGTGTTGCTGCGCTTCAACAGGGACTCGACACGTCCGTCACCGTCGAGATCGACGGAGGCAGTGCTCAGGTTGTCGCCCGATTCCATCGGGAACGGCGGTGCGAGCCTGTCCCACGTCACGATCCTGGCCGCTGACGGCAGGAATTGGTAGAGGTCCAGCCAGGCGTTCGACCCGACGAATGCAGTTCGAGCGGCTTCGACCAGCACCCCGCAAACGGCATTGTCCTCGCCTTCGATGGCACGTGGCGTGAAGGGCAGCCGCGTCACCGGCCAGGGCGGATCCCGCGCGACCTGCGCGTCGCTGGACTGCGCATTCGCAGGAACCGGACCGGACGCGAGCAGCGCCAGCAGCAGAGCGGCGATTGTGCGTAGGATCAAGTCGGAGCACCCCCGAGGTCAATCCATCGTCACAGGGTAATCCATGCTACTTCGTCCGCCACTGTGCGCGGATCACGGTTTGAGCACCGCGGGTCAGCCGAGGCCCAACCCCAGCCCCTGCCGCACTTCCTCGCGCTCCGCGACTATCTTCAGGATATCGATCTCCTTGAGCGACAGTCGCTTGAAGTCCGCGCGCGCCGCGAGCGAGCCGGTCTCTTCCTGGGACGGCTCGCCATCCAGCGGAGCCAGCGCGATCGCCGCGGTCAGCACGGAAACCATGTGCGGCCTCTCGGGATCGGTGTCGATGTCGCCCTGCAGCTCGACGGCGAGCGCGATCTCGGTCGGCAGGCGCCAGAACTCGACGATCGCCTTGCCGACGCCGGCGTGGAACGAATCGAGCAACTGCGCGATCGCATCGGGCGACTCGAACAGCTCGGGGTAGCTCGGCGCGCGGCTCAATAGATAAATGCGGCCGATGTTGTGAATGAGGCCGACGACGAGCGCCTCGTCGGGCTTGACGCGGCGGCTCTTCAGGCCGACGAGGTAGGCTGTCGCCGCGGTCCTGCTCGTCCGCGCCCACTCTGGCGCAAGCAGGTGCTCGACGTCCTTGAAGCTCTTGAGGTCGCGAAGCTGCCTGAGCGCAAACGTCGTCGCCGCCGTCTGCACCATGCCGGCGCCGATGCGCGAGATCGCGATCTTGAGGTCGGTCGTCTCCTGGCCGCTGCGCTTGAAGGCGACGGAGTTCGCCATCGTCAGGATCGAGCCGACGAGCGCGGGCTCCCCCGTGATCAGTCGTGCAAGCTCGTCGACCGTGAATTCCGGCTTCGACAGGGCATTGCGGATGCGCACGACGGATTCGGGCAGCGACGGCAGATGCAGCTCGCCCTTCGTTAGCTCTCTAGCGAGGCCGCTGACGAGCGAGAACCCCTGTTGTTGCGTCTGTGTCATCGGTCGTATCCCGGTTCAGGATGTGGAAGAGGCTGCGGCGCCGGCGCGTTGGCCCGGTTGCGTCTGCGTCATCGTGAGCCCGCCGACCCTATCGAGCCATGCGCGCGCCGCGATGCTGAACGGGCTCCCGGCGTAGTCGAACTCGAGCATGTCGGCGTTCTCGGCGAGCTTGTCCATGCCGGCTGCGAACAGGCGGCAGACGAAATCGCGGTCGATGCCGAGCGCCTTGCCGAAACGGCCGAGCAGCTCAGCGAGGGCCGCGTCCTGTTCCTCGATGCCGGGCAGCCCGACAATGGCGCAGAGCTCATTCGCGAACACCGCGCGATCGCGCAACTTCTCTTCGGGAGTCGCCGACGGGCCAGCCGGCTCGGTTCCCGGGCTCTTGATCGAGCGAATGATCGACTCAGGCAGCCCCCAGATCGTGGCGACCTCGCTGCCGAGCTCGGCATAGGAGACGCCGAGCACCTGTCGCGAGGCCGCGAACTGGTTGCCGCGATTGCGGCGGGCCAGCGCGGCGATCTCGCTGTGGTCCTCGGGAAAGTAGTACGCCGTGAGGTTCTCGCCAAGGTTGCGGAACAGGCCGCAGATGAATCCCTCTTCGGCATCGCCGGCGCGCGCGCGCTGCACGAGGTGCCGCGTCAGCAGGCCGCCCAGGAACGAGCGCACCATCGCGTCACGGAGCGCCTTGCCTCCGCTCTTGAGCTTGCCGAAATAGGCCAGGCTGTTCGCGATATTGCGAACGTTCTTGGCGCCGAGCACGACGATTGCCTTGGAGACGCTCGTGACGTCGCCGCCGGCTCGCCCGAACAGAGCGGAATTGACCGTCTTGAGCAGCTTGTTGGTCAGCGCGTAATCGCGAAGGATCACATTCGCGAGCTTCTCGGCCGAGGCGGAATTGGCCTCGCCTGTCATGCGATTGATGTCGTTGAGCACGCGGCTGATGCTCGGGAAGTCGGACTTCCTCTGCATGCGCCGCAGCAGGAACTGGACGGTGCTGTGCACTTCGGGGCCGTGCCGGAGCTCGGCGACCGGATGTTGCGTCAGAAACCGGTCGAACGCCTGCCGCAACTGCCCGCCGTTTTGCAGACGACGCTGGTAGTCCTTCTCGAGGCAGCCCTTGAGCACGGCGGTGAATCCATCCTTGTGCTCGCAATCGGGCAGGCGGGCGAAATCGGCGCTGCCGTGCTTGATCGAATTCGCGATCTCGCTGATCGTCGTTCCGCCGAAGGCCGGCTCGCCGACGACTAGCTGATAGAACGACGCACCTAGAGCGTAGACGTCCGTGTAGGGCCCGAGCGGCGTGCCGTTGAAGTACTCGGGCGACATATATAGAGGAGTGCCCTTGATCTCGTCGCCCTGTTGGACATAACTCTGCGAGAACTGCGAGAGGCCGAAGTCCATGATCCGCGGGTTGCTGTTGCGATCGACAAGGATATTGCGCGGGCTCAAGTCCAGGTGAACGACGCCTTCGCCGTGCGCGTAGGCAATCGCGTCGATGATCGGCGCCGCGAGGCGGCAGATCTCGACGATCGACAGGCTGCCCTGCGAGCCCAGCATCTGGCGCAGCGTCTGGCCTTCGACGTACTCGAAGACGAGGAACTGGTGATTGTGAAACTGGCCGAAATCGAAGATCGAAACGATGTTCGGATGCCGCAGCTTGCTCGAGATGCGCGCCTCGAGGGGAATCGCCGGTCGCGACTCGCCGCCTTCCAGCAGGCTTTCGCCCTGCTCGCCCGTGTGCAGGAGCTTGATGGCGACCAGCCGGTCGAGCTCGGGATCGTGGGCCTTGTAGACGGTGCCCTGCATTCCGCGGCCGATGCGGTCGACGATCTCGTAACGGCCGATTTTCTGCTTCTGTTCCACGTCTGACCGACAGCGAGTATTCCGACAGGAGTTGACGGCAGCGCGGGCTGAAACTTGAGGCGCGGCGCGTGACGCAGGTCACCGACCGGCAGTTGGCTTCGCGGAGGGATGCCAATATCCTTTGAGCGCGCCAGCCGCCAGAAGGAGAGCCTCGTGACCAGGAGCAACCTCGCTGTTATCGGCCTCGCTCTGTTCTTCGTCCCCCTTGTCCCTGGCGTTGCGCAGGATGAGGACTTGCGGGAGGAGTTGGTCGATCGAGTCCTCGACGTCATGCCCGACGATACTGTGACCGGTGCGGAAGTATTCGAAGCGAACGGATTCCGTATGGAAACGGCAGACGTCAAGCAGCTGAACGAGAGGTTCCAACAAGACGGAACGGAGTTTCAGCTGCTCACGGTGGACGCCAAGGGCGTATTCCGCGTGATAGTCGAGAAGGGCCGTGAAGAGGCGACCAGCGGAAGTGTCGGGATTTACCATCGCCTCTCCGGGCAGGACATGTTGACCGCGGCAGATCGCGACGCCGATGGGCGGATCGACCTTCTACTTCTTAACGTGCTCGACGAGAACGGCGACGTGGTGATGAACGTCATCGACTACGAAGCCGACGGGCAGCCCGACTTCAGGCTCAACTTCCGGGAACCCTACCAGGAGATCTGGCACGAGGAACGCTGGTATCGGATCGAGCGCCGCGACGGCACCCGCGGCATCGTCGTGGACGGCGAATTCCGCGAAATCGAAGTCGTCGACAATCGTCAGACCGTCCGCTGACTGACACTGCATGGCGATCGAGGCGCATTGGGCGCCAGCCGGGCGGAGGCGCTCAGCGCCAGCCGAGTCCCGGCGCGACGTGCTTCACGATCGCCTCGATGACGTGGGCGTTGTAGTCGACGCCAAGCTGGTTCGGAACGGTCAGCAGCAACGTATCGGCCTCGGCAATGGCCTCGTCGCCCTTGAGCTGATCGATGAGGACGTCCGGCTCGGCGGCATAGCTGCGGCCGAAGATTGACCGTGTATTCGGATCGATGAAGCCGATCTGGTCGCTGTCCTTGCTGTCGCCGCCAAAGTAGCGGCGATCGCGGTCGTCCATGAGCGCGAAGATGCTGCGGCTGACCGAGACGCGCGGTGTGCGCTCGTGCCCCGCCTCCTTCCAGGCCGCGCGATAGGCACGGATCTGCTTCGCCTGCTGCACGTGGAAAGGCTCGCCGGTCTCGTCGTCCTTGAGCGTCGAGCTTTGCAGGTTCATGCCGAGCTTCGCCGCCCAGACCGACGTCGACGTCGACCCCGAGCCCCACCAGATCCGTTCGCGCAGTCCCGGCGAGTGCGGCTCGAGACGCAACAGCCCGGGCGGATTCGAGAACATAGGCCGCGGGTTCGGTTCGGCAAAGCCGTCGCCCTCGAGAAGCTGCAGGAAGATTTCTGCGCTGTGCCGCGCCATGTCGGCATCGGTTTGCCCTTCTGCCGGGCGGTAGCCGAAGTAGCGCCAGCCGTCGATGACCTGCTCGGGCGAGCCGCGGCTGATGCCGAGCTGCAGCCGGCCACCCGCGATCAGATCCGCCGCGCCCGCGTCCTCCGCCATGTAGAGCGGATTCTCGTAGCGCATGTCGATCACGGCCGTGCCGATCTCGATCGTGCGCGTTCTCGCCCCGACGGCCGCGAGCAGCGGGAACGGCGAGCCGAGCTGGCGCGCGAAGTGGTGCACGCGGAAGAAAGCGCCGTCGAGACCGAGCTCCTCGGCCGCAACGGCGAGCTCGATCGACTGGAGCAGCGCGTCCGACCCTGTGCGCGTCTGCGAATACGGCGCCGGCGACCAGTGGCCGAACGAGAGGAAACCGAGCTTTTTCATCGTCTCAGCTGAGCAATCCGCGACGCGGAAGAATAGCAGGCGATCAGGACTGCGCGAACTTGCCCTGCCACGGCACCGCGAAGGAATCCCAGACGTCCGCCTTGTTGTGCTGCTCTTTCATCTGCGCCATCGTCAGCACCGTGCCGTTGCTGCGTGCGTTGATGAGACCGAAGTGAATACCGCTCGATGTCGTCGCGCGCGCGAGCTCGGTCGAGAACAGCAGCGGAAAATCGCCCCGCGCATGGCGGCCCGCGGCGCCGAGCGCGTCGGCGACCGGATGATCGAAGGACTTGTTGTCGCCCGACGAGAAGACGTTCACCTGCGGCCGCACCTTCTTCATGAACGCCACTGAAAAATCCGAGGAACCGTGGTGACAGGCCTTGGCGACGTCGCACTCGAAAGGGTTCGCGGTACCGTAGTGCGCGAGCAGGTGTTTTTCGGCCGGAATGTTGAGGTCGCCGCCGAAGAGAAACGAGTGCTGTCCGTAGATGAGCTTGAGCACGACGGAGTGCCCGTTGCAGGTGTGTGAAGAGCTCGGCGACTTGGATGGCGTCTCGCCGTGCTCCGCCGGCTCGGGGAAGCCGACGAACTCGAAGGCGCCCGTCGACTTGGTCGGCACGGGCCCGAGCACCTCGATGCGCAGCAGGTCCGGTGACGTGCCGCCGAATCCCGGCAGCGTCTTGTCGCGCGACGTGACGCGTTTCGCGCTACCGAGCCTCCCCTGCTGTTTCGCCTCGAGCGCGGCCCGCCAGAACGCGGCATAGGTCGTCATCACGAGCTTCGGATTCTGCGTCGGGCTCGCGTCCGATTTCGCGAGCAGTGCCTGCGCCTGGCTCAGCGTGCTGATCGTCTCCGTGAGCACCCTGACCTGCTGGCCGCCGATCGCGCGCATCGCCGTGGCGCCGAGATCGAAGACGACGTCGGGATGATCCTCGTCGTAGCGGACGATACCGTTGTGAAAGATGGTGCCGAACGTGAAGCGCGGGTCCTTGAGAATCGGCGTGAGGCCGGCGTAATGGTCGAGATCCGGATGGCTCATCACGACAGTGTCGATGTGCACTTTCCCGCCATTGTCGAAGAGCGAGTCGTAGCGGTGCAGCATGAATCTGTGCATGCCATCGCTTGGCCCGCCGTCGATGAGCATGCACCCCTTGGGGTGTTCGATGATGGCCCCGTCGCCCTGGCCGACGTCAACGTAAAAGACCTTGAGAATCGGCGTCGGGCGTACGTCGTCCTTGTGGACCCAGCCCCCACTCCCTTCACGCATCGTCGTGACCTTGAGGAAGTTGCCGCTCTGCTCGACGACCGTGAGCTTGGTGCCGAGCAGCACGTGATTGACGGCCCTCGACGACGCGCTCGGCTGTTCGCGCAGAATCGTTTCGGGTTCGTCGGCAAACACGAATAAATTTGCCATGGCGTCAGCTCCCCCGCTGCTTCTGGTTTGTTAGCCAGGCTATATTTCCTCTCCGGCGAGCGCGCCGTCAACTCTTCCCGGAGATCGCGATCCGGGATCGCGAGTGGCGCGGGCTTGAATCGCCGGCTTGCGCGTATACGATGGCGCATGCCCTCGACCCGACCCACGGCCGCCGCAAGCAGCGCCGGCACCGCAGCCGCCGGCCCGGCCGCACCGACACCCAGCTACAGCGCGCGCTTGTCCGCCGGTCGAGCGTTCCTGCTGAACGCCGCGTTCGTCGCCGCCATGCTGATCCTGAGCCAGTTGCCGCTGCTCGACGATCGCCCGATGGTGCGCACCTCGATCCTCGGCGCAGCGCTCGTGCTGCTCGCGTGGAGTGCCTTGCTGTTCGGCGTCCTGCGACGCGGCCAGACCGTGACCTTCGAACTGCTGCCGCGCCGCCAGCATTACCTCCAGGCCTGCCAGCAGGGCCTCGTGCTGCTCGTCTGGGGCTACTACTGGCGCGAGGTCTATCACGCGGCTCCGCTGATCCTCGCGCAGCTCCTGTTCGCCTACGGCTTCGAGAGCCTGCTGACCTGGGCGCACCGCCGCAAATTCGTGCTCGGCTTCGGCCCGTTCCCGATCGTCTTCAGCATCACGCTGTTCTTCTGGTTCAAGGACGAGTGGTTCTACTGGCAATTCGGGATGGTCGCGCTGGGCTTGCTGGCGAAGGAATTCCTGCGCTGGAAACGCGACGGGCAGAACACGCACATCTTCAATCCCTCGTCGTTTCCGCTCGCCGTTGTCGGACTCGTATTGTTGATCGCCGGCACGAACGACATGACCTGGGGCTTCGACGTGGCGGAGACGCAGTTCTATCCGCCGCACATGTATCTCGTCATCTTTCTCGTCGCGCTGCCCGGGCAGTTCCTGTTCGGCGTCACGACCATGACGATGACCGCGATCGTGACGACGTTTCTCTTCAGCGCGATCTATCAGGCGGCGACGGGCAGCTTCTATTTCATCGATTCGCATATTCCCATCGCCGTGTTCCTCGGCATGCATTTGCTGTTCACCGATCCCTCGACCTCGCCGCGGACGGAGCTCGGGAGAATCTTTTTCGGCGTGCTCTATGGATTGAGCACCGTGCTGCTCTACGACCTGCTCCTAGCCGCGAACGTGCCGGCTTTCTACGACAAGCTGCTGCAGGTGCCGCTGCTCAATCTCTCGGTGATTCTCATCGACCGGCTTGCCCGGTCGCCGAAACTCAGCCTCATCGATCCGTCGCGTCTCGGCCGGGCGCTGGCACCGCGACGCCGGCATCTCGTCTGGATAGGCATCTGGGCGGCGGCCTTCGGATCCATGAGCGCGTCCGGATACATCGGCGATCGGCATCCAGGCCAGTGGTCACCGTATTGGGAGAAGGCCTGCGAAGAGGGCGCGCGCAACGCCTGCCTCAATCTCTACTTCACCCAGGAAGATTACTGCGCGCTCGGCTCCGGCTGGGCCTGCAACGAGACTGGACTGCTGCTGGTCCGCGAATTCGACAACCCGGCGCGGGCGGACTCGGCGTTCCAGCAAGCCTGCCTGCTCGGCTTCGCCACCGGCTGCGCCAATGCGCGCTCGATGGCGGGCGGCGGTGAGCTGCGCGAAGGCACGCCGACTGAGGTTGACTACCGGATCGTGCTGCGCGGCAGCAAGGACTGGGTGCCCGATCTCGAGCGCGACGAGCTTTTCGAACGAGCCTGCGAGCTCGGTTGGCCGGAGGCCTGCGGCGACAATCCATAGTGTGACGCGATTCACACATTGCGGCTTTCGCTGACCTTTCGTGGTGCAGCGGCGAGATTGTTTGCACTGCTATTGAATTCCCGCACACCAAACTGTCACACAAAACGGCTCAAATGCTCGCCGTTATCGATGGCACGGCTCGTGCATCGGTACCGGTGTGGCAGGCCAGGATGGCCGTACGCCGAATCAATCCAGTGGGAAGGAGAGATGACATGAACGCACAGGGAACGGCTCGTCGCACCGCTAGCATCATCGGAGCGTTGGCTGGTTTGCTGTTGACGCACGCGGCGGCGGCCGACGACGTGTTGATCGTCTACGGCAAGCGCATGGAAAAGCCCGATGCTTCGGAGCTCGCGCGTGTGGAGCCCCACTCCGCCGCGGCACCGGTCGCACTGCACGATGAGATCCGTGAATCGATCCACGATGACCTTCGCAACTCGCTGCGTGACGGCCTGCAGGCTCTGAGCCTCGAAGTCGGGAACGAAGCCGTGACGCGCGACGTCAAGGTTGCGTCGCTCGCACCGCCTACCGGCGTCTGAACGTCGTGCGCGAACGGCCAGCTGGCGGACTCAGGCCGCCCGCAACATCCCGGCGCTCACGATGAAGTCGTCGACGACATCGATCCCCTTCCCTGCCTTGAGGTTCGTGAACACGTAAGGCCGCTCGCCGCGCATCCGGATCGTGTCCCGCTCCATGATCTCGAGCGAGGCGCCAACGTTCGGCGCGAGATCGGTCTTGTTGATGACGAGCAGGTCGGAGCGCGTGATGCCTGGCCCGCCTTTCCGCGGGATCTTCTCGCCGCCCGCGACGTCGATCACGTAAATCGTGAGATCGACAAGCTCCGGACTGAACGTCGCACTGAGATTGTCCCCACCGCTCTCGACGATGATGAAGTCGAGCCCGGGAAATCGCTTCGACATCGCGTCGACGGCCGCGAGGTTCATCGAGGCGTCTTCGCGGATCGCGGTGTGCGGGCAGCCGCCCGTCTCGACGCCCATGATGCGCTCGGCCGGCAGGGCCTCGGCGCGCGTGAGAATCAGCTGGTCTTCCTTCGTATAGATGTCGTTGGTGACAACAGCCATTTCGTAGCGATCGCGCATGCGCTTGCAGAGCGACTCGATAAGGCTCGTCTTGCCCGAGCCGACCGGGCCGCCGACGCCGACGCGCAATAGTGCCTTGCTCATGTTTATTCTCCTCAAGACCGGAACAATCGTGTGTATTGCGTCTCATGCCGCGCGCTCGCGATCGCGAGACCCGGCAGACTCATTCCTATGCGTTCCTCGTCGCAACCCGAGGCCGAGGCGACGACGGAATCGAGGCTCGCGCCGAGATCCCAGAGCAACCGCTGGCCCGCGCTGTGGCCGAGCGGTACCAACTTGACGGCCGCGGCGACCTGGAGCTCCGCCCAGGTCCAGGCGTAACCGGCCACGGCGTCGCGCGCGGCGATGCCGCATTGCGCCGTTGCGATGGCGAAAGCACCGGCGAATGACAGCGGCGCCTCGGGCACCTCGAGCCCGAGCGTCGGCATCAGCCGCGCGAGCGCCTTGCCCATCGCGCGATCCTCGAATCGAAGCTCGTTGGTCTCGCGCATCGCCAGCAGACGGTCGCTGAGCGCAACCGCCGTCACACGCGCTCCGATCGACCAGGCCGCGTGGATGCGCTTGAGCAACGGCAGGTCGGTCGCGGCGATGCCGTGGCGGAGAATCCCGCCGATCCAGCTTGCGGCGCTTTGCTCGTCCCGGACGAGACCCCACTCGACCGCCTGTTCGAGGCCCTGCGAGTAGCCGAAGCCGCCGACGGGTAGCGCCGGGCTGATGAGTTGCCAGAGGCGCGTGTCGCTAATGCTCATGCGAGTGTCCCGGACCGTGATCATGATCGTGATCGTGATCATGGGAGGGCCCCGCGCCGTCTGCGCGCGCGTGAGAGTGCCCGTGGCCGTGTGCATGTTGCGCATAGGCCCCGGCCTCGGGTTCGAACGGTTCCTGCGCGTAAGTCACTCGCAATCCCAATAGTTCGATCATTTCGTCGAGCACGTGGTCGCGCAGATAGCAGAGCTGGCCGCGCCGCACCTCGAGCTGCACATGGCGATTACCGAGGTGATAGGCGGCCCTGGCGAGCAGCAGTGGATCGTTGCTGGTCACGATCGAGACCGGCTCGGGCGCCGCGACGACGCGCACGATCTCGCCGCTGGTGCCCTGGAGGCAGTCGCCGCCACGCAGGACTGTCCCGCGTGGCAGCTGGATGCCGACTTCGCGCCCCGACGTCAATCGCGCTCGCTGCCGCGCCTTCTGCCGCTGATCGAAGCGGAGCACGAGCTGGTCCTGGATCTGCAACGGCGAGAATTTTCCGGACTTCAGGTGGCGATCAAAAACTTCGAGCTCGGTGTACATGGGCTGCCTCAGAAGAGGTAGTAACGTTGGGCGAGCGGCAGCACGGTGGCCGGCTGGCAGATCAGTAACTCGCCGTCGGCCCGGACCTCATAGGTCTCGGGATCGACCTCCATGACCGGTGTGTAGTCGTTGAGCACCATGTCGGCCTTGGTAATCCGCCGCGTGTTGCTCACCGCCGCCGTGCGCTTCGCGAGGCCGAGCCGCGCGGCGATGCCTTTGGCTTCCGCCGCTTTGGAAACGAAGGTCATTGAGGTGGCAGTGCGCGCCCCGGCGTAGCTGCCGAACATCGGCCGGTAATGCACGGGCTGCGGCGTCGGAATCGAAGCATTCGGGTCGCCCATCGGCGCGCAGGCAATGAAGCCGCCTTTGAGTATCAGCGCCGGCTTCGCGCCGAAGAAGGCGGGCTTCCAGAGCACGAGATCGGCGAGCTTCCCGGGCTCGACGGAGCCGACGTGCGACGCGATGCCGTGCGTGATCGCGGGATTGATCGTGTACTTCGCGATGTAGCGCTTGACGCGGAAGTTGTCGCTGCGCGTGTTGTCCTCGGGCAAGGCACCACGCTGCGTCTTCATTTTGTGCGCTGTCTGCCAGGTCCTCGTGATGACCTCTCCGACGCGGCCCATCGCCTGCGAATCGGATGAAATCATCGAGAATGCGCCGAGATCGTGGAGGATATCCTCGGCCGCGATCGTCTCGCGGCGGATCCGTGACTCGGCGAAGGCGACGTCCTCGGGGATCCGCGAGTCGAGGTGATGGCAGACCATGAGCATGTCGAGATGCTCGTCGACGGTGTTGACGGTATACGGCCGCGTCGGATTCGTCGACGAGGGCAGCACGTTGGCCTCGCCGCAGGCCTTGATGATGTCGGGGGCATGGCCACCGCCGGCGCCTTCGGTATGAAAGGTGTGAATCGTCCGGCCCTTGAGCGCGGCGAGCGTGGACTCGACGAAGCCCGACTCGTTGAGCGTGTCCGTGTGGATCGCGACCTGGATGTCGGTGTCTTCGGCGACGGCGAGGCAGTTGTCGATCGCGGCGGGTGTCGTGCCCCAGTCCTCGTGCAACTTGAGGCCCATCGCGCCCGCCTCGATCTGCTCGAGCAGCGGCAAGGGGAGACTCGCATTGCCCTTGCCCATGAAGCCGAGGTTCATTGGAAAAGCGTCGGCGGCCTGCAGCATGCGCGCGAGGTTCCAGGCGCCCGGGGTGCAGGTGGTTGCGTTCGTGCCCGTCGCCGGGCCCGTGCCCCCGCCGAGCATCGTCGTGACGCCCGATACGAGCGCCTCCTCGATCTGCTGAGGCGCAATGAAATGAATATGCGCGTCGATCCCGCCGGCCGTGACGATCTTGCCCTCGCCCGCGATGATTTCGGTGCCCGCGCCGATGACGATGTCGACCCCGTCCTGCGTATCGGGATTGCCGGCCTTGCCGATCGCAGCGATGCGCCCGTCCTTGATGCCGATGTCGGCTTTGACGATGCCCCAGTAGTCGACGATCAGCGCATTCGTGATGACGAGATCCGCGCATTCGGCGCCCGAGCGCTGGCTCTGCCCCATGCCGTCGCGGATCACCTTGCCGCCGCCGAACTTGACCTCGTCGCCGTAGCGAGTGCGGTCGGCCTCGACCTCGATGACGAGATCGGTATCGCCGAGGCGGACGCGGTCTCCCGTCGTCGGCCCGAACATGTCGGCGTAGGCGCGGCGCGAGATCGAGGTCATGGCCTGCCCTCAAGCGGTCCCATGACGCGACCGAGGAAACCGTAGACGATTCGCTCACCGCCGAGCTCGACGAGCACGACGTCGCGCTCCTGCCCGGGCTCGAAGCGCACGGCCGTGCCGGCCGCGATGTCGAGCCTGAAGCCGCGCGCCGCCGCGCGATCGAAGTCGAGCGCCTCGTTGGTCTCGGCGAAATGGTAGTGCGAGCCGACCTGGATGGGGCGATCGCCCGTGTTCGCTACAGTCAGATTGAGCCGGCGGCGGCCCTGATTGATCTCGATCTCGCCGCCCTGGATGAAGTATTCGCCCGGAATCATCGCTGCCTCAGACAATCGGGTGATGCACGGTGACGAGCTTCGTGCCGTCGGGAAAGGTCGCCTCGACCTGGACCTCGTCGACCATCTCGGGAATGCCTTCCATGACGTCGTCGCGGCCGAGCACGCGCGTACCCTCGTACATCAAGGTCGCGACGCTCTTGCCCTCGCGAGCGCCCTCGAGAATCGAAGCCGAGATCAGTGCGACCGATTCCGGGTAATTGAGCTTCAAGCCGCGGCTCATGCGGTCGCTGGCCAACTGCGCGGCCAGGAAGATCAGCAGCTTGTCTTTTTCTCGCGGGGTCAGTTCCACAGTCCCTCCTAGGTATTCCAGATCCGCGGCGCGAGCGCCGGGCGTCCAAGCAACAACGGCGCCAGGGCGTGCCAGGCCGTCTCGAGTCGGCGCCGGAGCGCTGCAGTCTTCGGCGCGAGCCCACGCACGACGAGCACGGAGTCGACGAGGCTCGCGCCGACGCGGCAGGCGTCGCGGATATTCGCGACTTCGCCCAGCGCGTCGCGCACGGCGGTCAGCACGATCTCATCCGCGGGATAGGCGACGAGGCTCGCGGTGTTCGCCGCGTCGTCGAGGCCCCAGGGCGCGGCAAGCGCGACATCGCCGGCGCCGGCCGCGAAACGCTCGAGCAACACGGGCCGGTCGTCGACGAAGAGCTCGAGACGCTGCTCGAAGGTGCCGACGGCGAAGCGGTCGCCGGACGAGGGGCGGCCGAGCACGAGCGCTTCCCAGCCGATGAAGGCCGCCGCCGCGTCGAGCCGGACCTCCGTGCTGAGGACCGCGTTCGAGCCGCCGAACAGGATCGTTTCGGGCGGCAGCCATTCGAGCGCGCCGCCGGCCGCTACCGAGAGCCGGTTGACGAGGCGGCTCGCAGCGCCCGTCGTGCGGTAGAACTTCGTCGAGGCCGGCATTGTCACGAGCGCCGCGGCGTCGGCACCGACGCGCACGCGGAGCTCGACGTCATCGCCGCCCGCAAGGCCGCCTGGCGGATGCAGCACGTAGACGTGACAGCTGCCGTTCTCTGCCTGGAAGGGCTTCTGAATGCAGAGCGGACCGAAGTGGCGCCGGTCGGCGACGACCGTGCGCTGCTGCATGCGCTCGAGATCGAGCGCGAGCCTCGCGCTCCAGCCGGGTGTCGCCGCGTGTCCGTGTGCCTCAAGTGCCATAAAGCGCCCCAAGCAGCATCGTTGCGCCGACGACGATGGCGAGCAGACCGACGATGGCCGTAATCGCCGCAACGATCGTTCGCCCTGCACGCATGCCGCCGGCGAGCAGGCCGGAAAACAGCGCAGCAAAGAGCAGAGCGCCGACTGCGACACCTGCGGAAAACGTGAGCAGGAAGCCGGCGGCCGCGAGGCCGGAGTCGTAGCCGGCGAGCGGCAGGATCGCGAGCACCGCGGCAGAACCCGCACCGCCGTGCAGGAGCCCCATCAGGAGTCCGGCGATATTCCGGCGCGAACGCTCCACGTGCGAGTGACCGGAATCGAATGCGAGCGCCGCACGATGGCGCAGCGACAGCAGCGTGTTCGCGCCGAGCACCATCAGCAGCAGCGCCACGCCGAGCTCGGAGATTCGGCTCACGCTTGCGATCCAGAGCATGCCGACGCCGAGTGCAAGCCCGCCGAGCGTACCGATCGCAACCGCATGTCCGCAGGCCCAGCGCAGCGCGTACGAGAGCGCGGAGCGCGGCCGGTCGCGCACGGCTAGGCTGCCGAGCGTCGTGATGTGGTCCGCGTCGAAGGCGTGGACGAGCCCGATGCCGAGGCCGATCAACAGGGGTTGCTGCATGAGGCTCATGGTGCTCACCTACACGCTGAGATAGGAACGGACGAGATCGTCGGAGAGCTCGCCCATGCCGCCCGCGGCGACGATGCGGCCCTTGTCCATGATCGAGAAGCGATCGCAGACGCGGCGCACGAATGGGAGCTTCTGCTCGACGACGAGCACGGTCATGCCAAGCTCGCGCACGAGCCGGCGGATGACCTCGCCGATCTCCTTGACGATCGAGGGCTGGATGCCTTCCGTGGGCTCGTCGAGAATCAGGAGCTTGGGCTCGAGCACGAGCGCGCGACCGATCGCGAGCTGCTGCTGCTGGCCGCCCGAGAGATCGCCACCGCGACGCGCAAGCATCGACTCGAGCACGGGAAAGAGCTCGAAGACGCGCTCAAAGACCCCTTCTTTGCTACCGCGGCGCGCGCTCAGGCCCACACGCAGGTTTTCCTCGACCGTCAGCAGCGGAAAGATCATGCGGCCCTGCGGCACGTAGCCAATACCGAGCGGCGCACGCGCTTCCGGCGGCAGCGCCATCAGGTCGACCCCGCCGAAGCGCACGCTGCCGGCGCTCGCGGGCACGAGGCCCATAAGGCAGGACAACAGCGTCGTCTTGCCGACGCCGTTGCGGCCGATGAGGCTTAGCGCTTCGCCGGCAGCCAGCGACAGATCGACGTCCCAGAGGGTGCGGCTCTGCCCATAGAACTGGCTCAGTGAGCTGACGGTGAGCAATGAATCCATGCTCATCACTCGCCCAGGTAGACTTCGACGACGCGGAGATTGCCCTGGATTTCCTCCATGCTGCCTTCGGCGAGCACGCCGCCCTCGTGCAGCACCGTGACCCTCCGGGCGATCGAGCGCACGAATTCCATGTCGTGCTCGACGACGACGACGGAACGATCGCCGGCGAGCGCCATGAGGAGCTCGGCAGTCGCCTCGGTCTCCTTCTGTGTCATGCCCGCGACGGGCTCGTCGACGAGCAGCAGCTTCGGGTCCTGCATCAGCAGCATGCCGATCTCGAGCCACTGCTTCTGTCCATGCGACAGCGCGCCCGCGGGACGCTCAGCCTGCTCGACGAGTCCAATCGTCTCGAGAGTTCGCTCGATGCGCTCGCGCTCGGCGGCCGTCATGCGGCCGATCAGCGTCGGCCAGACGTCCTTGCGGCTCGCGCCCGCGAGCTCGAGGTTCGCAAGCACCGTCTGGCTGCCGAAAACGCTCGGCTTCTGGAACTTGCGGCCGATGCCGAGCCGCGCGATCTCGGGCTCGCGAAGCTTGAGCAGGTCGACGTGGTCGCCGAAGACGACGCGGCCCTGGTCGGGTCGCGTCTTGCCCGTGATGACGTCCATCATCGTCGTCTTGCCGGCCCCGTTCGGCCCGATGATGCAGCGCAGCTCGCCGACCTCGACGTAGAGGCTCAGGTTATTGAGCGCGCGGAAGCCGTCGAAGCTCACCGTGACCTGGTCGAGATAGAGAATCGACTTGCGATGGATTGCGGCGGCAGCGGTTGCTTCAGGCATGACTCGCTCCCGGTGTTCCCGATGCTCCCGGCGCGCCCGGGCGCCGGAACAGGCCACGCAGTCTTGCCGCCAGACCGACGAGCCCCTGCGGCAGCGCGACAGTGACGAGCACGAACAGCCCGCCAAGGACGAAGAGCCAGGTCTCGGCGAGCGCTCCTGTGAAGTACGACTTCGCCCAGTTCACGGCCGCGGCGCCGAGCGCCGCGCCGTAGAGCGTGCCGCGGCCGCCGACGGCGACCCAGACGACGATCTCGATCGATTTGAGCGGCTGGAATTCGCCGGGATTGATGATCCCGACCTGCGGGACATAGAGCGCCCCCGCGATGCCGGCGATGACGGCCGAGAGCGTGAACACCCAGAGCTTGTAGTGCTCGACGCGATAGCCGATGAAGCGCGTTCGGTCCTCGGCGTCACGGATGGCCATCAGCACTTTCCCGAGGCGGGCGCTCACGATGAACCGGCAGCCCAGGTAGCAAAGCGCGAGCGCGAGCGCCGAGCAGAGGAACAGCACGATGCGCGTCGCGTCGGACTGCAGATTGAAGCCGAGGATGTCCTTGAAGTCGGTGAGGCCGTTGTTGCCGCCGAAGCCCATGTCGTTGCGGAAAAAGGCGAGCATCAGCGCATAGGTCAGCGCCTGCGTGATGATCGAGAGATAGACGCCCGAGACGCGCGAGCGGAAGGCGAGCCAGCCGAAGACGAAGGCGAGCAGGCCCGGCACGAGCAGCACCATCAGCATCGCGAACCAGAACTCGTCGAAGCCGTACCAGTACCAGGGCAGCGCGTCCCAGTTGAGGAACACCATGAAGTCCGGCAGCACCGGGTCGCCGTAGACCCCGCGCGGACCGATCTGGCGCATGAGATACATGCCCATTGCGTAGCCGCCGAGGGCAAAGAACGCTCCATGCCCGAGGCTCAGGATGCCGACGTAGCCCCAGACGAGATCGAGCGCGATCGCGAGCAGCGCGAAGCAGAGATACTTGCCGAGCAGCGACACGAGGAAGGTCGACATGTGGAACGGCGAACCTTCCGGCACGAGCAGATTGCAGACGGGCACGATGATGGCGCCCGCTGCCAGCACGGCAAGGAGGACCTTGCCGCCGCGTTCGTGCTGGATCAGGAGGCTTCGCATTCTGCTCATCAGCCCTCCGCCGCCCGGCCCTTCTGCGGGAAGAGCCCGCGCGGCCGCTTCTGGATGAAGACGATGAGGAAGATCAGCACGAGGATCTTCGCCATGACGGCGCCGACGGCCGGCTCGACAAGCTTATTGGCGACGCCGAGCGTGAGCCCGCTGACGAAGGTGCCCCAGAGATTCCCGACGCCGCCGAAGACGACGACCATGAACGAGTCCACGATGTACGACTGCCCGAGGTTCGGGCCGACGTTCGTGAGCTGCGAGAGCGCAACACCGGCGACTCCGGCGACGCCGGCGCCGAGTCCGAAGGTCAGCGCGTCGACGCGGGCCGTGCGGATGCCCATCGCACGCGCCATCGCGCGGTTCTGCGTGACGGCGCGCATCTCGAGGCCGAGCCGCGTGCAGCGCAGCACATAAAGCAGCGCCGCAAAGACGAGCAGGCTGAAGACCAGGATCGCGATGCGGTTCAGCGTGATGTCGAGGCCGGGCACGATTTCCCAGGAGCCGCTCATCCAGCTCGGCGTGCTGACCGCGCGGTTGAGCGGCGAGAAGACCGTACGCACGGCCTGCTGGAGGATCAGGCTGATGCCAAAAGTCGCGAGCAGGGTCTCGAGCGGGCGGCCGTAGAGGAAGCGCACGACTCCGCGCTCGATGCCGATGCCGATGAGCGCAGAGACGGCGAATGCGAGCGGAATGGCGATGAAGACCGAGACGTCGATCGCGTTCGGGAACATCTGCTGCACGACCCAGGTCGTGTAGGCGCCGAGCATCATGAGCTCGCCGTGCGCCATGTTGATGACCCCCATGATGCCGAAGGTCACCGAGAGGCCGATCGCGGCGAGCACGAGGATCGAGCCCAGGCTCAGTCCGAAGAAGATCGTCTTGACGAGCTCGTAGCCCTCCACGCGCCGCTCGATTGCGCCGATGGCGGAACGCGCCGCATCGCGCGTCTCCGTGTCGAGACTTTCGTCGCCCTCGAGCTGCACGAGTCTGGTGCGCACATAGGTCGAGACGTTCGAGCGGACGGCCTCGATCGCGGCGAGCCGTGTCGCTTGATCGGGGCTGCCGAGGTTGAGAATGGAGACGGCGGCGGCGATTGCGTCCCGCACATCGTCATTAGATTCGTCGGCGCGCAAGGCCTCGAGCGTCGCGATCAGAGCCATGTCGCCAGACTCTGCGACCGTCAAGACGGCGCGCTGTCGCTGCTCGGGATCGGGATGACGCAAACCGAAGGAAGCGAGCAGCTCCCGCACCGAGCCGCGCAGGCTGTTGTTGATCGTTACGCGAGTGATGTCGCGCCGGCCGACCTCGCCGCCGCTTTCCCCGCTGACAACGTCGACGATGCTGTAGCCGGACTCTGTCTCCTCGGCGTAGACGAGCGCACCCGAGGCGCGAATGGTGTAGAGGCGGCCGTCGAGGAACGCCGTCAGCAGCTCTTCGGCGCGCGCGTCGCCGCTCGCGATCAGAAGGCCGGCCGCCGCTTCCTTGTCCGGATAGGACTCGGCTGCAGCGAATGCCGCCAACGCTCCGTCGAAATCAGTGGCTTGAGCGAGCGCACCCCTTCCGATCAGCAGACTGAGAGCAAAAAGGATTAGAGCTGGCAGCACGAATCCCGTTGCTGGCAACGAACTGCGGTTCGCGGTTCGCCTTGTTGTCATTAATGATGCTCCGATGCGCGAATCGAGGGCGCAGGCCGCTCCTTCGGCCTGCGCCCCCACACCTCACGTGAACAGCTGGAATGTCCACCGATTCCTGAGATCCGCGCCGATCTACTCGTAGTTCTGGCCGGAGCAGGTGCCCGTCTTGATGTTGTAGTTGCCGCAGGACAGCGGCGGCATCCAGTCGGCCGTGACATCCATCGAGCCCGGCAGAAAGTCCGACCAGGCATCGCCGACGACCAGGCCCGACGTTTCCCAGACGACGCTGAACTGCCCGTCGTCCTGGATCTCGCCGATGAACACGGGCTTGGTGATGTGGTGGTTCGGCATCATCGTCGCCATCCCGCCCGTGAGATTCGGCACGGTCACGCCGATGATTGCCTCCTGCACCGCCGTTGGATCCGTCGTGCCCGCCTTCTCGACGGCTTCGACCCACATCTTGAAGCCGATGTAGTGCGCTTCCATCGGATCGTTCGTCACGCGCTCGGGATTGCCGATGAACTCGACCCAGGAGTCGATGAACTCGTCATTGACGTCCGAGGGGATGCTCATGAAGTAGTTCCAGGCAGCGAGGTGTCCGACGAGCGGCCCCGTGTCGATGCCGGAAAGCTCCTCCTCGCCGACCGAGAAGGCGACGACGGGAATGTCCTCGGCCGAGATGCCCTGGTTGCCGAGCTCGATGTAGAACGGCACGTTGGCGTCGCCGTTAATCGTCGAGACGACGGCCGTCTTCTTGCCCGCTGAGCCGAAAGTCTTGATGTCGGAAATGATCGACTGCCAGTCGGAGTGACCGAACGGCGTGTAGTTGATCATGATGTCTTCTTCGGCCACGCCCTTCGACCTGAGATAGGCCTCGAGGATCCGGTTCGTCGTGCGCGGATAGACATAGTCGGTGCCCGCGAGCACCCAGCGCTCGACGCCGAGATCGTTCATGAGGTAGTCGACGGCCGGGATTGCCTGCTGATTCGGTGCCGCGCCCGTGTAGAACACGTTCTGCGAGGACTCCTCGCCCTCGTACTGCACGGGATAGAACAGCAGGCTGTTGAGCTCCTCGAAGACCGGCAGCACCGACTTGCGCGAGACCGAGGTCCAGCAACCGAAGACGGCCGCGACGTCGTCGACCTCGATGAGCTCGCGCGCCTTCTCGGCGAACAGCGGCCAGTCGGATGCCGGATCGACGACGACGGGCTCGAGCATCTTGCCGAGCAGCCCGCCGGCGGCGTTCTGCTCTTCGATGAGCATGAGCATCGTGTCCTTGAGTGTTGTCTCGCTGATCGCCATCGTTCCCGAGAGCGAGTGCAGGATGCCGACCTTGATCGTCTCCTGGCCCTGCGCGGTCCCGGCCACGGTCAAGGCCGAAATTACCGCCGTCGCGAGACTCGTGCGCTTGATGAATCCATCCATAGTCTTGTTTCTCCTGAAGCGTTGATCAGATTTGTTTTGGACGACAATTGGGTGCATTCACCCGTTGTTGTTCTTGCGCGCCTGTGGCGTGCAACTGCATGGTGCAAGTCTCATGCCACGCACGTTTTTTGAATCACAGAGCGCTCTCTGTGAATTCCGCGTTACGCGCGCTGCTCCAAACGAGCGCACGCGGGAGCGGCGGCTGCACCCGCGCGGTGCCGAAGCGGAGATCGAGGCTGCATCCAACCGGTGCAAACCGGCGGATCGTCGGGCGGGGATCAGCCGCGATGCGCGGCGGGACGCTGACTCCGGTGCCTGCAGACCGGGCAAGCCGGATCCTGGCTGAGCTCGAGCGACTGCCAGCTCGCGCTCAGCGCGTCGTGAATCAGGAGCCGCCCGTTGAGATCGCTGTGCCCGAGCGCGATCAGCTTGATCGCCTCGACCGCCATTGCGCTGCCGATCAGGCCCGGCACCGGCGCCAGCACGCCATTGCCGACGCAGTCGCCGAGACGCTCGTCGTCTTCGCTGTAGAGACAGCGGTAGCAGGGCTCGCCCGGACCGTTCTCGAAGACGCAGAGCTGGCCTTCGAAGCGCAGCGCCGCGCCCGACACGAGGGGCCGCAACGCGCTCACGCAGGCGCGATTGATCGCGAGCCGCGTCAGGAAATTGTCGGTGCAGTCGAGCACGACGTCGGCGGTCTTGACGACGCGCGCGAGCTCGTCGTCCTCGAGGCGCTCCGACCGGCGCTCGACCTTGACGCCCGGATTGAGCCGCGTGAGCGTCGCGGCGGCGGCATCCGTCTTGAGTTGTCCGACCGCAGCATCGGTGAAGAGGATCTGCCGCGGTAGATTGCTGAGATCGACGCGGTCGAAGTCATTCAATATAAGAGTGCCGACGCCGCTCGCCGCGAGATATTGCGCAGCCGGGCATCCCAAGCCTCCAAGCCCCACTATGAGGACGCTCGCGGCGGCGAGCTTCTGCTGGCCCTTGGCGCCGATTTCGGCGAGTGCGATGTGGCGCGCATAGCGTGCCGTGTCGCTCATGACCGCGACTCGAGCACGAGCAGGCGCGGCAGGCCAGCGAGGTCGTCGACAATCGCAGCGACGTTCAAGCCCGCCGTCGGGGCCATGGCGGTCAGCAGTGCGCGCTGGTCGGCGCCATGCTCGACGAGCAGCACGCCATGCGTCTCGAGGTGGGCTCCCGCCCGGACGAATATCCTGCGGTAGGCATCGAGGCCGTCGGGACCGCCGTCGAGGGCGCCGCGAGGCTCATGTGCGAGCGTGGCGAACGCGGGATCGGCGCTCGCGACATAGGGCGGGTTCGCGACGATCGCATCGAAGCGCTCGCCGGCTAAGCCTTCGAACCAGTCGGACTCGAGAAAGCGAACGTCGAGGCCGAGCCGGATTGCATTCGCGCGCGCGACCTGGATCGCGGCAGCGGACACGTCGACGCCCGTGACGTCGCAGGCCGGACGCTCGCGCTTGATCGCGAGCGCGATTGCACCCGAACCCGTGCCGAGATCGAGGACACGAGGCTTGCCGGCCGGCAGGCTTACAAGCGCGTGCTCGACGAGCAGCTCCGTCTCCGGTCGCGGCACCAACACCGAGGCATCAACGGTGAGATCGATCGAGTAGAACTCGCGCCGTCCTGTGATGTAGGCGAGCGGCTCCCCGCGGCTCCGCCGCTCCACGGCGGCGGCAAGACGCCGCGCTTCGGTCTCGCCGACGAAGCGCTCGGGATGGGCGATCAGTGCCGCGCGCGCGATGCCGGCGCTGTCGGCAAGCAGGAGCTCGGCGTCGAGGCGCGCACTGTCGGATACCGGGCGCAGTTCGCGCTCCGCCCAAGCCAGCAGCGCGCGCGCCTGCGAAGCCGGGGGAACCTCCAGCGCCGTCATCGCTCGATACCGACTTGCGTCAGCAGTTTCGCCTGATGCTCGCTGACCAGGCCCGTAATCAACTCATCGAGGTCGCCGTCGAGAATTGCGTCGAGCCGGTTGAGCTTGAGATCGATTCGATGGTCAGTCACGCGGCCCTGCGGAAAGTTGTAGGTGCGAATGCGCTCCGAGCGATCGCCTGTCCCCACCTGCCCGCGCCGCATCTCGGCCGTCTCGGTCTCGCGCCGCGTGACTTCGGCATCGCGGAGCTTCGCCGCGAGCAGCGACATCGCGCGCGCCCGGTTCTTGTGCTGCGAGCGCTCATCCTGGCATTCGACGACGATGCCCGTCGGCAGGTGCGTCAGCCGGATCGCCGAGTCGGTCTTGTTGACGTGCTGGCCGCCCGCGCCCGAGGCGCGATAGGTGTCGACGCGCAGATCGGCCGGATTGATCTTGATCTCCTCCATGTCTTCGGGCTCGGGCAGCACGGCCACGGTGCAGGCCGAAGTATGGATCCGTCCCTGCGCCTCGGTCTTTGGCACGCGCTGCACGCGGTGCACGCCCGACTCGAATTTGAGCCGCGCATAGGCGCCATCGCCGACCACGCGCGAGATGATTTCGCGATAGCCGCCGTGCTCGCCCGCGTTCGTGCTCAGCACCTCAACCTGCCAGCCCTGTCGCTCGGCAAAACGGCTGTACATGCGAAAAAGATCGCCGGCAAACAGGGCGGCCTCGTCACCGCCCGTTCCCGCGCGCACTTCGAGGAAGAGGTTCGCGTCGTCGTCGGGATCCTCCGGGAGCAGATGCAGCAGCAGCGCCTGCTCGCGGGCGTCGATTTCGGGCTTGAGCCTGCGGCGCTCCTCCTCGCCCATCTCGCGGAGTTCCGCATCGCTGCCCGCGGAAAGCTCGTCGGCCTCGGCCAGGTCGGCAGCGGCCGCAGCCCAGGCGTTGAAATCGCGAACCACGGGCTCGAGACGCGAATACTCCCGCGACAGGTCGCGGAAGCGATTCGAATTGCCGATGACCGCGGGATCCGAGAGCAGGTGCGAAACTTCCTCGTATCGGTCGCGGAGCTCGACGAGCCGGTCGCGAATAGAAGCCTTCACAGCGCCTCAGGTCGGATTGACGAGATGTACAAACTGGTGAGGAGGCGGAGTCGCGAGGCCGTTCTTCTCGATCGCCAGCTTGATCTGCTCGAGCAGATCGGCGCGGACGGTCCAGTAGTCGTCGTTCGCAACCCAGGGTCGCACGGCGATCTGGACGTTGGGGCCGACGAGATCGAGCAGCATCACCACCGGCTCGGGGTTCTTGAGCACGCGTTTGTCAGCCTCGAGCACACCCGCGATCACGCTCCGGGCGCGAGCGACATTGTCGCCGCCGGCTGCGATGACGAGATCGATGCGGCGCGTGGGCAGTGTCGAATAATTGGTGATCGCGGCCGCGTAGATCATGCTGTTCGGAATGATGACGACACGATGATCGAGCGTCCTGATGATCGTGCTCGTCATGCTGATCGCATCGACCTTCCCGGAGACGCCGGCGGCATCGACAAGATCGCCGACCTTGAACGGTCGCAGGAACACGAGCATCACGCCCGACGAAAAGTTCGACAGCGAGTCCTTGACTGCGAGACCAATCGCGAGGCCGGCTGCGCCCAACAGCGCAACGAAACCCGTGATCGGAATCCCGAGGACATCCACGGCCCCGATGACGACGCCGACCAGCAGGGCAAGATAAACGACACTGCGCAGAAAGCGTGTCAATGTCTGATCGACGCGCGCCCGCTCGGTCGCCATCGCCACGGCGTTCGCGATGCGCTTCGCGATCCAGCGACCGACGATGAAAATCAGAAGCGCCGCCAGAATCCGGACAGCCCACTCCGCTCCCCTGTCCAATATGACTGGGCCCAGGGTGGACCAGTCGAACCATTCGGCCAACATCGCTCGCAGGCTTTCCAAGATGACGACTCCAGAGATCTTGAGCTTCTCGCGGAATTGTCTGCCAAACCCCCGAAGGCGACAAGGCGACGCCATGGACCATCGCCGGGGCACCGGCTTGCGTTATAGTCTCGCTCATGCCGCGAGCTCAGCCGCCGTTCGTTACCCGGCTTGGTGCCCTGATCACCGTCCTGGCGGCGTTGTCGCTGCCCGCCACGGCGCAGGAACGCATCGACATCGACACCGAGCGCCTGCGCGGCGACCTCGCGCTGGCCGCGCAGCGCCCCCAGGAAGCCGCCGAGCATTTTCTCGAGGCGGCCATGGCGTCGGACGATCCCTTCTATGCCGAGCGCGCGACGCTGACGGCCTATGAGTTTGCGCTCGACACCGTCGGCCATCGAGCCGTCACGCGCTGGCGCGAGCTCGAGCCGGACAACCTCCGCGCCGATTTTTTCGCCGGCATCTTCGAGACTCGCTCGGGCCGCGTCGACGCGGCCGTCGGCGAGTTCTCCGACATCCTCGAGACTTTCAACGCCTCGCAAATCGGCGAGGGCTTCGCGACGATCCTCGGCGGGCTGTCCAACGAGCCCTCGGCGAACACGGCCGCACAGGTCATGCTCGAGCTCAATCGCCGCTTCCCCGACTCACCCGAGGGCCACTATGGGCTCGCGCAGCTGGCACTCAGGGCCGGCGCGTTCGATCTCGCTCTTGCCGAGTCCGAAACCGCGATCGAGCTCGCTCCCGAGTGGCCGGAGGCACAGCTGCTGCACGCGCGCACCTTGCTGCTCTCGGGCCGGTCCGACGAGGCGCTCGCGATCGCCAACGAGCTCGCCGGCGAATACGACGACGTTGCCTTGCAGCTCCAGCTCGCGGAGCTGCTGCTTTCCTCGGGCGATACCGTCGAAGCCGAGCGTCAGCTCGACCAGATCCTCGAGGAGAACCCGGGCATGCCCGAGGCGATCCGCGCTCTCGCGTTCCTGTCGCTCGCCGAGGACGACCTCGACGTCGCGCGCGAGCGCTTCGAGATGCTGCGGGGCGATCCAAGCTATCGCGACGAGACCTTCTATTACCTCGGCCGCATCGCCGAGCTCGAGTCGGATTTCCTCCAGGCCCAGCGCTCCTATTCACGCGTGACGGACGGTCCGCGCGCCGTCGAGGCGCAGATCCGCACGGGCGCGATCTACTTCGAGCAGATGAACGACCCGGAAAGCGCGCTCCGGCACTTCAGCGAGTTCGGCAATGCCAATCCGCGCTTTGCGCCGGAGATGCTGCTGGCCCAGGCCGAGCTTCTGTTGCGCATGGGTCGCGCCGAGGAAGGGATCGCGCTCATCGACAACGCGATCGGCGATAACACCGACATCGCGGACCAGAGCCTCAAGAACGCGCATATCGGCTTCTACTCGACGCTGATGCAGGACGCAATCGAGCGCGACGACCTCGTTGCGGCCGAGACCTGGATCGAGGACGGCCTGACGCGTTATCCAGGCGACCAGAGTCTGCGCTATTCGCAGTCGATACTTCTGCAGGCGCAGGACCGGCTCAAGCAGTCCGTGCGCGTGCTCGAGGATCTCGTCGAGGAATCGCCCGACAATCCCGTGTTCCTGAACGCGCTCGGGTATCTGCTGACCGACAAGATGGACGAGCACGAGGAAGCGCGCGGCTACATCCAGCGCGCGCTCGCGATGGACCCGGAGAGCGGCGCCATTCTCGACAGCATGGGCTGGGTGCTGTTCCGGCTCGGCGAGTACGAGCTGGCGCTCGATTACCTCGAGCGAGCGTACCGGGCACTCGAGGTGACCGAGGTCGAAGCCCATCTGATCGACGTGCACTGGGCGATGGGCGACCGGGAACTGGCGCTCAGGATGCTCGACGAGGGCCTCGCGAAAGCGCCCGACGACTCCTACCTCAACGAAGTCCGATCCCGGTTGCGCCCATGAGGCCGGTCGCGCCGCTCCTTGGCGCGGCGCTGCTGCTGACGGGCTGCGTCCACACGCCGACCGTCGTCGATGGGTTCGGCGCCGACGAGCGCAACACGCGGCTGGCGGCAATCGCCGACTGGAATCTCAGCGGCCAGCTCATCGTTGACACGGGCGAGCGACGCGACCGCGTCCGTATCGCCTGGGAGCAGCGCGGCGACAGCCTGCGGCTCACGATTCGCGGCGCCGTCGTGGGCGCGGGCAGCATTCGCGTCGCGGGCGACGCGACCCAGTACGTGATCGAAGGCCGCGGCGAGACGCGCGTCCTCACGGACCCCGAAGCGGACCTCTCGCATGAACTAGGCTGGCCGTGGCCTCTGCCGGTCATGAGCCTCGAAAGCTGGTTGCGCGGCCTGCCCGATGCGGCCTATCCCGCGCGCGAGGATCGCGGCCCGACGGGAACCCTCGACTCGTTGCGCCAGCGCGACTGGCGGATCGACTACGACGAGTACCAGCTTGCCGCCGGGCTGCTCGTCCCGGGAGAGATGACCCTGACCCACGACAGCCTCGAGCTTCGGCTGGCGGGGATCCGCTTTGAACCTGCGATCACCGAACCTTGAACTTGGGCCGCCCCGCGCCGGACAATAGCGCCGCTCGACATGCTCGCTTGGGGTGTAGCCAAGCGGTAAGGCAGCGGGTTTTGATCCCGCCATACGTAGGTTCGATTCCTACCACCCCAGCCACACCTGGAAGCTCATAGACAGGACGACCCGCTTGCAAGCCCAGAACCTGACGCTCTTCTCCGGCAGCGCCCATCCCGAGCTCGCGCACAGCATCGCGCGCCACCTCGACCTCCGCCCCGGACGCATCAACGTCGGCCATTTCAGCGACGGCGAATCGAGCATCGAGATCCTCGAGAACATCCGCGGGCACGACGTCGTCATCGTCCAGCCTACTTGCCCGCCGACGAACCAGCACCTCATGGAACTGCTGATCATGGCCGATGCCTGCCGGCGCGCATCCGCCGAGTCGGTCGTCGCGCTGATCCCCTACTTCGGCTATTCGCGCCAGGATCGCCGGCCGCGAGCGGCGCGCGTGCCGATCACATCCAAGCTCGTCGCCGATCTCATCGCGGCCGCCGGCATCGACCGCGTCATCACCGTCGACATCCATGCCGACCAGATCCAGGGCTTCTTCGACATCCCGATGGACAACGTCTACGCCTCGCCGGTGCTGCTCGGCGACGTCTGGCGGCAGAAGTATCCGGACATGGTCGTCGTCTCGCCGGACGTCGGCGGCGTCGTCCGCGCCCGCGCGCTCGCCAAGCGACTCGACGACGCCGACCTCGCGATCATCGACAAACGCCGCCCGCAACCCAACAAGTCCGAGGTCATGAACATCATCGGCGAGGTCTCGGGCAAGACCTGCGTTCTCATCGACGACATCGTCGACACGGCCGGCACCCTCTGCGAGGCGGCCCGGGTGTTGAAGCGCGAAGGCGCCCGCAAGGTCGTCGCCTACATAACGCACCCCGTGCTCTCGGGCCCGGCCGTCGGCCGGATCGACGAGTCCGATCTCGACCTCATCGTGGTCACCGACACCATCCCGCTGAGCCCCGAAGCCCGGGCTTCCAAGCGGATCCGCCAGCTCAGCGTGGCGGAGCTGCTGGCCGAGACGGTTCGCCGGATCCGCGAAGCCGAGTCGGTCAGCTCTCTGTACCTCGACTAGTTGAGCGGGTATCATCCGCGCCCTCGCCGGAGGACCAAACCTGTGACTACCGAAATCGTCGCTGAAGCGCGGACCGAGCAGGGTCGCGCGCAAAGCCGCAAGCTGCGCCGTCTGGGCCGCGTGCCGGCCATCGTCTATGGCGGCGGCAAGGAGCCAAGCCAGATCACGCTGGACGGCAACAAGCTGAACCAGCAGATGGAGCACGAGTCCTTCTATACGAGCATCCTGAACCTCAAGGTCGGCAGCGGCAGCGAAACCCAGGCCGTCGTCGTCAAGGAAGTCCAGCGGCACCCGGCAAGGTCGGTCGTCATCCACCTCGACTTCCAGCGCATCGTCGCGGACCAGGAAATCACGATGACGATCCCGCTGCACTTCGTCGGCGAAGCCGACGCGCCGGGCGTCAAGGACCAGGGCGGCGTCGTCGAGCATTCGATGACCGAGCTCGAGATCACCTGCTTGCCCGCGAACCTGCCGGCATTCATCGAAGTCAGCGTCGCGCATCTCGCGCTCAACGAGATCGTGCACCTCTCGGAGATCAAGTACCCCGAAGGCGTCCGGTCGACGCAGCTCGCGCATGGTCACGACCTTGCGGTGGCTGCGGTGCACCCGCCGCGACGCGAGGAAGTCGAAGCCGTCGTCGCGCCGGTCGAAGGCGCAGAGGCTGCAGCGGCTGCCGCGACACCGGAAGGCGGCGAAGCGGCCGCGGATGCGGCAGCACCGGCCGGCGAGGCGGCCAAGCCTGGCGCCAAACCTTCGGCCAAGCCCGCGGGCAAGCCTGGCAAAGACAAAGACTAGTCCGGACTCGTCGTCGGCCGACGTCTGCGTGCCGGCCGATTCCGGGCCTCTGATCGAGGCTCTGCGCTCTGATGGGACAGCCGATCGATCTGATCGTTGGGCTCGGCAACCCCGATCCCGAATATCTCGCGACGCGACACAACGCGGGCTTCTGGCTCGTCGACGCGCTCGCGGCGGCGCAGGGCGCGCGCTTCGGCACCAACCGCAAGCTCGACGGCGATACCGCCGAGATCACGCTCGCGGGCCAGCGCGTGCGCCTGCTCAAGCCCATGACTTACATGAACGAATCCGGCCGCGCCGTCGGCAAGGCCAGCGCCTTCTTCAAGATTCCTGCGGACCGGATCCTCGTCGTCTATGACGAGCTCGACTTTCCGCCGGGTCGCGTGCAGCTCAAGTTCGCCGGAGGTCATGCCGGGCACAACGGCATGCGCAGCGTCATCGCGACGATCGGCCCGGAGTTCTGGCGCATCCGGATCGGCGTCGGCCATCCCGGCGAGAAAAGCCGCGTGACGGGCCATGTGCTCAAACGCGCGCCCGCGGCCGAGGAAGAGCGAATCACGGAGAGCATCCGCGCGGCGATCGAGGCCCTGCCCGTCCTGATCGAACACGGCGGCGAGCGCGCCAAGACGAAGCTGCACACGGTCGCGGACGAGCCGGGCGAGGCGGACCAGGCCAATGGGGATTAAGTGCGGCATCGTCGGCCTGCCGAACGTCGGCAAGTCGACCCTCTTCAACGCCCTGACCTCGGCGGCGATCCCGGCCGAGAACTACCCGTTCTGCACGATCGAGCCGAATGTCGGCGTCGTCGCGGTTCCCGACTTGCGCCTCGACGCGCTCGCGGCGATCGTCACGCCCGAGAAGATCGTGCCGACCATTGTCGAGTTCGTCGACATCGCCGGTCTCGTCGAGGGCGCGTCGAAAGGCGAAGGGCTCGGCAATCAGTTTCTCTCGCACATCCGCGAGACCGACGCCACGGCGCATCTCGTTCGCTGCTTCGAGAACGACGACATCGTGCACGTCGCGGGCAGGATCGACCCGCTCGACGACATCGACACGATCGAGACCGAGCTCATGCTGGCCGATCTCGACGCCGTGACGAAGGGCCTGCAGAAAGCCGAGCGCACTGCCAAGGCGGGCGCCAAGGAGGCCCTCGCGCGGCGCGACCTGCTGCAGCGGCTCGCCACCGAGCTCGAGGCCGGGCGGCCGGCCCGGGGCCTCCGCTTCGACGAGACCGAGACGAAGCTCATGCGGGAGCTTTCGCTGATCACGGCGAAGCCCGTCATGTTCATCGCCAACGTCGCCGAGGACGAGGTCGGTGGCAATGCGATGTCGGCGCGCGTCCTCGAGTACGCGGCGAAGCACGGCGCCCAGGCCGTCGTCATCTCGGCCGCGATCGAAGCCGAGCTCGCCCAGCTCGATCAGGCCGAACGCACGGAGTTCCTGCGCGAGCTGGGACTCGAGGAGCCGGGCCTGAACCGCGTCATCCGCGCGGCTTACCAACTGCTCGGGCTCAAGACGTTTTTCACCGCGGGGCCGAAGGAAGTCCGCGCCTGGACCGTCGCGAACGACGCGATGGCGCCGCAGGCGGCCGGCGCGATCCACACCGATTTCGAGCGCGGCTTCATCCGCGCCGAGGTCATTGGCTACGACGACTACGTCCGGCTGAGCGGCGAACAGGGCGCTCGCGAGGCTGGCAAGCTCAGGCTAGAGGGCAAGACCTACCTCGTCGCCGAAGGCGACGTCTGCCACTTCCGCTTCAACGTCTGATGGCGCCGCTCGTCCTGGCGTTGGCCCAGAACAGGACGACGAACGCGACGCAGACTGCAGGCAGCGCTGCGTACTGTACGGCAGTCCAGCCCCAGAACGTCAGCAAGGTGCCCGAACCGAACGAGGCAAAGGCCACGAAGCCCAGGACGAGAAAGTCGTTCAAGCCCTGAATCAGCGACTGCTCCTCGGGCCGATACGTCGTCGCGAGCAGGCTCGTCGCGCCGATGAAACCGAAGTTCCAGCCGAGACCGAGCGCGATCAGCGCGAGATAGAACTGGTGGATCGCAATACCTGAGAGCGCGATTCCGGCGCAGACCGCGAGCAGCACGAGCCCGGTCGATATGATCGCGACATGCCCGAAGCGGCGGATCAGTTGCCCCGTGAAAAAGCTCGGCGCGTACATTGCGACCATGTGCCAACGCACGACATCAGCGGCGTGATCCGCCGTGAAGCCGTGCCCCGTCATGGCGAGCGGCGTCGACGTCATGACGAGACTCATGACGGCAAACGAGATCATCCCGCAGAACACGGCGGCGATGAGCCTGGGCTGGCCAAATACGCCGCCGAGCGGGCGCGCATGCGCCGGATCGAGGGAGCGCCGTGGCGGCACCGGAATCCGGAGAAACAGCAGGACGAAGGCGCCAATGACGTTGATGCCGACGACCGCGGCATAGGCGCCCGCGTAAGGCGCAGGCGCCAGTGCATCGCTGAACCAGCGCACGACCTCGGCGCCGAGCAGCGCATTGACGAGACCCGCGGCCAGCACCCAGGAAATCGCGCTCGGCTTCATCGCTTCCGGGACCGCATCGCTCGCCGCAAAACGGAAGAAGTTCTGGATACCCATGCTGATGCCCGTGCAGGCCGAGCCCGCGAGCAGCAACCCGAAACTCCCGACAATGAGAGCGCGCGCGGCGAGCGCGCCGCCGATGGCGCCGGCCACCGTGCCGACCAGGAAACCAGCCCGGCGCCCGTATCGACCCATGAAGAGCGACGCGGCCGGTGCCGTGAACATCGAAAACAGCACGACGACAGATACGGGCAGCGTCGCGAGCGACCGGCTGTCGGCCAGTAGCGCCCCCGCCAGCCCGCCAACGATGATGTAGACCGCGGCCTGGCAGCCCAGCACGGCCTGCGCAACGAAAAGGACGGTCAGATTGCGTCGGGGGTTCATGGGATTCGGTAGTCAGGAGCCGGGCGGCCGCCGCGGATTATGCCCGGTTCGGCGACCCCCGCCGAGTCCGGCCAGACCACCCCCGCCTTGGGGAATATTCGGACTACCGTTCTGAATGATCCGGCTATAATCGCGGCCATAACACTCGGGGGATCGCGTGATGCGAGCAAGGCTTTTTTCCGCGGCGGTTATTCTTTGTGCCCTGGCGCTGCCGGGCCACACCCAGGAGGGACACCCGCTCAAGGGCTCCTGGATCGGGGAATGGCAAGGCAATGAAGTCCACGACGAATTCGTCGTCGTAGTCCTCGACTGGAACGGCCGCGAAATCACCGGGACGATCAATCCAGGCACCGACAACATCGCGATCACCTCGGCCGAGCTCAACGCCGAAGACTGGACCGTTCGCCTGGTCGCCGACACCGAAGACGCCTCGGGTCGCGCCGTGGATTACGTGATCACCGGAACCATCGAGGATCTCGAGCTGCCGAACCGCTACATCAAGGGCACCTGGCAGAACGGCAGCGGTCGGGGCGATTTCGAGATTCGCAGGCAGTAGTCGATGCAAACCTTCCGCAGTCGGTTGAGTATTGCAGTGGCCGGCGCCTCGGCTCTTGCGCTTGCAGCCGTCACCGGCTGCGCCCCTGACCCTGCCCCCGCGCCTGCCCCTCTCCCGATCTACGGCAAGTTCGATCCGACGCAAACCCGCACGCTCGAAGGCGTCGTCACCAAGCTCGACTGGCGCAACCCCCACGCGCACATCTTCATGAACGTCGTCAGCGACGGCGAGATCGAAAACTGGGCGGTCGAGCTCGAAAGCCCGTCCGAGCTGCATCTCTCCGGCTGGAACGGCGAATCACTCGTTCCCGGCGACCATATCGTCATCGAGGGCCCGCTCGCGCGCAACGGCAGCCGCCAGATCTTCGGCCATTCAGTCCGGCGCGACGGCAGCAGCGAGCAACTGTTCGTTCTCAATCCCGACCTGCCGCTCCGGTCGAGCGAGTCACGGCCGGCGCCGCGTTGGCCCGACGGCCACGTCGCGCTCGGCGCGACACCTGATGACACGCGCGAAGGCTACTGGGGCTATCCGTCGGAAACGGCCCTCGTCGAGGATGGCGTGGACGTGAGTATGAATGTCTACGGCCAGCTCGCCGACATTGACGACGCCAGTCGCGTCGCGCCGATGCAGCCCTGGGCGCTAGCGCTCTACGAGCACCGCCAGGAGCGCTTCCTGCAGGACGATCCGATGTTCCTGAACTGCAAGCCGCCCGGCGGACCGCGGCAGTACCAGTCGCGCCTCGGCCTGCAGCTCGTCGAGGACCTCGAGCGCCAGCGCGTGTTCGTGCTGCTCGGCAGCGGCAACCACAATTACCGCATCATCTATCTAGACGGCCGTGAGCCCGTCGGCCAGGTCGGCGGCGACGACGACAATCCGCTCTACTACGGCCGCTCGGTCGGCGGCTGGGAAGGCGACAGCCTCGTGGCCAGGACAGTCGGCTTCAACGAGGATTTCTGGTTCACGAACGGCGGCCTGCCGCATACGAGCCAGCTCGCGCTGACCGAGAAATTCACGCGCGTCGATTTCGATACGCTGCGCTACGAAGTCACGATCGACGACCCGGGTGCCTACACGCGACCCTGGTCGGCCAGCTGGGAGCTCAGCTGGGTGGACGGCACCGAGCTGCCCGCGCATATCTGCCAGGAAAACAGGCCTTGAGGATCTTGAGGAGAGGTGCCATGAGAACGCTTGTCGCCATTACCGCAATCGTCGGAGCAGCCCTGGCCACGGGGACCGCGCTTGCCCATCACTCATTTGCCGCCGAGTTCGACCGGGAGCAACCCATCGAGCTCCAGGGCATCGTGACCAAGATCGAGTGGACCAATCCGCACGTCTGGGTCTACATGAACGTCCGTGACGAAGCGTCGGGCGACATGGTCAACTGGGGCGTCGAGCTCGGGCCCCCGCACCTGCTGCAGCGGAGCGGCTGGCAGAGGACGACGCTCAGCATCGGCACGCAGATCACGGTCAACGGCTCGCGCGCGCGCAATGGCAGCAACCGCGTGAACTCGAATACGGTCACGCTGGCCGCGACCGGCGGACGGCCCGGCCAGACGCTCGACGCCGCCTCGAGCTCCCGCGACGAGGAGCCTTGAGGATGCGATCCCGAGCGCTTGCGCTGACGGCTTGCGCCGCAATTCTCACTTTCGCGACCGCTGAGCTTGCGGCCCAGAACGCCGCGCCCGGTGCGGGTCCTGGTGCAGCCCCCGCTGCAGGTCCTGGTGCAGGGCCGGGCGGCCCAGCCGTCGGCGGATTCGGCCGAGGTGGTGGACGCGGTGGACGCGGCGGCCCGCCTCCGGGACCGGCCCCGCGCGATGCGGCCGGCAGGGTGATTCTCGACGGCACGACTGCAACCACGGTCGGCGTCTGGACGCCGAATTTCGGCATTTCGGACCCCGTCGCTCCGTATGAGACCGTGCCCTTCCAGCCCTGGGCCAAGGCGCTCTACGACTCGCGCCAGGTTCACGAGCTCGAGCCGCATGCGCGCTGCAAGGCATCCGGCGCCTCGCGGCAGTTCCTGACGCCCTACGGCGTCGAGTTCGTCGAGGTTGCGGCGTTGAAGCGGCTGTATATCTTCGACATCGGCGGCCCGCACACCTTCCGCACCGTCTACATGGACGGCCGCTCACATCCGGACGATATCCAGCCGAGCAACTACGGCCATTCGATCGGCCGGTGGGAAGGCGACACGCTCGTGATCGACACGGTCGGCTACAACGAGGACTTCTGGTTCGAGCGACGCGGCCTGCCGCACACCGAGGCGCTGCGTACGGTCGAGCGCTTCACGCGCGACAACGAGCGGCAGATCACCTACACGATCGAAGTGCACGACCCGAACGTGTACACGGCCCCGTTCACGGGCGGCTTCACGATGTCTTTCCAGGCCGGCACCGAGCTATTCGAGTACGTCTGCCAGCAGGCCAACTACGCCCACGAGCTCATGGTCGGCGGCGCACAGGATTCCGTGGACCGCTCGAGCACGATCGTTCCCTGACAAACCCTGGATTCGCGAGAGCGCCGCTTGCCGCAAGGCACGCGGCGCTCTTCGTTTTGGCAGTCGCTATTGCGCCGCGGCGTCCGTACGAGCCGCGACGACTTCGCAAGCCCAGCCGAAGCCTTCGAGACGCGCGGCAAATTCCTCCGCCCTCGCCTCGCAATAGCCGTCCTCAGTCGCGGCGTTCCAGAGCTCCTCGCTCGAGCCCGGCGCTTCGGTGTCCTTGAAGTAGTTGACGGTGCACGGCACCGGCGCACCGTCGGCGTGCTCGACCTCGATGCGGCGCACGGCATCGCCGCTCGTGCAGCGGTAGTCATGGTCGCCGTGTGCGAGCACGACGGTGGGCAATGCGGCAATCAGGAATGCAGCGACTCTGGACATGGGTTTCCTCCGGAGAGAACTGACAGGGGCGGGCCGCGGTCATGCTCGCGCAGGAGGCGTCCGGGACGCAAGAGGCTGTCAGCAGGGTGAGCGCAAACCTCAGACGGCAGGCGCCGCCCGGACCGTCTCGAGCTCGAAGGCTGCGGCCATGAGGCTCCGCGTGTAATCCGTGGCCGGCGCCCGGAACAACGTCTCGGCATGCCCCTGCTCGACAATGACGCCGTCCTTCATCACCAGCAGGTAATTCGCCATCGCGCGCACAACCTTGAGATCGTGGCTGATGAAAAGGTAGGCGAGCTCGTGCCGCGCCTGCAGCTCGCGCAGCAGGTCGACGATCTGCGCCTGCACCGACATGTCGAGCGCGCTCGTCGGCTCGTCGAGCATGATGAATTTCGGCTTCATCGCGATCGCCCGCGCGATGGCGATGCGCTGGCGCTGCCCGCCCGAGAACTCGTGCGGATAGCGATCCTGCACCTCCGGATCGAGCCCGACTTCTTCGAGCGAGCGACCGACGAGCTCGCGGAGCGCCTGTCCTTTGGGCGCCAGTCCGTGGACGCGCAAGCCCTCGACGATGATCCCGCCGACCGTCATGCGCGGGCTCAGCGAGCCGTAGGGATCCTGGAAGACGACCTGCATGTCACGCCGCAGCGGCCGCATCGCCTTCGGGCCGAGGCCCGTGAGATCGCGGCCCGCAAACTCGATCCGCCCCCGGCTCGCAATGAGGCGGAGCAGCGCGAGCCCCAGCGTCGTCTTGCCGGAGCCCGATTCGCCGACGATCCCGAGCGTCGCGCCGCGGCGCAGCTCGAAACTGACGTCGTCGACGGCCTTGACGTGATCGACAGTCCGCCGCAGCACGCCGCGGCGGACCGGGAACCAGACCCGAAGCTCGCGGGCGCTGAGCAGGACCGGAGCGGAGTCGTCGGAAGGCGGCGGCTCCCCTTTCGGCTCGGCGGCCAGCAGATGCTGTGTGTACTCGTGCCGCGGGGTCTCGAAGATCTTGCCGACCTCGCCCTGTTCGACGATCCGCCCGTCGGTCATCACGGCGACGCGGTCGGCGACCTTGCGGACGATGCCGAGGTCGTGCGTGATCATCAGCATCGCCATGCCGAGCTCGCGCTGCAGCTCCTTGAGGAGCTTGAGAATTCGCGCCTGGACCGTGACGTCGAGCGCCGTCGTCGGCTCGTCGGCTATGAGGAGATCAGGCTTATTGGCGAGCGCCATCGCGATCATCACGCGTTGCCGCTGGCCGCCCGAGAGCTGGTGCGGGTAGGAATGTAGCCGCTTTTCGGGCTCGGGCAGGCGGACGAGCTCCATGAGCTCGAGCACGCGCCGGCGCTGCGCGTCGCCGGAAAGGCCCTGGTGCACGTCGAGGACCTCGCCGATCTGCTTCTCGACGGTGTGCAGGGGATTCAGCGCGCTCAGGGGCTCCTGGAAGATCATCGAAATCCGGTTGCCGCGCACGCGGCGCATGCCGTTCTCGTCCTGCTGCAACAGATCGAGGCCGTCGAAGCTGATCTCGCCCGACGGATGGCTCGCCGCCGGATACGGCAGGAGCCGCATGATCGAGAGCGCGCTGACGGATTTTCCGGAGCCCGACTCGCCGACGAGTCCCAGCGTCTCGCCGCGCTCGATCGTGAAGTCGATGCCGCGCACGGCGTGCGTGAGCTTGCCGTCGACGGAGAAATCGACGGCGAGATTGCGGACCTCGAGGAGTCGCTGCGTCATTTGAGCGTCTTCCGCGGATCGAAGGCGCCGCGCGCGGCCTCGCCGATGAAGATCAGCAGGCTCAGCATGATGGCAATCACGAGAAACGCAGTGAGGCCGAGCCAGGGCGCGTGCAGATTGTCCTTGCCTTGCTTCAGCAGCTCGCCGAGCGACGGCGAGCCCGGCGGCAGGCCGAAGCCAAGGAAATCGAGCGCCGTCAGCGTCGTGATCGAGCTGTTGAGCAGGAACGGCAGGAAGGTCAGCGTCGCGACCATCGCATTCGGCAGCAGATGCCGGAACATGATCGCGACATTGCCGACGCCCATCGCCTTCGCCGCCATGACGTACTCGAGGTTGCGCCCGCGCAGGAACTCGGCGCGGACGTAACCGACCAGCGCGACCCAGCTGAAGAGCAGCAGGATCGTCAGCAACACCCAGAAGCTCGGCTCGATGACGGCGGCAATGATGATGATCAGGTAGAGCTGCGGTACGGCCGTCCAGATCTCGATAAAACGCTGGCCGAGCAGGTCGATCCAGCCGCCGAAATAACCCTGGATCGCGCCCGAGACGACCCCGATGATTGTCGAGAAGAACGTCAGGATCAGCCCGAACAGCACCGAGATCCGGAAGCCATAGATCAGCCGCGCCGCGACGTCGCGCGACTGGTCGTCGGTGCCGAGCAGGTTGTCGCGAGTCGGCGGCGACGGCGCGGGCGACGGCGGGCTCAGATTGACCGTGTCGTAGCTGTAGCGGATCGGCGGCCAGAGGATCCAGCCGTCGGCCGCGCTGATCAGGTCCTGCACGAAGGGATCGCGGTAGTTCGTCTCCGTCGGAAAGATGCCGCCGAAGGTCGTCTCGGGATGGGCCTTGAGCATCGGGAAGTAGAGGTCGTCCTTGAACGAGACGAGCAGCGGCTTGTCGTTGGCGATGAGCTCGGCACAAAGGCTCAGGACGAACAGGACGCTGAAGATCCAGAGCGACCACCAGCCCCGGCGGTTGGATTTGAACAGACGCCAGCGCCGCTGGTTGACGGCATTGAGGATGGTCATCAGTGCTGCCGGCTTTCGAAATCGATGCGCGGATCGACGAGCGTGTACGCGAGGTCGCTGACGAGCGTCACGAGCAGCCCGAACAGCGAGAAGATGAACAGCGTCCCGAACACCACGGGGTAGTCGCGGTTGAGCAGCGACTCGAAGCTCAGGAGCCCCATGCCGTCGAGCGAGAAGATCGTCTCGATCAAGAGCGAGCCCGAGATGAAGATGCCGAAGAAGGCAGCCGGAAAGCTCGCGACGATGATCAGCATTGCATTGCGGAATACGTGCCCGTAGAGCACGCGATTCTCGGTGAGCCCCTTGGCCCGCGCCGTTGTGACATAGAGCTTGCGTATCTCGTCGAGGAAGGAGTTCTTCATCAGCAGCGTCATCGTCGCAAAGCCGCCGATCGTGTAGGCCAGCAGCGGCAATGCGAGATGCCAGAAGTAGTCGCCGATGCGGGCGAAGAATCCCATCTCGGCCCAGCCGTCCGAGGTCAGGCCACGCAGCGGGAACCAGTCGAAATACGTGCCGCCCGCGAACAGGATGATCAGCAACACGGCGAACAGGAAGCCCGGAATCGCGTAGGCGACAACCACGACACCGCTCGTCCAGGTATCGAACGTGCTGCCGTCGCGAATGGCCTTCCTGATGCCGAGCGGAATCGAGATCAGGTAGATCAAGAGCGTCGACCAGAGCCCGAGCGAGATCGAGACCGGCATCTTCTCGAGGATCAGATCGACGACGCTGACGCTGCGGTAGTAGCTCTCGCCGAAATCGAAGCGTGCGTAGTCCCCGATCATCTTGATGAAGCGCTCGTGCGCGGGGCGGTCGAAGCCGAATTGCCGTTCGAGCCTTGCGATGAATTCGGGGTCGAGCCCCTGCGCGCCGCGATACTTGCTCGTGCCGCCGCCACCCCCGGTCGCGACGCGCGCGCCACCACCGATGTCGCCGCCGATGTTCGACACGCGGGACGATGCCGAGGTGTTGATGCCCTGGATCTCCGCGATCATGCGCTCGACGGGACCGCCGGGCGCAAACTGCACGACGACGAAAGTGATCAGCATGATCCCGAACAACGTCGGGATCATCAGCAACAGACGGCGGATGATGTAGGCCGTCATCGACGACGGGCTATTCGGCGGATTTCGACCACCACGTGTCGAGCACTCCGCGTTGATACTGGGGAATCGTTTCGGGCCAGGCGAACGCGTCCCAGTACGCAGTGCGATAAGTGCTCAAGTGCCAGGCCGGTACCCAGTAGTGACCCGCGCGCAGCACGCGATCGAGCGCGCGACCGGCCGCGGCCATCTCTTCTCGGCTTTGGGCCGCGATGATGGCGTCAACGAGCGCGTCGACGACAGGATCGCGAATGCCCGCGACATTCCAGCCGGCGACGGAATCCGCGTAGCTCGAGCCGAAGCGGTCGCGAAGCTCGATACCGGGCGTCGGAAGGTTCGGCAGGTTCAGCGAGACGATGTCGAAATCGAACTCCTTGATGCGCCGCTCGTATTGCGGGGCATCGATGATGCGGTTGGTCGCCGTGATGCCGAGCAGCTCCAGGTTCTGAAAGTAAGGGCCCGTGATGCGGAAGGTGGAGTCGTCATAGTCGAAGTACTCGAGCTCGAACGGATTGCCCTCGGCATCGACGAGCCGGCCGTCAGCGATGCGCCAGCCCGCTTCCTGCAGCAGGGCCAGCGCCTCGCGCAGGTTGCTGCGGATATTTCCCGTGCCGTCGGTCACGGGAGGCGAATAGGGCTCGCCGAATACGTCGGGGGGCAACTGGTCGCGGAAGGGCTCGAGGAGCGCGAGCTCCGCGGGCGTTGGCAAGCCTTTCGCCTCCATGTCCGAGCCCATGAAATAGCCCGTCGTGCGCTCGTACTGGTTATAGAAAATATTCCCTTTCGCCCACTCGAAATCGAAGGCGAGATCGAGCGCCCGGCGCACGCGCGGGTCGGCGAATTGCGGCCGGCGGGTGTTGAGATAGAAACCCTGCGCCGTCACCGGGCCGCCGTCGGGTATCTCGCGCTTGAGCACGCGCCCATCGGCTATTGCGGGGAATTCGTAGTCGAGAGCCCAGGACTTGGCGCTCATCTCGACGATGAGCTGGAACTCACCCGCCTTGAAGGCCTCGAGCTGCACGGTCCGATCGCGATAGAACTCGTAGCGGATGACGTCGAAGTTCCAGCGTCCACGGTTCACGGGCAGGTCGCGGCCCCAGTAATCCGGGACGCGCTCGTATTCGATCCAGGAACCCTGGCGATACTCGCCGATCCGGTACGGCCCGCTCGACAGCGGTTTCTCGAGACTCGACTCGGTGAATTCGTGCGTCGAGTACCAGGCCTTCGACAGGATAGGGAACTGCGAGATGTCGATCGGCAGATTGCGCGTTGCGACGCCGGGCTTGAAGTTGTAGCGGACCTCGTGAGTGCCCAGTACCTCGACACTTTCAATGTCGAGCAGGGCCACGATGAGCCGCGGATCGCCATGCTCCCGGAGCAGATCGAAGGTGAATTTGACGTCCTCGGCCGTGATTGGCGTGCCGTCATGGAAGTGCGCTTCCGGTCGCATCCGGAACACGACCCAGGAGCGGTCCCGCGGATACTCGGCCTCGTAGGCGACGAGACCGTAGACGCTCGTCGGCTCGTCCGCCGAAGCGACCATCAATGTGTCGTAAATGAGGCTGCCGGTGCCGTCGGACGAGGTCAGCACCAACCCTTCGGGCACGTCCCCTTTGATGATGTAGGCGTTGAAGCTGTCGAAGGTCTCGGTGTTGCCGTAGCCGTTGTGCGAGAGAACACCGCCTTTGGGGGCGTCCGGGTTAACGTAGTCGAAGTGCTCGAAGTTGGCGGGGTACTTGAGGTCGCCGAAGGAGGAGATGCCGTGGGCGACAATGGTGTCGGCGGCGTCCTGCGCTGCGGCCTGGCCGAGCAACAAGGTGCCGAGACAAATCGCCAAACAACGCATGGCGGAAGGACTCATTGCCCGGCCTCCGTCGACCACCACAACACTGGAATCCCGGACATATAGGTTCCGCTCGGCCCGAATTCGATATCGACCTCCGGGCGGCCGAACCGGTCCCAGAGGGCATAGCGACGATCATTGGACGTCCACGCGGGCACCATGTAGTAGTTCCAGAGCAGCACCCGGTCGAGCGCGTGGCTCGCGGCGATAAGCGACTGGCGGTCCGGCGCGACGATCAGCTTCTCGATCAGCTCGTCAACGACCGGATTACGGACACCGCCGTAATTTCGGCTGCCGGGCTCGTCGGCGGCCGCGCTGGCCCACATGTCGCGCTGCTCGTTGCCAGGCGACAGCGAGTTACCGACCACATAGGAGAAAACGTCGAAATCGTGGTTCTGCACGCGCTGGACATACTGCGCTGCGTCCACCAGTCGGATAGTGCCGCGAATGCCGAGCTTCTCGAGATCCCGGATCCAGGGCTGGACGACGCGCTCGAAGGACTCCGTGTCGAGCAGGAATTCGATCTCGAAGGGATTGCCGGCCGCATCGACAAGCGCGCCGTCCCGCAGCTGCCAACCCGCCGCCTGCAGCAACTGCAGCGCCCGAAAGAGATTATTACGATTCGTCTCCGTGCCATCGCCCACGGGCGGCGCATAGGCCGTTGTGAACACCTCGGCCGGCAGCCGGTCGCGATAAGGCTCGAGCAGCTCGAGCTCGGCTGCCGACGGCAAGCCCGTCGCCGCAAGCTCGGAGCCGTGGAAATAGCTCAACACCCGCTCGTACTCGCCGTAGAAGATATTGGTCTTGAGCCACTCGAAGTTGAACGAGAGCCCGAGCGCCTGGCGCACGCGCGGATCGGCGAACTTCTCGCGCCGCAGGTTGAGCACGAAGCTTTGCGCCGTGATCGGCTCGACATAGGGCAGGCGCTCCCTGAGAACCGAGCCGCTCCGAACGGGCGGGCGGTCGTACGCCGTCGCCCAGTTGCGCGCCGAAAGTTCGAGGCGCACGTCGTATTCGTCGGCGAAAAACGCCTCGAGGGCCACCGCGTCGTCGCGGTAGTAATCGACGCGGATCACGTCGAAATTGAAGCGGCCAACGTTGATAGGCAAATCGCGCGCCCAGTAGTCCTCGACACGTTCGTATTCGACGTAACGGCCGGCCTCGAATCGCGCGACACGATAGGGGCCGCTACCGAGCGGCGGCTCGAGCGACGACCGCGAGAAATCGCGAGGCTCGCCGTTCTCGTCCTTGCCTTCCCAGTAGTGCTTCGGCAGCGCCGGCAGCTGGCCCACGATGAACGGCAGCTCGCGATTGCCGACCTCGTCGAACGTGAACTTGAGTGTGTGCGCATCGATCGCCTCGACCGAGGCAATGTTGTGATAGTAGGAGCTGTAGAACGGGTCTCCTTTTTCACGGAGCAGCCCGAGAGTGAATACAAGGTCGGCGGCAGTGATCGGCACACCATCGTGGAAGCGGGCGTCCTCCCGCAGGCGGAATATCACCCAGGAATTGTCCTCGGGGATCTCCATCGACTCGGCGATTGCGCCATACATCGTCGACGGCTGATCGTAGCTGTCCGTAAAGAGCGTCTCGTAGATCAGGTAATTCGCCCAGACCTCCGGCGTGCCCTGGACGATGAAGCCGTTGAAGGAATCGAAGCTGCCGGCAGGGCCCTGGAGGCGAATTCGCCCGCCTTTTGGGGCCTCGGGATTGACGTAGTCAAAGTGAGTGAAATTCGCGGGGTACTTGAGGTCGCCGACGAGCGAGGCACCGTACAGGATGCGGGATGCGGTCTCGTCCTGGGCCTGGGCCTGTGCGTGCGGAGCGGCTACCAAGCCTGCGGCCAGCGCCACCATCGGCAAGTGCCTGAGCCAGCTTCTAATTCTTCTCATATCCGACAGTAAGGCTCCGGCAATCCCTGGAAGGTTCCCGGATTCTAGCAAAGCCGGCGTCGGCCCTAGCCTCGCGCGTCGATCAGCTTGTTCAGGGTCGCGCTCGGCCGCATGGCGCGCGACGTCAGCGCCCGATCGGCGTGGTAGTAGCCGCCGATGTCGATGGGCTTGCCCTGCCCTGCATTGAGTTCCGCGACGATCTTCGCTTCCTGCCCGGAAAGCTCCCGCGCGAGGGGCGCGAAGGCCGCCGCGAGCGCCTTGTCGTCCCCCTGCGCTGCCAGCGCCTCCGCCCAGTAGAGCGCCAGGTAGAAATGACTGCCGCGATTATCGATCCCGCCGACCTTGCGCGCCGGCGCCTTGTTCTCCACGAGCCACCGGCCGTTGGCCTTGTCGAGCGCCCGCGCAACGACAGCCGCCTTCGCATTGCCGGTCTTCCGCGCGAGATCCTCGATCGAGACCGCAAGCGCGAGAAACTCCCCGAGAGAGTCCCAGCGCAGGAAGTTTTCCTCGACGAACTGCTGCACGTGCTTCGGCGCCGAGCCGCCGGCGCCGGTCTCGTAGAGCCCGCCGCCCTGGAGCAGCGGCACGATCGAGAGCATCTTCGCGCTCGTGCCGAGCTCGAGGATCGGGAAAAGATCCGTCAGATAGTCGCGGAGCACGTTGCCCGTGACCGAGATCGTGTCCCGCCCCTTGCGTACGCGCTCAAGCGTCGCGCAGATCGCCGCGACCGGCTCGAGGATGCGGATGTCGAGACCCTTGGTATCGTGATCCTTGAGGTACTTTTCGACCTTCGCGATCAGCGACGCATCGTGCGCGCGCTTCGCGTCGAGCCAGAAGATTGCCGCCTGGCCCGTGATCCGCGCGCGCTCGACAGCGAGCCGGACCCAGTCGCGGATCGCAATGTCCTTGGTCTGGCACATGCGCCAGATGTCGCCCGGCTCGACCTTGTGCTCGAGCAGAGTCTTGCCCGCCTCGTCGCGCACGCGCACCGTGCCCGCGGACGGGATCTCGAAGGTCTTGTCGTGCGAGCCGTACTCCTCGGCCTTCTGCGCCATGAGCCCGATGTTGGCGACGTTGCCCATCGTCGGCACGTCGAAGGCGCCGTGCGCCTTGCAGTCGTCGATGACGGCCTGATAGATGCCCGCGTAGCAGCGGTCCGGGATCAGGGCCTTGGTGTCGTGGAGCTTGCCGTCCGCACCCCACATCTGGCCTGAACTGCGGATCGCAGCCGGCATCGAGGCGTCGATGATGACATTGCTCGGCACGTGCAGGTTCGTGATGCCCTTGTCGGAGTCGACCATCGCGAGCGGCGGTTGCTTCGCGTAGACGGTCGCGATGTCGGCCTCGACGGCAGCGCGCTCGGCGGCCGGCAGAGCAGCGATCTTGTCGTAGACGTCGCCGATGCCGTTGTCGGGATCGACTCCGAGACGCTCGAACAGGGCCGCGTGCTTCGCGAAAACGTCGCGGTAGTAAAGATCGACGCAGTGGCCGAAGATGATCGGGTCCGAGACCTTCATCATCGTCGCCTTCACGTGCAGCGAGAGCAGCAGGCCGCGCTGCTTCGCGTCCGCGATCTCGCGCGTGTAGAACTCGCGGAGCGCCTTCGCGCTCATCACCGCGGCGTCGATGACTTCGCCGGCGTCGACGCGAACCTTCGGCTTCAACACCTTCACGTCACCCGCAGCGCCGACGAGCTCGATGACGAGACTGCCCGACTTGTCGATCACCGCCGAGCGCTCGCTGCCGTAGAAATCGCCGCCCGCCATATGCGCGACGTGCGAGCCCGAATCCTTGCGCCAGGCGCCCATCGAATGCGGGTTCTTCTTCGCGTACTCCTTCACCGACAGCGCGACACGGCGGTCGGAATTGCCTTCGCGCAGCACGGGATTGACCGCGCTGCCGAGCACCTTGCCGTAGCGCGCGTGGATGTCGCGCTCCTGGTCGTTCTGAGGCTCAGCCGGGTAATCGGGCAGCGCATAGCCCTGGGACTTGAGCTCGGCAATAGCGTCCACGAGCTGCGGCACCGAGGCGCTGATATTCGGCAGCTTGATGATGTTGGCATCGGGCGTCTTCGCGAGCTCGCCGAGCTCGGCGAGGTCGTCGGCCTGGCGCTGCTCCGGTTTCAGCCATTCGGGAAACTGCGCGAGGATTCGCCCCGCGAGGGAAATGTCGCGCGTCTCGATCGCGATTCCGGCCGGTGCCGCGAAGGCCTGCACGATCGGCAGCAGCGAGTGCGTCGCGAGCGCCGGGGCTTCGTCGGTCTGGGTGTAGATGATCTTCGGCTGGGTCATCAATGTCGTCCGTGGCGTGAGCGGGCTTAAGCTTCCCTGGGGTCGCGGCGATTATAGCGGCTGCTCGAGCGCGCTCTTGAGCGCGATCGGCGCGGGATCGCCGGGCAGGAGCTCGATGAGGCGGTCGGCGTAACGGCGTCCCGCTTCGAGGTCACCCTGGTCGCGCGAGAGCGTCACAAGCGCGAACAGGGTATCCGGGTGCCCGGGGAAACGCTCGTGCGCGCGTTCAAGGATCCCGATCGCGCGCGCGGCGTCGCCGCTGTCGTTGACGGCAATCGCCAGCACATAGCCATAGTAAGGATCGTCGGTCCCGGTCTCGGCCGCGCGCTCGAAATGCGGCAGCGCCTCGGCTGCCCGCCCGTCGCGCACGAGCGCGAAGCCGAGTGCCAGCTCGAGCGCGGGACTGTCGGGATTCGCCGCGAGCCCGTCGCGCAGCACGGTTTCGGCTTCTGCCCCACGCCCCATGAGCCGGTACAGATCGCCGAGATTCGCGGAGAGCGCGACGAAGGCGGGATGGCGCGCGAGCGCCTCGCGGTAGAGGCCCTCGCCTCCGGCAAGATCTCCCCGATCGACGGCCACGCCGGCACGGCCCATGAGCCCTTCCGGCCGGTCGCTGTTGAAGGCCTGCGTCGCGAGGAATTCGGCAAGGACGCGGTCGAGGTCGGACTGACGCCGCGGGCTCAAGGCGGCACGCGCCGTCAACAGGCTCCGCGCCGCAGCAATACGCAGCGCCAGGCGCGGATCGTCGAGATAGCGTTGCAGCAGTTCCGCACGCCGCTCCGGTGGCATCCCGGACAGGGCCTCGATCGCCGCGAGCGCCAGAAGGGGCTCGTCACCCTCGAGGCTCGCGACGTATATCGCTTCGTCTGCTTGGGTGCGTCGCGCGGCGAGTAGCTGCAAGGCCGTCGCGCGCACGATTTCGGGCTGGTCGGGGTCATTGAGCAGAACCAGCAACCGGACGCGCGCATCGGCCGCCCAGCTGCGGCCCGCGGCGATGGCCTCCCCGTAATGCGGCTCGGTCGAGCGGCCGCCCGGAAACCACTCGGCGACGCGGGCGGCTGCCCAGTCGCTGTTCTCACCGCTGTGACAATCGTTGCAGGCGTTGGGGCTACCGAGCGCGGCCGAGAGATCGGGCCGCGGAACGCGGAAGCTGTGGTCGCGGCGCGGATCGACGACCATGTAGGTCTCCTCGCGCATATGGCAAGACACGCAGGCCGAAGCCGCGCTGCCCTGCTCGTGACGATGGTGCTCGGGCCGGTCGTAGGCGCTCGCGAGATGACATTGCGCGCAGACGCCGTTGCCCTCCGCGCGCAACGTCGCGCTGTGCGGCTCGTGACAATCGCTGCAGGTGACGCCCGCGGCCGCCATGCGGCTCTGCAGGAAGGAGCCGTACTCGTAGACCTCGTCATCAATCTGGCCGTCGGCGTGGTAGAGGCCGGCGTCGAGCAGGGCCGGCCGGTAGCTGTCGAGGAACGACTCGTCGGCTGTGTGCCCGTCACGAAGCTGCGAGCGGCGCGAATGGCACTGGGCGCAGACCTCGCCCTCGGCCGGCGAGGGACCCGCAGGCAGCCGTGAGGCGATCGTGCGGCCCGCCTCGAAGACCCAGCTGCGCTCGGTCACGGCGAGCGCCGGCGGTGGAACCGTGGGATCGGCCGCGTGTCGCGAGCCGGGACCATGGCAGGATTCGCAGCCGACATCGATCTCGTCGAAGCGCGTCGAGAAGCGATCGGCGACCGCGTCGTAAGCCTTGATGAGATTCGTCGAGTGGCAGTCCGCGCACATCGTGTTCCAGCGCTGGTAGGTGCCTGTCCAGTGCAACGCGTCGAGATGATCGATCGCCTCGTCGGGATAGAGATGAAACCAGCGCTGCCCGCCTTCGGTTTCGGGCCGAGAGTCCCAGGCAACGCTGAGCGCCTGCACGCGACCGCCGCCGGTCTCGACGAGGTACTGCTGCAGCGGCAGGACGCCGAAGGTCCAGCGGACCGGGAACTCGGCGAGCTCGCCGTCCGCGTCGTCGGTGGTGACGAAGAAGCCGCCTTCGCGGCGCGTGAAGCGCGTCGTGACCTCGCCGTAGCGGAACTCAATGTCGGCGAAGTTGCCGAGGACCGTCGTCGCGTCGGCCGGCTGCATCGCGAGTGCGTGGTGCGAGTTGCGCCAGCTCGCGGCCTCTTCGGCATGGCAGCCCGCGCAAGCCTCGCTGCCGACGAAAACCGGTGGCGCGGGCGGGGCCTCGACCGCTGCCGGCGCGACGGCGTCGCGTTCGCAGCCGGTCATAACCAGAGCGGTGGCGAGCCATAACCGGCAGAAGGTGCTGCGAGCGCTGGGGTTCATTCCGGTCTTTGTTAGTATCGCGCGCATGCAAGGGGAACCGCGGACATTATGGCCATGACGCGCTGGCTGCGCGAGCCTCTCGTGCATTTCGTCGTTGCGGGCGCCATCCTGTTCGGCGCCTTCGCGCTCTTTCGCGACGACGTGCCGAACGACAACGACAGCCGTACGATCGTCGTCGATCGACGAGCGCTGCTGACCTTTCTCCAGTACCGCGCCAACGCCTTCGAGGCCGAGACCTTCGGCAATGCGCTCGACTCCATGAGCGATGCCGAGATCCAGGAGCTCATCGACGCGTACGTGGACGAGGAGATCCTCTACCGCCAGGCGCTCGAGTACCGGCTCGAGACGAGCGACAACATCATCCGCCAGCGCATGGTGCAGAAGATGAGCTTCGTGCTGACCGACGTTGCGGCCGCCGGCCAGGCGGCCGACCGCGCCGCGCTCGAGGCCTACTTCCGCGAGAACATCGAGGCTTACGCCGTCGCGCCCTGGGTCACCTTCACGCATGTCTTCTTCGATGCCGGTCGCCGCGGCGAGGCCGGCGCGCGCGACGCGGCGCTCGCGGCGCAACGCGAACTCAATGCGGATGCCGTGCAATTCAACGACGGCGCAGCCTTCGGCGACCGTTTCCCCTACGACCGCAACTACGTCGAGCGGACGTTCGAATTCGTCGCCGGCCATTTCGGCTACGACTTCGTCACGGCGCTCGGATCGCTCGAGCCGTCTGCCAGCGCATGGCAGGGCCCGATCCGGTCAGCCTATGGCGAGCATCTCGTCATGCTCACGCGAAACGTGGACCGCGCGTACCCCACGCTCGATGAGGTACGGAGCAACGTCGAGCGCGACTTTCTGAACGAGCAGACAAGCGCCGCACTGGCCGGGATGACGCGCGCTATCCGCGACGGCTACCGCATCGAGGTCGGCGAGATCCGCTCGCCGCAGGGACAATGATGGACGTCGTGTCGAGGTTGGTTCGTGCACCCGCGGTCAGTGCGCTGCGGGCGCTGGCCGCCCTGTTCGCACTCGTTGCCACGTTACCCGCCGCGGCACACGATGCGCGCCCGCTGTCGATCGCGATCGTCGAGCAAGGCGAGGACCTTTACCAAACCGTCGTGCGCGCGCCGCCGACGGTCGACACGGGCAATGCACCCGTGATCGTCTGGCCGGAGTCCTGCGAAATCCTGCAGACGGCGCCGCTCCTGTACGCACCTGGCAGCCTGAGCCTCGTGCGCTGCGCGGGCGGACTCGAGAACCGGACGATCCGCATCGACTACCCGCTCTACAACCCGTCGCTGACGACGCTGTTCCGCGTCGAAGCCACGGGCGAGGCTCCTGTGACGGCCGTGCTGCCGCCCGACGAGCTCGCCTGGCTGGTGCCGCCCGAGCCCACGATCTTCCGCGTTGCACGCGACTATCTCGCGCTCGGCTTCAAGCACATCTGGGAAGGACCCGACCACCTGCTGTTCGTCGCTGGCCTGATGCTGCTCGCGCGGGGGCCGCGCCGCATCTTCTGGGCCGTCACGGGATTCACGGCCGCGCACTCGATCACGCTCTCTCTCGCAACACTCGGCATCGTGCGGCTCGCGGTCGAGCCCGTCGAGGCGATGATCGCCCTGTCGATCCTGTTTCTCGCGGCGGAGATTGCGCGCAACGACCGGACGAGCTTCTCGAGCCGCTTTCCCGTCGCGCTGTCCTTCGCCTTCGGCCTGCTGCACGGCTTCGGCTTTGCGAGCGCGCTCGGCGAGATCGGGCTGCCGCGCGGCGAGCTCGCGGCGGGCCTCGCGTTCTTCAATATCGGCGTCGAGCTCGGCCAGCTCACGTTCATCGCCGCGGCGGCGCTGATCGTGCTCGCCTGGCGTGCGCCGACCAGGCGCACGGTGGCTGTGTCGGGGCCGAGCGGGGCCTTCAGCCCCGCCCTCATCGGCGCCTACGCGCTCGGCATCCCCGCGGCGTACTGGTGCATCGAGCGCACGGTCGCCGCCCTCGGGGCCTGAGCGCCTAGAGCCGCCCCTCGAAGTAATCGACGGCGTGATTGAACGCCTCGGGCCCGAGGATCATTCCGATCCGGCGCCCCGTGATGTCGTCCATCGGCGGGTGGATGCCGCCCCAGATGCGCGACAGGCTGCACTGGTCCGATGCGTCCACGTAACGCGCCCACTCAAAGACGATGTCGACACTCGGGCCCTCCTCGAAGACGAGGAACTGGTTCCGCGTCGCGCGAAACTCGCTCTTGCCGCCGGGGAAGAACTCGTCGCCCGTGAACAGCGTCATGAGCTCCGCCGCCGTCCGTGAATACGTCGAGTGACCGGAAATGTAGCCGGCGAATGGCGGTGTCACGAAGGTCGGACGCTGATACGGCCACCAGTTCTCGGCGAGGATCCAGCCGACGCCGGCAACGTCGAAAGTCGGATTGCTGATGTAAAGCGGGCCGCGCCAGGTGAAGAGCTTGATCTTGTTGACGTTGTCGTTCGGCTGCGGCGTCGCCGGATTGTCAGCGAGCGGGTCGCCGACCTGAACGAGCTCGATGTAGCCCGGCACGAGGTCGATGCCATCGACGTGGTAATGCGGCAGCGCCGGATTCGAGCTCTGGCCGCGGTCCGCCATGCCGCGGATCGCCGCGACCGGGCGCGCGGAGTCGTAACAGCCCTTGATGCCCCAGGCCGTGATCGCGACATCGTGCATCGCGCCGCCCATGGCGAAATAGATCTTGACGTCCCACTCGAGCGGCCCGACCTCGGGTCCGGCGCCCCCGATGCGCCGCACGAGCAGGGGATGGTCGGCGACGTGGTTCGCGATATCGAACCAGTGGCCGGGCGGCGTCACGGAGTTTGGGCCGTCTGCCCAGTATTCAGCGAGCGCGCGCGCGTAGTCCCCGAGCGGCACGAGCTGCGGCGTGTACGGAGCGCCCGTCGCAGGATTTACGTCATAGCCGATGTTTCCGTTCGTGTCTCCCAGGAACAGATTGTAGAAATCGCGCTGCTCCTCGAAGGTCTCCGGAAACGTCCGGATGTTGCCGAGGCTGGCCGGCGAGATGTCCACGAGCGCTGCGCCGCGCCCCTGTGTCGGGTCGAGCTGCGAGGCCCAGATCGAAACGAGCTCGTGCGACCACTTGTATTCGGCCGAAAGCGGACCGTGAATTGTCGGCTGCGGACCAGGGTCGTGATAGACGGGGAAATTGAAGCCCTGGCGCTGGCACATCGTGCGATCAGCCGCCGTCAGCGCGAAAGGATGGACGGCACCCCACTCCGGGGTCATGAACGGCCGCGTCGCGGAAACGGCGTTTCCAGACTGGTCGATCGAGACCGTCAGCGTGATCTCCTGCCAGCGATCGAGGTCCACCACGCTGGGATTGCCGGGCTGCTCCGGGCGGATTGGCGGATTGATCGGCTGATAGACAGTGTAGTTGTGATTGCCCGCCTCGTTCGAGCCGTCGGCGAAGCCGAAACCAATAAAGCACTCGGCGATGTGATTGCCGAGCGCGGCGGCATCGCCGAGCTCATAGTTCGTGCCGGTGAAGTTGATGTCGTAACCGAGCGTGGCCATGAGCTGGTCGATCTTCGGCAAGCTGACCGCAGCGCCGGGTGATGCCTTGAAGCGATGCTTGATGATGCGGTAGGCGGCATAGCTGATCGCCTGCTCGCGCGCGCGATGCCGGTCGCGCGGCAGGAATCGGGGATTGAACTCGCAGCTGTAGCCGGCCTGCGACTTGCCGAGCAGCCAGGTCGAAGCCTCATCGTCGTAGGCGGCCCAGGCGTCGTACATCGCCGCCGACACATGCCAGAGATTGCGCGCGTGCCGAGTCGGGCTCGCGAAATCGCGGCTGATTGCTTCGAGCAGACGCTCGTTCCAGAGCCGCGCGACCGAGGGGTCGCGGTCGTCTACCGCCAGCTGTTGCTGCGTCCCGGAGTTCTCGCAAGCGGCCAGGCAAAGCATCGAGGCCGCGACAAACCATCGCAGATGCATAGTCCCCCCCAAGGCTCAAGACACGTGACTGTTATTCTTCTGTCTCAAGCAACCATTAGTAGCATCGAGCAATCACAAGTATCGGGTTGCCCGCGGCTACAAGTCAACGAAGTTACCGGCTGTGGGAACTACGGCCCCTCCTGGCCGCCAGCGCGGCCGGCATGAGGCGTGGAGCCTCGCTGCTCGTACCAGAAGCCGTCGGCCGGCCGGTCGAGTCGCCAGAGGTACATGGCGGATTCGCGCGTCAGCGACAGGCTGCCTTCGACTACTACCCGCTCGCCCGGCGCAAAGGTCTCGGCCGTGATCCCGATGCCGACGAGCTCCCGCCGATTGTCCATCTCGAGCTCCCAGGATTCGCGGCTGCCGTCGTCCTGGCCGACCTCGATCACGAGCACGGGATGCGGATTGATGAACCGGAATTCGACGACGTTGCCTTCCAGGGGCGTGTCCTGCTCGCGCCCGTAAACACCGTAGAGCGAATGATGACCGAGGGCCGGCGTCCCGACCGTCGCGAGAAGGGCAAGCCATGTCGCCGTCGAGCGCATGGCCGGTTTGCCTAGAGCCGCCGCATGCAGACGACTACTGCGCAATCTCGGCGGCGGCGTCCATCAGCGCCTGGGTCTCGGTACTTGCGCAGACCAGTGGCAGAAGCTGGTCGTCGGGCGAGCGCACGAGCCGTTGCGTCGGCACCGTGAATGGGCCTGTCAGCAGCTCGGGATCCTCGATCGTCGCATCGATCGTCAGCGTATTCGCGTCGACGAGGTTGTAGCGCTCGAGGATACGCAGCTGTCCGGAGTGGATCGACACGCGACCTTCGGCGTAGAGCCAGGTGTCGTCGGTGAAGTTCTTCGTCTCGACGACGAAGGTATCGCCTTCCCAGTGACCGACGGAGTCGCCGCGGTACGAAGGCGGTATGAAATCGCGATGCGCGCGGCCGTCGGTCGGCACGAGCTGATAGCCATGGAAGGTCTCTTGCATGAACACCATCATGTCGGGCGTCGCGACGATCTGCCCGAGCGTGCCGACGTCGAATAGCCGCACGTTGAGCGTGCCGAAGGCCGTCGGCCGGCAGAGCAGCGTCGGATCGTGCTGGTGGCTCAGCGTCGCCACGCGGGCCTTGGCCGCTTCCGTGTAGAGGTCCTCGACGCGCGGCGCCGGTGGGCCGCCTCGTCCGCCGGGGCCGCCGGCCCCGCGTCCACCGCGCCCGCCGCCGGTGCTCGAGCCATAGGTGGCGCTACCGAGGTCGCCGCCCGTCCACCAGATCCCGGAAAGATCGGGCTTGCCGTCGGCCATGCGCGGGAGGTCTCCCGACCCCTGCGCCAGGGCGCTTCCCGCCACGAAGAATGCGACTGCGAAAATGCCGGCGCGAACGCAACTGTTGCTCATGTCGATGTCCTCAGCGCGCGCCCGCGCCTTCCTGCGGCCCGAACATTCCGAATACCGTGCCGTCCGCCGTCACGAGTTGACGCAGCATGCCGTTCGGCTTGCTCGTATCGCGGGCGCGGAAGCCCGTGATCGTGACGACGTCGCCTTGCTTGATGACCTGCGGCGAATAGCCGTTGCGGATCATGCCGCTCGGCGTGCCCGCCTCGAACGACCAGCGCACG
>Ga0315912_10000178_pt1 | contig 143300 bp, 119 predicted proteins | sample VfabasoilMG_FD_204469 | JGI IMG/M metagenome (GOLD analysis project Ga0315912, IMG submission 204469) | Garden soil microbial communities collected in Santa Monica, California, United States - V. faba soil | ecosystem: Environmental > Terrestrial > Soil > Garden | place: USA: California...
TTCTTGGTTGGTTCGGTTGTTGGCTTCGCAACCCAACCGTACCCGGCAAGAGGCCCTCCTCCTAGTTTTCGGCTCCGCAACCATCCGGAATCATACGGCTTCTTCCTGCGGCAGGAGATCCGCACCCGATTGATTTCGTCGATGACGAGAACGTAGGGTGACTCGCGATCTTGCAGCGCTTGGTCACAGAACCGCATGAACGGGCCATCGGTGCGCGCGAACTGCCCCACTTCGGTGGGCCGATACCCCTGGACGAAGTCATCGTAAGAGTACGACTGGTGGAACTGGACTCGTTCTATCCTGTTCTCGTCTTCCTCGCCGAGCAGGAGATAGGCGAGATGCTGCGCGACGAAGGTCTTGCCCACACCTGGAGGGCCCTGGAGGACGAGGTTCTTCTTATAGGAGAGAAGCTCGAGCGCCTCCGCAATTTCCTCGCTCGGCAAGAACAGCTCCTTCAACGCATCGTCGAGCGAGTAGCAACGGGCCAGCGACACCTCTGGCTCTTGCTCCACCCCATCACCGATGCCGAGCGCGCGGTTGATGTCGCCAACGAGCCGCGGGTACTTGCCGATCTCAGTCAACGTCTTAGTCACCAACTGCTTCTCGCGTGGCACCCATTCCCCGCGAAGCTTCCAATCGATCGAGCGGACGTGCTGGTAGTGCTCGCGCTCAGGTTCGTGCCGGTAGTCGGAGGTGATCACGCCGTATCCGACAATCTCGCGGCGGCCACGCTTCGCGAACACGATGTCTCCAACCGCCATCTCTCGGGAGAACTGGTAGCACGCGAGCGCGTCGTGAAAGGGATTGACGCCGTCGCCGCGATGCTCTTGTATGGCCTTCTTGATCGCGTCCGCGCTCGGATATCGGGAGAGATCGCCTAGGTCGTCCCAGCCTATGGCGATGATGCCTTCTCGGTAGAAGGCATCGAACATGCTCGCGCCGGGGCCTGGCGCGAACAGCCAAACTTGCTGGTCCCGGGGGACGTTCCGGGTGAGTACGGGCGAGGGCAGGGGGCTTGCGTTCTCTGGAGTTCGTTCATCTGTGGTATTGGACACGATTTCCCTACTACCCGAGGTTATCACACCCATGAGCTCGGATTTCATGCCGTTCCCGCCACCGGCGCTTTTCGATCACCCGCACGTCGTCGACGGTCGCGAGCCAACCGAGATACTCGTCGAGTACGGGTAGCTCGTTGTCAGCGGGATTACCCTCGAACGGACGCACTGCCACGAGGTTGCCGTAGCTGCGCGCGAGCTTGGCAGGCGTATCGTCGACGAAGATGATGCTGCGCTTGGCGAAGCCGCGGCGGCACAGCTTGCGAATGTCCTTGAGCCACTCGCCGTCGCGAGTCTCGGGGTCGATATGGTAGGTGCAACGCTCGCGCCCCCACACGAATCTGAGCTGCGGGACGTCGACGAGCTGCGAGAGCGTGGGCAAGGCATAGTGCAAGGAGGAAGCGGTCCATATTCCCACGTGCTCGAAGCGAGCGAGGCAGGACGCGAGGAACTCGTCGACCCCCGGGCGCCGGTGGATCGCATGGCGGCCGACGTGGAAGTCGGGAGCCGTTAGCAGCGGCTGATCCGGCGCGTGGATGAGCGTCTCGTCCAGGTCGAGGACCAGCAGCTTGTTGAAGGACATGCTTCGGACCTGCGGTGCTGCGACGAGAGTGGCACCTCGGCGACGACGGGGTCAACATCGCGAGGCTTGGAGATCTCGTATCGCTTGGTATCGAGCGGCCCGAACGATGTCGGGGCCTCGGCGGCCGTCCAGGGCGAAGATGCACCTCCTCCCACGCCCATTCACTGATACGATGCTCCCGTCATGATCGGCAGCCAGGCCGAGCTTGGGCAGCTGGTGAAGCTGTGCCGGGAGCACCGCGAGCTCACCCAGGACCAGCTCGCCAAGGAGCTCGATCTAAGCCGCACCGCGGTCGCGCACCTCGAGCAGGGCCTGCGGTTGCCCGAGCCGAGGAGCCTGCGGCGCCTGTGCGAGCACCTTGGGCTGCCGCCCGTGCTGTGGGAGGGCTTCCTTCCGGGCGACGGTCTCTATCCGATGTCGGTGCACGTTCGCTGTCGTACGTACTACACGGAAGGGACCGAGCGGTCGGTAGAGGAGGAACGGCGGGTCCGCCTGGTCGAAGCGATCCGCACGGGCGAGCCCTGGCGAGACGGGCAGCACGTGGTCGAGGACCCGTATGCTGCGTGTGCCAAGCGGCAGCGCAAGGCGTTCCCATCGCTGTTCCTCAACCGCACGTTCGTGCCCGTGCCGCCGCCCAAGGGTGAAGGCGAGGATGACGAGGCCAAGGAACCACCCAGCCTTCGGCTGGCGCGGGCCTATGCGGCGGAGGGCACGTCGTGCCGGGTGGTTACGCAGTTCCGCCGCATCCGCGAGCTTCGCAAGCCGACCAAGGGCCGGCCCGCCGTGACCGATCAGCTAGCCACCCTGGTGTTGACTGAAGCGCAGGTGTTTCCGGGCACGGTGCTGGTGGACGACGTGGTCGACTGGGGCTCGACATTGATCGCGTGTGCGACACGGCTGAGCAAGCTCGGGTGGCGAGGGCAGGTGGATGCGCTGGTGGTAGCGTACACGCGGGTGCACGGGGGAGAGGAAGCGCGGGATGGGCACGTGCTGATGCTCGGGTGGGATGGGGCTTGGGAGCATCCGGTGCGCTCGGGGTGAGGCTATGGCGCCCGGCGGGCGCCCGATTCTCTCCACCGCTACTGCCACGTCGTCGATTCACAGCTCCTTCGTCGAGGTGGCTTGGCAGTGCACCCAGCCCATGCCCTCGTGATGTGTCTCCACGTCGCCATGTGCATTGACACGCCTGCTCCCGCGTGGCGCAATTCACGAGGTGGTAGCACCCCGGTTCGACGATGCCGAGACGAGGAACGCGCTCTGGGACGCGATCGGCACCCAACTCACGCTCGTGGCTTATGGGGGTTCTCCGCCGATCATCGGCGAGAAATGGCAGCTCGAAGGCATTCTCGGCCGTGGCGGTTTCGGGCTGGTCTGCGCGGCGCGAGACAACAAGCTCCCGCGGCGGGTCGCCATCAAGCTGTTCCCTTCCGGCCCCGAGCTGGTCTTTCTCATGCGAGAGGCACGCTCGCTCGCGCTGCTCGAGCACCCGGCCATCGTCACGATCATCGAGGTCGACAACGGGATGGTCCGTTGCGGCGAGCGTTCGATCCCGTGCGGCTGGATCGTCATGCCGCTCATCGATGGCGAGACCCTCGACGGCTGGGTGAAGCAGGCCCGACCACGAGCCGCCGCTGTCGTCGACATCATCGACACGGTGGGCCGGGCGCTCGCCCACGCGCATGCCAAGGGCGTGCTGCACCGCGATCTCAAGCCCGCGAACATCATGATCGATGCGAGGGGGCGCCCCTTCGTAATCGATTTCGGACTGGCGATTGGCACGCCGACCTCGATCGCTGATGAGCGCATGGGTCGGGAGCCGCCGGTCGATGCCCTCGGGGAGCGAGCGACCTCCGCAGGAGCCGTGCGTGGCACCCCGAGCTACATGGCGCCAGAGGCGGTCGATGGGCAGCCCAGCGCGGGGTCCGACCAATTCGCGCTCGCCGTCGTCGCCTGGGAAGCTCTGTTCGGTGTTCATCCGTGGCGTGCCATCGACGCCGCGCCGAGATCGATCGGCCCTGTGCGAGTCGCTTCGTGGCAAAGGGAGCGGCTCGTACCTGTGCTCGAGCGTGGAATGGAGAGCAGGCCGGCGACTCGCTTCGCGAACATGAATGCGTTCTGCGACGCGCTGGCGACTGCGGTCTCGAGCCGTTGGCGCAGGCGCGTCGCGAGCGCGGGCATCGTCGTGTTACTCGCCGCCGGGCTCGTGGGTGGCGCCTATTGGGCGGGTTGGGTCCGTGGCTCGCCCGAGGATTCCGCGAGCGCATCCCCGGCAGCCATGGTGCGCTCGGTGCCGGCATGCGACGGGCTCTCGGCATGGGCGGGTCACTGGAGCCTCATGGGGCGGATCGTCTGGACGGAATATTCGAACCAGCTCGTCCAAGTGCGACCGATTGGTTTGAACGTGGACGTCCTCGACGAGTGCAACGTTCGCGTGCAGATGGACAAGTTCCTGCCAGCAGATGCTACGTCGAGCGATGAATTCCTTGCCGGCGAGGCGACGGTGACTCCCATCCGAGTGGGAAACACGTCGTGGTTGGTCGCCTACGAGCTCGAGTTCGTTGGCGATCGCCGCACCTACGGCGAGAAGGAGCATCACGAATTTGCGCTCACGCTCGACCGCTCGCCCGACGGAGAGCCGTTGGTACGAGGCGCATTCGCAAAGGTGCAGACCGCGGGGGGGTTGGTTCTGCGCAAGGGTTGGGTGCTGGGCCGCCGAGACCGTAGCCCCACCCTCGATGAGGTGGATGCGCACGAGTTCCCGTGCGACGCACGGTGCCGGATCCACTGCGCAGGGGACGAGGCGACTCGTGCGTGCATCGAGCGTCAATGTGCTCCGTACGCCGAGCCGCTCGAGGACCCCTGCGGTCCGCCGTCGAACGACTTCGTTGCGCCGCTCCGCACCCGTGTCGAGCGCCGACAGCTCCGCAGGGGCAGGCGCTTCGGTGGGATCGCGACCGGGGAGCCCGGCGACTGCGAGCAGAACGCGACGCGCGTGCTCGGTCAATGGGGGCTGTGGCGCCCTACCGAAGCCGGCCACGAGCTCGCTCGCCTCGACGTCGTGCCACAGGGGTGCCGGCTCCACGCCTCGTTGCGTGGCGCCGAGGGGGTAGTCTCGATGTCGGGGGAGATCACCCAGATGGGCATCTGGTATCTGGCCCCCGATCCGCCTGCTCCGGTGGACGAGACGCTGGTCCTGGCCGGCACGGGCCCTGCGTTTGGTATCGACCTCGCGGAGCCAGGCCGGCTCGTGCGCGTATTTCGCCCGTGAGCCGTTTCTTTGCGCTGAACGACCATCACTTGGAGTCGCCCCATGCCCCAGCCCCCGTCCCCACCCAGTGCCCAGGTCGCCACCCTCGTCGCGGAGCTGTTCCCGAAGCTGCGGCGGTTCTTCGCCAGCAAGACGCAGGGGGCCGACGAGGCACAAGACCTGGCGCAATCGACGATCGCTGTGTTCTTGTCGCGCGAGCCCGCTGCGCTCGACGACCCTCGCGGGTACATCTGGGGGATCGCTCACAATAAGCTCAAGCAGCACTACGAGAGCGCCGGGCGGACCTTCGACACCGAGGTCGCCTCGCTTCACCACATCTCGACGACGCTCGGCACCAGACTGGACCGCAAGACTCGCCTAGGCGATGCGATACTCCAGCTTCCGCTGGTACAACAAACAGCGATCGAGCTGCGGTTCGGCGAGGGGCTCAAGCTGGAGGAGATCGCCAACGCGACCGGCCGTAGCCTTGCCAGCGTCAAGCGTGACATCGCGATCGGGCTCGCTGCGATGCGGAAGATCCTGGGGTTGATGGACGTCGACGAAGACCTCGGCCTCCAGGTGGGCGCGGACTACCGCCGCGGCTGAGGGGTCCGATGTCGTTTTGACTCAGTCGATCGTGAGCCATTCGAGGGCGCTCGATCGACTCCAACTGCGAGCTCCACCGGCGCCACTCTGCGTGGAAGCAACGTCCGGCGGCCTATCGCGAGGCCGCGGCGATGCGTCGTCGACGGGATTCCTGCACGTGAAGGAGGTTTCGGTTTGGCACCATCATCGATTCCCCGCATCCCTGGATTGCCAGAACGGTTCCAGCCGAAGAAATACCTGGCTCGAACCCCCCATGGCGAGGTGGTCGAGGCATACAACCACGACCGGGCCTGCGCGGTTGCCCTAAAGCTCCTTCACGCCGACGGCTCGCACGCCGCAGTGACCCGCGCGATGTTCCGGCGCGAGGTCGAGGCGCTCAAGGGCCTGAGCCACGACGCGATCGTCCAGATCCTCGACTCTTTCGAGTGCGAGGACAACCTACTCGTCATCGAGCTGGAGCTGGTGCCCGGCGGGCTCTCGCTCTCCAAGCTGATCGACGATGTGCGGATTGGTCGTAGGGCCCGGCCGCCGCTCGACTGGCGGGTGAGAATGGCCGGCCGCCTCGCCGAGGCCGTCTCGGAGGCTCACCGACGCCATGTGATCCACCGCGACATCAAGCCGGGCAACGTGCTCTGGAACCGCGACGAGGACAGCTTGAAGCTGGCCGACTTCGGCATTGCCGCAGTGCTGCCGCTGACCGTGCGCGAGCAGCCGGGAATCACGCTCCGCAGCTTCCATACCAAGCCCTTTGCTTCCCCGGAGCAGCTCCTCCAGGCGCAGCCCGGGTTCCCGTCCGATGTCTACGGCTTCAGCCTGCTGGTCGCGTCCTTGCTGGCGCTGGTCGAGCCGACGGAGGACTTCGACCCCGCCGGTGTCCGCGAGCTTCTCGCGCCGGTTCTCGTGGAGCTGGCCGAAGAGGCCGTATCGCAGGCGGACGTCACGGAGCTCGTGGACACCCTGGCGGAGGGGCTCGCCCGGGAGGCCGACGACCGCCCGTCGCTCATGCAGGTCCGCGCGGTCCTGGGGCGGCTACAGGCCGCGCTCGTACCACGTCCACAAGCCAGCATCTCGCTCACCAACGGCGCGCGGGACAGCCTCGCTGCCGTGGGCGTGGTGGCCTTCGGCAAGATCGTGGACGACTTCAACGCAGACCTCCGCGTTCGGCTGGAGCGTGACGAGCGGGGCGAGCTGATCCGGCTCTATGGTCGCTCGCTGTTTGCGTTGCTGCGCTCGGAATCCGAGGAGGAGCTGCGAGCGGTGGACGCCGGCCAGAACGCCGGCCCGAAGCACGAGGTTCACCGCCGTGGCGCAGTCGAGTGTCCGATCCGACTCCGGCTCGGGTCTGGCAGCGGAGCCACGCTGCTCGCGTTCGCCCGCGAGGCCAACAGAGAGGCGACTCGGCAGGCGACCACAGAAATCGTGGATCGAGCTCGACTGATCATCGGCATCGAGCGTGAGCGGCTCCCGGTCTTCATCGTCGAAGGGCGGATCGAAGGCGGCGAGCAGGCCCACGAACGCCGTGAAAACGGCATCGGCCGTGCGTCTGGTCGCGAGGGAGCACAGGTCGAGCGGGTCGTGGTGAAGGGCGGCTTCTGCCTCCACGTGACGCAGGTACGCGTGGCGTCGGTCGCGGTGCTCAAGAATATTGTCAAGGCCCGACTCCAGGCGAGTGGTGTCGAGCTCGAGGAACCCGAGCTGTTCGACGACGCGCCCAGCGAAGACTGGTACTCGATGTTCGACGATTCCGCGAGCATCGACGTCCTCGATGACAAGGGACATCTCGTCGGTAAAGTCACCGGGTACGACCGGGTTGGCGGCACCGTCCAGGTCTACACGGACAAGCCGCGGACGCTCCTGCGCGTGGGCCAGTTCTTCGTGAAGAACTACCAGAAGGAACGGCAGCTACGACAACAGGAGATGGCCATCGATGCCTTGTCCCGGGGGGAGACAGCCCGTCCCGACATGCCCCACCTACTTGCCGAGGCCGCCGCGCATCGCATGGGAGAGAAGCCCTGGGTCGACCTCCTCCAGCGGGGGCTGACCCCGGAGCACCGCGTACGAGGCATCGTGGACCGTATCCTCGCCAGCGACGGGCTGTTCTGCCTCCAGGGTCCTCCGGGAACGGGAAAGACCACGATCATCACCGAGGTGGTTGCACAGGCCCTGGAGCGCGACCAGCGGGCCCGCATCCTGGTGTGTGCACAAGCCAACGATGCCGTGGCCAACGCCATCGAGAAGCTCTTGAAGGTACGAAGCCAGCTTCGGCGGGACTGGATCATCGTGCGCGACGTCCGGAGCGAACGGGCCCGAGAGGAGGGATCGTGGGCGGGCTACGACGCCGCGTACCAGGAATTCGTCGGACGCGTGAAGAAGGGTGTCAAGGAACACGGCGTGCCGGGTGAGGGAAGGGCTGCCCAGGAAGAATGGCTCGGCTGTGTGGAGCACTGCACGCGAAGCGTCGCTGTCGACTACCACGGCTTGGTACAGGTCTGGGGCACGACCACCGCACGCGCCACCCGTCCGCTCGACGGGCTCGATGGCGAGCCGTACGATCTGGTGATCATCGATGAGGCCGCCAAGGCCACGGTCGGGGAGGTGCTGGTTCCCATCGTCCACGCCCGGAAACTGCTGCTCGTCGGCGACCAGAACCAGCTGCCCCCATTCCTCGAGGACACGACCACGATGGCCCTTCAGGAGCTGGGCATCACCGAAGTGCAAGCCAAGTACTCGCTGTTCGAGCACCTGTTCGAGCTGGTTCCCCCGGAGCACCGCGACATGCTCGACACGCAGTTCCGAATGCACCCGACGATAGGTGAGGTCGTCAGCCAGCTCTTCTACGAGGGCAGGTTGAAGAACGGCCCCAGTACCTCCGAACGTCCGCTACCAGCAGGGTTCTTCGACCGTGAGCACCGGGTGATGTGGGTAGATCTAGTCGGCCGTGACTACAAGGTTGGCAAGACCTCTCGTGCGAACGACGAGGAACGCCGGATCATCATCCAGATCCTCGACCGTTTGAACGAAGACGCCCGGAGAGCCGCGGTCAGGCTCGAAGTCGCCGTGATCGCCGCCTACCGCGGCCAGGCCGACAAGCTGCAGGCCGACCTGAGGCTGGCGGACAAGCGCTGGAAGTCGCTCGTCGTCAAGGCGGCGACCGTGGACGCGTTTCAGGGGCGTGAGGCCGACGTGGTGCTCTACTCGCTGGTCCGGACTGGTCATGCCGAGCGTAGGTTCCTTGCCGACGGACGCCGCTTCAACGTGGCGCTCTCCCGCGCCAAGAGCCTGCTCGTGATGATTGGTGACCGCACTGGCGCACGTGGCACCCTCAGGCTCCAACAGCTCCTGGAGATGATTCCCGAGCAGAACCAGGTGTCCAGCGCCGTCATCGAGCCCACCGGTGCCATCGGCTCGGCCCTCGTAGCGGCCCTGAGCCCGCAACTGTTCGCTAGTGGGAGGAGCTGACGATGGGTGGCCTGATTGCCAACGACCGAGAGAAGGAAGGCTACGAGCTCGAGCATTGCCTCGATGCAGCGCTGCCCATGCCCGTGTGGCGCGTCGATCTCGAAGTCGAGCGAGAGCGAGAGGTCAGCGCGGCCGAGAGCGCGGTCTTGTCCCTTGTCCACGCCAGTGTCACCGACGTGGGCGAGCTCGCCTGCGCGATGGGGATGGGCTCCGACACCCGTCTGGTGGAGCGCGTCCTGGTCAAGCTCCTGGAGCACGGGGCGATCGATGCGCTCGGGTTCAGGGTCACCAGGCTCGGCGAGGCATGGAAGGCTGCGGGCAGCGCAAAGGGGCGCGAGCGCGTGACCCTCGAGGTTCGGCTGGATCCAGTGCTGGACATGTTGGAATGGGTGGACCACGAGCGAAGCGTCTTCGCCACCGCCAATACTTGGACGATCGAGCTGCCGCCAGTGGACGACGCCGAGCTACTGGCCAGGAAGCCCCGAGTCGGCGAATTGGTGCGCGCTCAGGGGCTACCGGAGGATCACCTCAGGGCTCCCGGTGAGCGTCGACCACCAATCGAGCTTCGTGGCCTGGCGATCGTGTCTCGTCGTGTTCATTGGCGCGAGGTCCGGCTCGACGTATGGCGTCATCCTCTCAATGGTGGCTCCCAGATCATCGGCCACATCGGAGAAGCGGAGCATCCCCCGCTTACCAAGCTACTGACGCGGCACGAGCTGAGGGCCGACCGCAAGCGGCTCGTACCTCGCGGTCCGAGCTGAGCCAGGGGCGTCCGAACTACGGCGCCGCCGGGCACCCGACCCTCTCCACGTCCACCGCCACGTCGTCGATCCACAGCTCCTTGCCCGAGGTCGCCTGGTAGTGCTCCCAGCCGAGCCGCAGCGTGTCGTAGATCGGTGAGTACCAGTGCCCGCCGGCATCGTTGCCGCCGCAGCCCTCGCCCATGCCGATCACGGTGAGGTCGTCGAGCGGCGCGCCGTCGAGCCAGAAGTTCATCTCGTCGTTCGGTCCGTTGAACCGCCACTCGAAGCACGCCCACTGGCCCACGGGGATCGTGGTGTCCGAGTGCTGCCAGCAATCGGTGCTGATGCCGTACGTCTCGTAGTTGGCCATCAGGCGGCCGTCGTGCTGGCCGCCGTAGCGCGATAGGCCGCGAAAGCCCATGCCTTCCACGTCGCCCTCACCCTGGATGTTGGTCCAGTGCACGCTGCCTTCGGGAGCGGCGGTCAGCCAGATCATCATGCGGCCGTACATCACGTTACCGTCGATCGGGAACACGGGAGCGCCCGCGATCGACATGAACGCGCGACGGTAGCTGCCTTCGCCGTCCTCGGTGGTGAAGCGCACCGAGCGGGTGCCGCTGACCGCCCGCGTCTCGTCCACCACCACTGCGGCTTGGTTGGTGTCCACCGTCCACGGCCCGCCGGGACCCTGGCCCGCGGGGTAGGCCTCGAAGTCCTCGCACAGGAGCGCGGTGGAGCAGTCGCCCACCGGCGGGCCCGTGTCCTCGCTGCTACCCGAGGTGTCGGGGTCGGGTCCGGTGGAGCTCGTGCTCGCGGTCACGGACGAGCTCGAGATCACGTCGTCGCCGAAGGTGCTGGTGCCCGGCGGCTCGTCCCCGGTGGTGCCCGTGGCGGTGCCGGTCCCCGTGGTGGGGGTCGCGGCATCGTCGGTGCTCGCGTCGTCCCCCGGGCAGGAAGCGAGCGAGAGCAGCACGGGAGCAAGGGCGAGCTTGGACAAGCGAGGCATGGTGGAGGGACCTCCGCGAGCGAGCGTGGCACCGTGGCGGTGAAGGGGTCAACGCGAGGAAAGAGCCGCAGGCACTTGCTCGAGGGCGGGAGCTCGAGCCGATCTCTGTGTAGCGGTGATCGGCTCCGCTACAGCAGCTCGAGGAACGCCGCCAGCGCTCGCTTCTCCGCCACCGCGAGCGGACGCCCCGCACCACCGCCGTGGAGCTCGGGCACGTCGAGCCGCACCGCATCGAGCACCAGCTCCACCGTGGCCGCGCTCCCATTGGTGAGCAGCGGACGCTTGACGTAGAGCCGCCGCAGCGAAGGCACGCGCGCCCCCTCGGCGTGCACATACGGCGTGACGCCGGTGCGGTGGCGAGCTTCCGAGCCCCACACGAGCCCGCCGCTCGGATGGAGGATCATCGCCGGCCAGCGCTCGAACGGCACGGCCGACGCAGGCTCGTCGGCGACCAGCCGCGCGCGGTGGCACGACTCGCAGTGCTGCGCGAACAGGCGCGCACCCTCGGCTTGCTGCGACGTGAATGCCTCGAGCCTCCGCATGGCAGGGTTGCTCTCGGGCGTGAATGCGGCGAGGAAGTCGACGAGCGCCCGCCGCAGCGTCACCGGATCCATCGGATCGGGCGGAGCACCGAGCGCATCGAGCCACCACGCGTCCGCACGCGACAGCGAGAACCACGGATCCTGCTCGGTCCCGCGGTTGGCCACGCGAAACTCCGCATGCACCATCCCCGCCGTGGTGCGGTCGAGCGCGCGCGAGAAGTGCGGGCGGTTGTTGAGCAGCCCGCGGAGCGTCTTCGTGGTCGCATGCACGTCCTCGCGCCCGGTCCAGTGCGTGCGGCCGTCGGTGGTGCCCTCGAAGTGGCACGTCTCGCAGGTGAAGCGGCTGCGCCGGTCCTCGCTCCCGGCCTGCGGCGCCATGAGCCCCGTGAATGCCAGCGCCTCACCCAGCCGCTCGGAGGGCGTGCGGTCGTCAGTGGGGTCTGGAACCCCCACCACCCGAGGTTCCTCGCTGCGACGCACCACGATCCACGCGTCGAGCAACGGGCTCGCGAGCACTCCGTGCTCGAGCGTGCCGGTAGAGCCCGTGATTCCGGGCGCCACGCGGTACGTCTCGATCTTCGGAGCGGCCGCGTCGTCGTTCGCCCACGCGATCGCGATCGCGACGTCGCTGCCGTAGCTGGTCACCACCGCCTCGGTGGCCTCCGGGCCCGCCCAGCGCACGTGCTTGGGCGTGACGACGCCGTGCTCGGACACGTTCAGCACGTGCCGCTGCCGGGCCAACGGCGTCTCCCCGGCCTCCACGTCGTACACGAACGCGAACGAGTCGATGTAGCCGAACGCACCGTCGGTGCGATCGAGCGGTCGATCCTCCACACCGCCGAGCAGCAGCGCGAGCACGCCGTCGGCACGCACCACGGCATCGAAGCTCCAGATCGGTCCATCGTGCTGGATCGTCGCCGGGGTGCCTTGGGGGCCGTCCTCGCCCACGTGTCGCGCCACCACGCGGTGATCGAGCAAGCAGTCGTACACGAGCCAGTCGTCCACGCGAGCGATGGAGAGCGCGCCGTCGCAGGCATCGATCGTCTCGACTGCGGTCACGCCACCCTCCACGACCGGCCATGCCAGCGCGAGCACCCGGTGTCGGTGGGGATCGGCGAGGTAGAGTCGTCGCTCACCAGCACCCCAGGCGAGGGCCCGGATCGAAGCCACTCCCGGCAGCTCGAGCCTCCGCCGCGGCGTCAGCGTCCGAGCATCGATCACGTCGAGCTCTCCCGTCGTCTCCGACGCGATCACGAGCTCGTCACCCACCCGCACCATCGCGCTCGCGCCCACCACCGTCGGCACCCGCTCGACCACACCGGCGCGCTCGTCGAGCGCCACCACGAAGCCCCGACGCAACAACCCCAGCGTGCGCCCGCCATCCTCTAGCAGCGCCCACGGATCCGCCCCGGATCGAGCGCTCCACGGCGGCAGTGCTCCGAAGTCGAGCCCGGCTCGCTTGTGGGCGGTGTAGTCGACGAGCTCGGCAACCGCGTCGTCGATCGGCGAGGGCTCGCCCTCGTGCTCCGGGGCTTCGCCGTCTTCGATCGATTCGCGCGCGGGCGCGGCCACGTCTGCGTCGCCCTCGCCCGCCGAGCCCCCGCACGCGAGCGCGAGGGCCAGCGCCAGCGCGCTACCAGCCGCCTTCGTCGGCCTTCTCGTCGGCCTTCGCATCGGTCTTGGCATCGGTCTTGGCGTCGGTCTTGGCGTCGGCCTTCACGTCGGTCTTCTTGCCGTCGTCCTTCTTGGCCTCTTCCTTCTTCTCTTCCTTCTTGTCGCAGCCAGCGACGGGAACGGCGAGGGCGAGGGCGGTCACCAGGGCTCCGAGCTCGAGGCGTGACATCATCGTGATCCTTCGAAAGGCCCGTGAGGCGGGCCCGGCCATGGTGCCCGCGTCATGGTCCGAGGCGCAAGCGGCCCTCGGCGCCGTCAGGCGGCGATCCGAACGATGCTTCGCGAGGCATGTGCTTCGAAACGCGCAACGCCGCCCGGCCGAGGCCGCGCGGCGTCGCGATGGGCCAGTGGCCCGCCGCCTTACGTCACTTGGTCACTTGACCGGGGCCTTGCCGGCAGGCCCACGCTTGGCCCCCGGCCCTGGCTTGCCCGCGGGCTTGGTTCCCATCTTGCCGCCGGGGCGAGCACCCGGACGCGCGCCGGGCTTCGCCTTGCGGCGCGCGATCACTCCCCAGTCACCCGCATAGCGGTTGCCCTCGATATAGGCCGCAGGGCTCAGCTCGCCGCAGTTCTTCATCCGGCACTGCAGCCGCAGCGGCGGGGGATCGCAGCCGAGCTGATCGTCGGCCACGCGCACCTTGCCCACCTCGGCGACGTCGCCCTTGCCCACATCGGCCTGGATCTTGGCCTCGATCTCCTCGGTCTTCTTGGCGCTGTACACCGCCCACTTCGGCTTGGGCGGGGTCTTGCACCGCTTGGTCTCCTTGCTCAGCACCCGCACCGTGTTGGCCACCGAGGCGACCTTGTCGGGCTCGACCTGGAGCTTGAACATGTTCTTCTCCACCCCCGCCACCGGCTCGGCGCCGTGGACGAAGGTCTCCCAGCCTTCGACCGGCTCGCCATCGTGCTGCACGAAGTAGCCGTAGTCGGAGAAGTTCACGAGCACCGGGGTGCCCGGGGCGTCGGGCAGGTCGATGCGGTTGCCGGTGTCGACCATGCCGTGCACGACCACGAACGGCAGCTCCTCGGCCTTCTTGCCGTCCTTGGACTTCTGCTTCATCAGCGACTGGAACTGCGCCTCGTCGATCGGGACCTTGCCGTCCTTGAAGTCCTTGCTGAGCGCCGCCTTCTGCTTCTTGTTGAGCGCGCGGCGTGCAAGCGTCAGTCGGCCGCCCTTGGCGCAGCCGTAGAGCTTGCCCTTGGTCCGATCGCAGGCATCCGGGTCGGGCATGTGCTCGGAGCGAACGAGCAGGTACACGTCGTGCTGCTCCTTGCCCTTGGGCAGCTTGCGATCGCCGAGGTCGATGATCGCGGGGCGCCGCGCCACCGAGGCGTTCACGATGTCCATGTTGCGGTACACGCTGTCGACCTTGAAGTCGACACCGGTGTTCGACTTGAGCCGCACGTGCACGCACTGGTGGGAGTTCTCGAGCGTGAGCCCCGACGTCGCCGGGATCCACACGTTGCTCTCGAGGCGGCCCTGGCCGAACGCACCGGCGTAGCCGCCCGCGACCACCGCGGCGTTGAGCTGGGCGGTGGCCACCAGGCTCCACGTGGCGTTCTGCCAGTCGGTCCACTGCAGGCCCCAGTTGGCGATGCGGAACTCGGCCTCCACGCTGCCCGTCGTGAGCTTCTGCGTGGTGTTGTTGTGGAAGCCGGCGCGGAAGCGGGCCCCGTCGGCGTAGGGAATCTGGAAGCCGGGCAGCTCGTAGGCGACCGTGGTCCCGGGCACCGTGCCGTTGTACGTGCCGTAGTTCGAGCCCACCAGGTCGCGCATCACCTCGACGCCGCCGCAGCTCGCCGGGTTGGCCGAGTCGAGCACCGGCCACGTGGTGGCCATGCCTCCGACCGGCAGCGAGTCCATCATCGTGCCGCCTGCCGCCCCGCTGAACATCAGGCAGTCGTTGCTGGTGGTGGAGCTCGGGTTGCAGAGCAGCGGGAACTCGATCGCCGTGCCCGAGGTGGGGCCCGGCACGTACATGATCGCATTGCCGTAGAGCCGCAGGTTGGAGCGGATGTTGCCGGAGGCGGCGTCGAGCGGCACCTTCAGCGCGAACGACAGCGTCCAGTTGTACGTGGTGGTGCCGCCCGACACGACCTCGCGAACCTTCACCCACGGGTGGCTGACCGTGAAGCTCGAGTTGGGGTTGATGCTGTTGAGCGCGCTCCACGTGATGGCGCCTCCGCCACTCACGCTCGCGGTCGAGTAGCTGATGGCCGACCCCGAGAGCTCCGCGCCCGCGCCCGTGCAGTTGGCGATCGTGCTGCAGCCGCGCATCGGCTGGAACCGGATGAACAGCTCGGGCGCAGTGCCGGCTGCGTTGGCGACCGTCAGCACCGCGAGATCCTGGCTGGTGTTGATCGAGGGATCGCCGTTGACCTCGAACTCGAAGAACACGGTCTCGGACGGACGGTCCCAGATCATGCGCGTGCGCGAGAGCTCGGGCGTCGACGTGTTGTCGTCGGTGCGCACGGCGGCACCGGTCCACCGCACGTCGCGTTGGGAATCGGAGAGCGAGGTGTTCCACCACTCGGGCGTGTGGTTGGCGGCACCGGGCACGCCTTCGGCTTGACGCACGCACGCATCCTTGGGCGCGGCTTGAGCCGTGGGCACGGCGGCGAGGGTGAAGAGGACTGGCAGCAGCACGCGGGACTTCGACACGATGGTGGCCCTCTGGTGATGGGGGTGGTGCCGGGAGTCTATGGCCGACGGGGCCGCGGAGGAAAACACGAAACTCACGTCGACCACGTCCACATCACCGGCGAGTCGTTTTGCGCCAAGTCGAGCCCTAGGTTCGGCCCCAGCTCGTCGAGCCGTGCCCGCAGCTCCGGCTCCAGGATCACAGCACCCGCTGCCGCGTTCTCGCGGGACTGCGCGGGTGTTCGGGCTCCCGCGATCGCGGCCGTGTCGGGCTGTCCCGCCACCCAGGCCAGGGCGAGCTGAGCAAGCGTGATCCCGCGCGCCGTCGCCAGCGGCCGCATCGCCTCGACCACGGCCTGGGCTCGTGCGCGCAGCGGCGGCTGGAACAGCCGGTTGTCCCGGCGATTGTCGCCGTCCGCCGGCTCCAGATCCGCTCCGAGCTTGCCCGTGAGCAGGCCCTGGGCCAGCGGCGAGTAGGCCAGCACCGCAACCCCGTGGGCGCGGCACCACGGCAGCAGCTCGTGCTCGGCGTGGCGCCAGAGCAGCGAATATGGCGGCTGGAGGGTGTCTACCGGCCCCAGCGCGCACGCCTGCCGCAGCTGCGGCAGGTCGAAGTTCGAGACCCCGATCGCGCGGATCTTGCCCGCACTCTTGAGCCGGCCGAGCGCCTCCATCGAGTCCTCGAGCGGCACCCGCTCGCTGCCGAAGCTGCCGGCCGGCCAGTGGATCTGATAGAGGTCGATCACGTCGGTGCCGAGGTTCCGCAGCGAGCGCTCACACGCCTCCATGATCTGGTCGCGGCGTAGGTGATCCCATGAGACCTTGGTGGCGATGACGATCTCCCGGCGCCGATGGCCGAGCGCGCGGGCGATCACGCGCTCGGAGTGCCCGTTGCCATAGTCCTCCGCCGTGTCGAACGTGGTGATCCCGGCGTCGAGCGCGGCCCCGAAGGCGGCGATCGACTCGGCGTCGTCGATGCCGACCCAGAGGTCGCGGCCTGCTTGCCAGCCGCCCGCGATGATGCGGCTGAGGAGGAGGCCGGAGTGACGGAGCGGGAGCGTCTGCACGGGGGCGAGGGTAGCAGTCGGGTGCGGGCCCGAGCTCGCGGTGGCGCGTCCCCATCGGGGATGGGCTCCGAGGGGACGCGGGGTCGCTGCGTGTGCGCCGGGTCGAGGTCAGGCCGCGCGACGGCGGCGACGTAGCCACAGGCCCAGCGACGCCAGCAGCCACAACAGTCGGCCTGCCGGCGAAGGCGTGGTCGTGCAGCCGCAACCCGACGTACCGGGCGGCGGAAGCTCTACGCTGTCGACCATTATGCCCTTATCGGCGGCGCCGCTGCTGCCCGCGCCAGTGTTGATACCGCCCGAATCGGAGGCAGCGGAGCCGCCACCTCCCGAGCCGCCGCTGGTGTCGTCCACTCCGGTGTCGGGCGTGCCGGTGTCCTCGGGGGTGCTGGTCTCGACGCTACCGGTGCTATCGGTGGGGATGGGGACATAGGTGTTCTTGGGGAGATCACACATCTCGTACTCGTTGCAGTCCTCGTTGCCGTCGCAGCAGTCCGGTGTGGGGTCGCTGACGCAGCCGCCACGGGGGTGTGGATGGCAGCCCGAGCCGGTCACTGGCCGCACCTCGCGGCGTAATTCGGCGTGGATGATCACGAAGGCGGGGACCCTCGGTCCGAGAGCTGGACCGCTCGCGCAGCCATGACGTGGTCGAGCGTAGGGTTCTGCAGTGGGGAACCGGGCGCTTTGACCTTTTAGAGGGTGTGTTGCAGAGAAGCAGCATGAATCCCACCGCAGAGGTACCGCGACCCTGGCCCTCTCATTACAAGGTGATCTGAGCGCCGGTCTAAGTACGACGAAATCTTCCAGGGAACCGTCAAGTGATTCGTAGATTTGCAGGATTCCAGGACTCCAGGACTCCAGGATTGCGAAGCCAGACGCGCCTTGATCTACCTCGGGCATGTCCGAAGCCCCGACGAGCAAGATCACCCGACGCTCCTACCCGAGCGACCTTACCGACGACGAGTGGGAGATCCTGAAGCCCATCATTCCGCGCCTCATTGCTCACCCGAATCTCCAGGTTCCCGTGCAATCCACACGCGAGCTCATGAACGCGATCCGATACCGCACTCGCACGGGTTGCTCATGGCGCTCGCTACCCACGACTTTCCGCCGTGGAGCACGGTTCAAGGAACGTATCGGAAATGGCGCAAGGCTGGTGTCATGAAGGATATTCATGATGAGTTTGCGCGAGTGAGCCCGTGTGCGCGAGGGGAGGAACGCAGAACCGACGGCGGCGGTAGTCGATAACCAGAGCGTCAAAGGCAGTGCACAGGGAGGGAAGTACGGGTATGATGAAGGAAAGAAAGTCAAAGGGCGTAAGCGCCACATCGTGGTCGATGTCCTCGGATTCATCCTTGCGATCATGATTACTCCCGCGCCGGTCCAAGATCGCGACGGAGCGGTGCCGGTCGTCAAGCAAATTGCCCTCGAACACTCGACGGTCCGAAAAGCTATGGGCCGACGGCGCATATACAGGCGAGGTTATCCAGGAACTCCGCGAGCAGACCAACCTCGACATCGAATTGGTCAAGAGAACAGATGATATCCGCGGAGTCGTCGTTCTCCCACGTCGCTGGGTAGTTGAGCACACATTCGGTCGGATGGAGAGGTTCAGATTGCTCAGTCGGGAGGTCGAGCGCACTATTGCATCCAGTCAAGAGGACGTATTTCACGCATGACCATGGTCCTCCTTCGTAAGCTCACTGCCAGAACGCATAGATTTGCATGAAGGATTCATCTAGTGGGACACTCGGAACATCGGGGCGGCAATACCGCCAACCCGACCAGCGCCCATCAGTGCCAGCGGCGGACGTGCCACCAAACGTGAGATTTCTCAGGCAGTACTCTGGCAACCGAGCGATTTGCCTGCGCATTGGGCCATAGATATTTTGTGACGGACGTTGCTGAGGCCCTATCTTACCTGGTATGGTTTCAAACCAGCAGCGATAGGAGAGTAACAATGGCACGCTTCCTTCCTTCCTTTCGATACATCCATGTTTGTGTCGGTATATCGATCGCGGCACTGATCTCGTCGAATGCATGTAAGATCACTGATCCTGACACTGCAGCGCAGTGCACGCTGTGTGCGACCGGAGAAGACGTTTGGAAATGCGACGTCTCGGGTGTGAACAATCCTGTGTGTGGAACTGATGAAGCTGACGCAGAAACTCAATGTTCAAACCAACTTGGTGAGCTGGGGGTGAAGTATACATGTGAAGAGGATGATGTAGATGAAGGAACCGGGCAAAGTGACGATGGGGAAGGCGGCGGTGCGGGGTGGGACCCCGGAGCCAGCGTCGCCTATAACTCTCAAACCCATAAATATGAAGTCGACGACTCTTTCGTAGCAAGTCTGTTTGACAACCCAGATCAGCTTCTCTTCGACTCCGCCAGGCTCGTCGAGCAGTCTTCGGGAGCTTGGGTGTTCGACGACATTCAGACAGGAGATCTCGCCTACCTCCTGGGGCTGCAGGACGGCGACAAGCCGATGGTGATCAATAGCTATTCGTTGCAGAGTATCGACGACATCTTGACTGCTCTTGTCCAGCTAAAAAGTGAAACGAGCTTCAATCTTACGATTCTACGAGGAGGTACTCCGCTTACATTGTCTTATGAAGTCGTCTCGTAGGTCGAAGAGAAGAAGTAGGGCGAGGGGGCGATGCTCAGGCGCGTTCGATGTCATCAGAGAAGCGAAATCCTGCTCGCGCGAGCGACTCATCTGGTGGCTTTGGCCATTGCGTCGTCGTGCGCGGCAGACGATGTCTCGTTGCCACCGATTCGCTATGAGACTAGCAAGGCGACCATCGGTACTTCGTTCGAGGAGCCGCTCTGCGAAGGCGATCTACAGCATATCGATGCGAGGATTCGTTATCTCGAAGAGGTCTTCGACGCCCATTCGGATGACCTCGTGGAGATCTATCTCTATCGAGAGAAGCCCCCCGAATGTCCGATCTTCGGATGCTTCGTACATGGGCGATACATTGCATCTGAATGGACAGCCCTCGACCACGAATTGGTGCACGCAGTGGTCAGTCGTATTGGTCGACCCGAGCCGTTCTGGTCGGAGGGGAATGCGGTTGCCTTCAGCGGTGGACGCTCTCAGGCGGGGACGGCCGACATCACGGAGCAGATCCCATTGGATGCGCGGTCGCTCGATTATGTATCTGCAGGCCACTTCATGCGATGGCTGGTCGAACAGAAGGGTGGACCGAGTCAGATCCAGAAGCTCTTGGTTCCCGAGCCGTTCTCCAATGTATATGGAATGAGTGAGGCGGATGCGGAAGCAGAGTTCTTGCAGACTGCACCCTGGTCCTACCCACCGCTGTTCCCGTGTTCAGCGCCAGAGTTGGGTGGTGCCGTAGGTCAGTGGGAGGAAGAAGTGGCTGTCGATTGCGAGTCGGCTGACACGCTCAGTCGAACGGGCTACTGTGCAACCGTAGTTCGTTCGCTTCGAGTCGAAGATCCTGGGATGTACGAGCTTGTATCGGCCGGTGGCAACGTACGGCTCGTCGGCTGTCAACTGGACGCCTTGCCGGAGGATCCGGGAGCACCGGCGGGCGATATCCCGTTCGAGTACGAAGACACGGTTCCGATCTTCAAAGCCTTCGAGCCGGGTATCACTCATGAGCTACGCATGGATGTCGGCCTCTATGAGATTACCGTGGAGAGCTGCGACCTCGAGGAGCCGAGTGCCGTCATGGTAAGGTTGACCAGAGTGGTCGGTTGAGCCTCGGCGCTTATGCGTGCCCAGTTAGCGGGATACTTAAACGATCTTAACCGGTTGGGTGGGTTGCTTGCGTGACGATGGATGTCGTGATCTCTTCTCGCCGCAGTCGGGAGGCGGCCATGCAGGGAACGGACGTGCAACGGGTCTTCGAGACGATTCTTCCGGAGGGAGCGCTGCTCGAGTTGATCCGCGAGTCTGGGTTGCAGGAGCGCGAGCGAAAGCTGGACGGTGTCGCGCTCGTTCGCGCGATGATCATCGCCGCTGCGACGGGATATGGCGGCCGTCAGGCCGACGTGATGCGCATCTACTTCGAGAACGGTTCCGAGCGTGTGACTCGGGGTGGATTCTACCGCTGGTTCGGTCCGGCGCTCGAACGCGTGATGCTCGATGTGCGTGGCCGTGCCCTCGCCTACGGCCAAGCCATGCGGCTGGACCTTCCGGGGATCCTGGGTGAGCATGTGAAGGATTGGCACATCGTGGACTCGTCCACGGTCAAGCTCGACCCGGCGCTGAAGGAGGAGTATCCGGGGACGGGTGACTACGCGGCGCTCAAGGTGCACAAACGCTTCTCGGTCGGCCTCGGAACGGTCATCGACTACCAACTGACCCCCGCACGCGAGCACGACAACCTGAGCTTCACCATCGACGAATCGTGGAAGGGGCTGGGCGTGCTGCTCGATCTCGGCTACGCGAGCTTCAAGCTCATTCGCGACTGCGACAGGCACGGCGTACGCTTCGTCATCCGGCTCAAGGAGAGCTGGAGACCGAAGGTTCAACGCATCGCCCGTGGCCATGTGACCCGTACGTTCTTGGGCGTGGATTAGAGCCTGAGCTGAGCCGCCAGATCTTGAAGCTGGGCGCTCAGATCAACGTTCCGCTGCCCGGCCTCCATCGCCGCGCACTCATGCTTGGACCTAGGGCCGGCCAGGAGGCGCGGCGCAGGCCATCTTGCGCGTTTTGCGGATCAGGATCCAATCCACGCCCGACTCGTGGCACGGGCGCTGACTCCACGCAGATCCCTGAATGGTCGCACCATTCGGCACCTCCTTCGAGAGAAGCACACGCGTTGACGTCGCGAGGATCGCACGCTTCTCCAAGCGAGACCGCAACCGTGCACACGCCGAGCTCTTCGGTGCCGAGTCCCTGGCAGTAAGTAGATCTGAGATTCGATCACGCCACACGCCGTCGTTCGATCGCAGGCTTCGCTTGGCGCGGGAGTCACATGACAAAGCTCGTCCCAACCGCAGTAGAATCGGAGGCTCGCCCTGCCCACGCACCTTCCCCTCACCGAGGAAGCAAGGCAAGCCTTCACTGGCGTAGACCAGCTCGTCTTCGAGTCGGCAACGGCCGCGGCTACATTTCAAACCACCTTCGCACTCCTCCACGTAGAACGGTGGGACGTACTGCTGGTGTCCAGAACAGGCTTCGCCCTCTCGCTTGGTCCCCTCGAGGACAGTGCATCCAGTCTGCTCGTACTCCGGGTCCTCCTTCGATGCGCATCGTCCGAGCTCCGGTCCCTCAACCACGCGCTCGAAACATGCCTCATCTAGCTTCGGACCCGACTCCATCAAGGATAGGAAACGCGCGCGGAACTCGTTCTCGCATTCGCCCTGCGAAGAGAATACGGAAGTGCAGTCACAGTCTTCGATGGCGCCACAGAGGGCCGCGGCATAGATACCCGGCTCGACCGGGTCTTCTCGGGGCTCCTCGACGCGCGGCCCGCATGAGGCCGCGGCAAGGCAGTACAGGATGAGACGACGCATCACGAGAGATACCAATCCTAGTCGATCTCGTAGGCGAGCGCGAAAGGCGTGCTCGCGTCCCCGTCTGAGGCGGGCTCCGAGGGGACGCGGGGTCGGTGCGTGCACGCCGGCCTGAGGTCAGGCCGCGCGACGGCGACGACGCAGCACCAGGGCGAGCGGCGCGAGCAGCCACCACAGTCGATCTCGCGACGGGTCGGTGGTGCAGCCGCAGCCCGAGCCGGGCGTGCCGGTGTCTCCGGTGTCGAGCCCCGGGCCCGTGTCGGCCGCGCCGGAGCTGCCGCCGGTGTCGCCGTCGAGGGGGCCCGTATCGATCGCACCCGAGCCGCCGCCCGAGCTACCGCCGCTCTCGTCCACGCCGGTGTCGGCGGGCGTGCCGGTGTCGGTGGGTGTGCCGGTCTCCTCGCCGTCGCCGCTGCTGCTAGAGCCACCGACGCAGGTGTCGACGACGCAATTGTAGCCATCGGGGCAGTCGTCGTCGCTGTCGCAGCAGTCGGCCTCGGGCATGCCGCTGACGCAGCCCCGCTCGGGGTCGCATGAGTTCGCCGTGCACGCGTCGTCGTCATTGCAGTCGATCGGCTCGCCCCCGCAGGCGCCCCCCGAGCAGACGTCCATGTCGGTGCAGAGGTTGCCATCGTCACAGGGCGCGGTGTTGAGCATGCTGGCGCAGCCCACCCCGAAGCTGCAGAAATCGGTCGTGCACTCGTTGCCGTCGCTGCAGTCGACGAGCGTGCCCTGGCAGGTGCCGAGCGTGCAGACGTCGTTCTCGGTGCAGACCTCGGCATCGTCGCAGGGGTTGGCGTTGAATTGCCCGATGCAGGTGCCTCCGCTGCAGAGGTCATCGGTGCACTGGTTGCCGTCGTCGCACGGGGCCACGTTGGGCACGTAGCTGCACAGACCGGCGTTGCAGACCGCATCGGTGCAGGGATTCATGTCGTCGACACAGTCGCCCGCCACCGCGCATCCGCCGATGTTGCCATCGCCGACGATCAGGTTGTCGATCCCGAAGCCTCCGGCTTGGGTGGTTCCGCCCATGCTGAGCCCAAAGTGGATTCGCTCGATCCGCTCGGGCGCGGCCACGCCCCAGAACGAGCCCGCGGCGGGGAGCAGGATGTTGGCGGTCGTGCCGTCCGCGAACGTGATGTAGGCATAATAGGGCGTCCCAGCGTCATTGAATGGAATGTTCATGCCCACGCCGTTGACACCAGCGGCAGTCCCCACCGTAGTGGTCTGGAACGACAGCTCGAACGACCCGTTGCAGCCGGCACAATAGTACCCGCCAGGCACGAGGTTCCAGTTGAGGAACCCCGTAGTCATGTAGTCGGTTTGACCGAGCACCGCGTTCATCACGGCATTGCTCTGCTGGGCGACATAAGCGGGATTCTGATAGTCGTCGGTGACGGTGCTGGTGATGTCGGCCTGAAAGTTGACCAGGTTGTTGTAGTAGGTGGGCGTCGCTGCCTCGGCACGCCAGGCTGCAAGCACAGTGAGCGCGCCGATGGGTACGAACAGTGTGAGTGAGGAGGTGATGATTCCGCGTGCCATCGGTCAGGAGGGTACCACTGCGGAGCCACCGGATGCCGCGAACGAGGTGTGCATCGCGAACACATCGGTCCCTGGCTTCGCACGGCCCCGCGACCACGAAAACCTCCGTGGTTGGGCCGGTCGAAGCCGAGGATGCGAGCACGCCCCTGCGGGGTCAGGCGGCGCGACGGCGGCGACGGAGCACTAGACCCAGCGGCAGCAGCATTAGCCACAGCCGGTTCTGCGACGGGTTGGTGGTGCAGCCGCAGCCCGAATCGGGCGTCGGGACCTGTCCGCTATCGAACCCGCCTCCCGTCTCGCCCGCGCCCGTGCTGCCTCCGGTGCCGCTATCGAGGGGCCCGGTGTCGACCGCACCCGAGCCGCCACCCGAGCCGCTGGTGTCGTCCAACCCGGTCTCCCCGGGCGTGCCGGTGTTGGTGAGCACGCCCGTCTCCTCGCCGCCGGTGCTGCCGGGGGGCGAGACGTCGATACAGGTGTTCGTGTCGGGATCGCACACCTGATCGGCGGCGCAATCGTCGTCGCCGTCGCAGCAGCCGGGCATGGGTTCGCCGACGCAGCCGAGCTCGGGGTCGCACGAGTCGGCGGTGCACGGATCGTCGTCGTCACAGTCGACCGGATCGCCCCCGCAGGCTCCCCCCGAGCAGGCATCCATCTCGGTGCAGGGGTTGGCGTCGTCACAGGGTGCGGTGTTGAGCATGCTCGCGCAGCCCACCCCGAAGCTGCAAAAGTCGGTCGTGCAATCGTTGCCGTCGCTACAGTCGACGAGCGAGCCCTGGCACAGGCCCAGCGCGCAGACGTCGTTCTCGGTGCACACCTCGGCGTCGTCGCACGGGTTGGCATTGAATTGCCCGTTGCAGGTGCCTTCGCTGCAGACGTCGTCGGTGCAGGGGTTGCCGTCGTCGCACGGGGCCAGGTTGGGCACGTAGGAGCAGATGCCGGCGTCGCAGGCCGCGTCGGTGCAGGGGTTCATGTCGTCGACGCAGTCGTCGGGCACCAGGCATGTGCCGATGTTGCCGTCACCGACGATGAGGTTGTCCAGCTCGAAGTAGCCGCCCGTGGTGGCCACGCCGTTGCTGAGCCCGATGTGGATCGATGTGACGCGCTCGGGCGCGGCGACCCCCCAGAACGTGCCCGCGGGGGGGAGCTGGAGGTTGGCGGTGGTGCCGTCGCCGAACGTGATGTACGCGTAGTACGTGTTGTCGGACGACGCGATGTCGAAGCCCGCTCCGTTGACGCCGACCGCATTGCCCACCGAGGTGGTCTGGAACGACAGCTGGAACGAACCGTTGCAGCCGGCGCAGTAGTGGCCTCCACCGACGATGAGGTTCCAGTTTGCGAATCCCGTGGTCATGTAGTCGGTCTCGCCGAACACTGCGTTCATCACCGCGTTGCTCTGGTTGCCCGCATATCCGGGGTTCTGATAGTCGTCGGTGACGGTGCTCGTCACGTCGGCCTGGAACGCGGCCAGGCTGTTGTAGTAGGTAGGCGTCGCGGCCTCGGCCGAGCCGGGGGTGAGCACGACGAGTGCGCCCATCGGTAGGCAGAGTGCGACTATGGTGGTGAACGAGATCGTTGCGCGGGCCATCACAACTTCCTTGCAGGACCCTGAGCATAACACCCCGCGGCTCGGGCGATGCACGTCCTTGCCATGCGAGGCGTGGAAATGCGTGTACGGGATCCTCCGCGCGAGCATCCACGAGCTCCCGATCACGGGAGCCTGCGGAGACCGCGTGCGTGTCTACGAGCGCTCAAGCGAGACGACGGCGACGGACGAGCACGCCCAGCCCCGCCAGGAGCCACCAAAGCCGCTGCTGTGGTGAAGGATCGCTCGTGCAGCTGCAGACCGAGAAGTCCGGCTTCTCCGAGCCGTCGAACCCCGAGCCCGTGTCGCCGACGCCCGAGCTGCTCCCGGTGCCGCTGTCGAGCCCGAGGCCCGTATCGACACCCGAGCCGCCCCCCGAGCCGCCGGTGTCGTCCACCCCGGTGTCTGCCGGTGTGCCGGTATCCGCAGGACGCCCGGTTTCCTCCCCACCGTCGCTGCTGCCCGTGGAGATCGGGATGCACATGCCGACCTCGCAGTACTCGTCGTCGCCGCAGTCCTCGTCGCCGAAGCAGCAGCCTGGCGTGGGATCGCTGACGCAGCCCCCCATCATGGGGTCGCACGAGTCCACCGTGCACGGGTCGTCGTCGCTGCAGCTCACCGGCGAGCCCCCGCAGGCGCCGGCCGAGCAGGCATCCATCTCGGTGCACGGGTCGCCGTCGTCGCACGGGTCGGTGTTGAGCAAGGCGGCGCAGCCCGAGCCAAGCTCGCAGTTGTCCGTCGTGCACGGGTCGTCGTCGTTGCAGCTCACCAGCGAGCCCTGGCACAGGCCCAGCGCGCACACGTCCATCTGGGTGCACACCTCGCCGTCGTCGCACGGGTTGGTGTTGAATGGGTACTGGCACAATCCGCCCACGCAGGCCTGGTTGGTGCAGGGATTGCCTTCGTCGACACAGTCGCCGCTCACCACGCATGTGCCGATGTTTCCGTCGCCGACGATGAGGTTGTCGATCCCGAAGCCCCCGGCCTGGGTGACGCCCCCCATGGTGAGCCCGAAGTGGATCCGCTCGATCCGCTCGGGCGCCGCCACGCCCCAGAACGAGCCCGCGGCGGGCAGCTGGATGTTGGCGGTGGTGCCGTCGGCGAACGTGATGTAGGCGAAGTACGGCAGGGCCGGGTCGTTGAACTGGATGTTCATGCCGACCCCGTTGACGCCCGCGGGCGTGCCCACGGTGGTGGTCTGGAACTGCAGCTCGAACGACCCGTTGCAGCCGGCACAGTACACGCCACCACTCACGATGTTCCAGTCGAGGAATCCGGTGGTCATGTAATCGGTCTGGCCGATCACCGCGTTCATGGCCGCGTTGCCCTGAAGGGCCAAGTAGCCCGGGTTCTGGTAGTCGTCGGTGACGGTGAAGGTGACGTCGGCCTGGAAGCCGACGAGGCTGTTGTAGTAGGTGGGCGTCGCCGCCTGGGCGGTGCCGGCGGCCGACATCACGAGGGCGCCGGCGGGCAAGAGCAAGGCGAGCGTAGTGAAAGTCGTGCGTCCGCGTGCCATCGAGATCCCCCTTCGAGAGCAAAGCTGAGCTCGAGCGTATCACCGCAGGGGTTGGTTCGATGGCGTGATGGAAGCGAAGGCACGGTTCCGGGATTCGCGCGACCACCATTCGCGACAAACCTCCCGATCTCGATTGGCAGTGGTCGTGCTACACCGGGGTGTGCTCCGGCGTGCAGCTGCTTGCGTGGTGTGTGTGAGCATGGCGTGCTCGGGTGCTGCGACGTCTCCCGATCGTCCCGCGCCCGTGCCCGAGGCTTCCAAGTCCGGGGTGTCCACGCCAGTGCCGGTTGGCGAGGCATCGCCGGCCCTCGGCCGGCCGAGCACCGACGGGCCGCCCGAGCTCGTCGTCGACTCGGTGGGCTGGCAGCGTCGCGACGCGCCGAGCTCACCCGAGGATCCCCGCTCGCGCCATCCGGCCACGTACCTGCAGCTTCGCTATGCCTCGCTCGACGATCCCAAGCTCTTCGAGATGATCCTCGATCGCGGTGGCTGGCCGCTGCGTGATCTCTCGATCGTCGGCACGGGCGACGAGGTGTGCCATTCGAGCTTCGTCGCCGCGATCGAGCGCCGACGGCCCGATCGCCTGCTGCTTCGCCTCGAGGGGGCGTTCACGGAGGCCCACGTGGCCTGCCTGGAGGCGCTGGCCAGCGAGTCCCTGCTGCTCAGCATGTGCCCGCGCGAGCACAACATCCTTTATGACGACTGTGACGGCGACCAGCAGCTCGCGCTGCTGGCCGCGTCGCCCACGCTGCGCACGCGCGTGCATGCCCTCGCGATCGCGTTCGACTCGACCGACACTTGGTCGTTGCTGACGCGCTTCGAATCGCTCGAGTACCTCACGATTCGTGGCGAGGCACTGCGCGACCCGAGCTCGGACGCCATCTCCGCCGTGTGTACGCACCCGAGCCTGGGCCACCTCGACGTGTTCGACCCGGAGAGCCCTGGCGCCGAGCTGGTGCCACCCTGGGCCTGCGTGAAGTCACTGCACAGCTATGCCGGCTGGCGCCTATCGTTCGACGACGAGATGCCCCTGCCCGAGCCGCCGGCCCCGGAGAAGCCCTGCAACCTGCGGGCGCTGTTGCTGTGGTCGCTGTCTGCCACCGCGCGAGCGCAGCTCCAGGAGTGCCGGCAGCTGACGAGCATCGAGGTCGTGCAGTAGCACGGCGCTCATCGCCAACTCTCACCCTCGCACGAACGGCTTCTCTCCCGCCCCAGGCAGCGGTCTTCCGAGCTTGTCCCCCCACTGCACGAGCACCCGGTGCGTCAGCCCCCAGATCACGTGCTCGCGGAATTTGATCCCCGGAAATCTCATGTTCTGCCCGAGGTGCACCCAGTCGATCGTCCCGCGATTGCCCTCGTCCCATAGATGCGCGAGCGGGATCCAGAACGCGTCGGCCACCTCCGCTTGCTGCGGCTGCAGCGGCGGTCGCTCCACGCCCACGTAGAACACGTACGGCGACAGCATCCCCAGCTTGCCCGCGGGAACCACCGTGATGGAGGCGAGCGCACCGAGTGGCTCGGCGTGCGCGAGATCCAGCCCCACCTCCTCGAGGGTCTCGCGGATCGCCACGGCCTGCGCGGTCGCATCCCCGGGCTCGGCCTTGCCGCCGGGAAATGCCATCTGCCCGGACCAGCGGTCGCCCTCCCGTGAGGCGCGGAGGATGAAGCACAGCTCGAGCGCGTCGGGCTCGCCGGCGAGGGCCATCGCCACCGCGGCCATCGAGCGCGAAGGGGCAACGGACTCGACCGGCGCGCTCGCGAGCACCTGCCGGATGGTGGCGAGGGGAGGCATCGGTCGAGGACAAGATAGCGAACGAATCCGGCGGTTGCCCGCGGCGGAGGTCGGCCCGTTCGTGATGTCTCCCTCGCGCTGCCCGCGGTATGCTCGTCACGCGCGATGGAGCCGACGAGCGAGAGACCACTCGAGCTGCTGGGCCAGGCGCGCCGCCGAGCGCTGGCAAGGCTCCAGGGGTCGACGCGTCGCGACTATTGGGTGGAGCTCGGGCCTCCGCTGACGTACCTCGAGGTCGCGCGCATTGAGGACGCATTCGCACCGCTGCCCGATGCGCTGCGAGCGTTCCTGCTCGTCGAAGGCGTGGGGATCGCACCGTCGGGCCACAACGGGCTTTGCTCCCCGGGTCTCTCATCGCAGAACGCGGACCCCAGGCGGCCGTTTCCGTTCACGGACACTGTCCCCCAGGCAAAGGTCGACTCCCACTCGCGCAAGAAATGTCATCCCCTCGATGGAACCCTGGCCATGGCCTCCGAAGGTTGTGGCACCTACGCGTTCATCGTGGTCACGGGCCCGGCGCTGGGCTCGGTGTGGACCGACCTCTCGTGCGTCGACGAAGGCTTCGTCCGCGTGGCCGACGACTTCCTGGCGTACTACCGGATGTCGATCCGTGCCGACCAGGACGGCTGACGACGGCGGCGAGCACTCGCGCTATCGTGGGTCATGTCCTCGGCCGCCGAGCCCGCGGAGCACGTCGTCGTCCAGGTCACCACCGGCAGCCGCGACGAAGCCGAGCGCATCGCCCGGACGCTGGTCGAGCGCCGCCTGGCCGCCTCCGGGCAGGTCGGCCCGCTGCGCACCTGGTACCGCTGGCAGGGCCAGGTGCACGAGGCCGAGGAGCACCTGGTGAGCCTGTTCACGCGCCGCGACCGCTTCGACGACGTGGCCCGGGCGGTACGCGAGCTGCACGGCTACGCGCTGCCGCAGATCGTCGCCGTGCCGCTCGTCGAGGGCACGCCGGAATTCCTGCGCTGGATCGACGAGAGCTGCGCGGCACCGTGATCGATCGTGCTGCGGTAGAAGAGCCCATGGCGACCCCGCGCCCCCGCAGATCGAACACCTGGACGCCAGGCGAAGGCCGGTGCGCGTACGTGATCGGCGGCTCGCGAGGGATCGGCCTGGCGCTCGCCGAACGACTCGCCGCGCATGGCTCCGACCTCGCCATCGTGGCCCGCGATCCCGAGGCGCTCGAGCACGCCCGCGAGCGCGTGAGCACGCACCTTCGTTCCAGCACGCAGCGAGTGCTCACCCGTAGCGTCGACGTCACCGATCGCCACGTCCTCGACGACGCGCTGCAGGCGATCGCGACCGAGCTCGGTCCACCCTCGCTGTTGGTCAACTGCGCAGGCCGAGCTCGACCTGTGCGCTTCGAGGCGCTCACCCCCGCGCAGCTCCACGACACCATGGCGCTCAACCTCCACGGCACGATCCACGCGATCGCCTCACTGCTGCCTGCCATGAAGCCCGCCGGCGGCCACATCGTGAACGTCGCGTCGATCGCCGGGCTCATCGGCGTCTATGGCTATACCGACTACTGCGCCTCGAAGTTCGCGGTGATCGGCTTCTCCGAGGCGCTGCGCCAGGAGCTGTGGCCCTTGGGCATCGGCGTCTCGGTGCTGTGCCCGCCCGACACCGACACCCCCGGCTTCGTGCTCGAGAACGAGACCAAGCCCGAGGAGACCTGGGCGATCTCGGGCAACGTGCGACCCATGCAGGCGCACGCGGTCGCCGATGCGCTGCTGCGAGGCCTGGCACGCGGGCAGTTCCTCGTGATCCCGGGCGCCAGCGGCAAGCTCGCGTGCTGGGTCAAGCGCGTGTGGCCGGGGCTCGTGGACTGGGTGAACCGTCGCGCGATCGAGAAGGTCCAGCGGCGGTAGCCCGACCCGCCCGCCTCAGATCGCTCGCCCGGGCCCGAGCTGGATCGGCCGCACCGCTGCCGCACAGCGGAACCCGAGATCGCCGTCGCCTTCGTCGCGCGCCTTGTGACCTTGGCGTGAGCTCACCTGGAGCCGCCCGCTCGCCTCGTCGCGCCAGCTCCCGCCCATCACCACCCGCCGTCGCTCGTTGCCCTCGAACGGCGAGGCGGTCCACTCGGCGACGTTGCCGGCGAGGTCGAGCACGCGGTCGCGCGATTGCCCGAGCGGATGCTCGCCCGTGACACACGTGCCGAGCCCGGCGTCGGCGCGGTTCCAGCACGCGAGGTCGGAGGTGGGCGACATCGTGCCCCACGGGAACGGACGCTCCTCTTCGCGCCCGCGCGCGGCCCACTCCCACTCCTCGGCGGTGGGCAGGCGCTTGCCCGCGTGCTCGCAGTAGCGCGTGGCGTCGTACCAGTCCACGTCGGTCACCGGGTGCTCCCCCTTGCCGGCCTCGCGCCACGTGCCCATGCGCGAGCGCGAGGGCGTATCGCAGGCGCCTGCGTCCACGCACTCGGCGTAGGCCTCCGCGGTGACCTCGGTCGCATCGAGGCAGAACTCGAGCAGCGCGAGCTCGCCCAGCCGCCCTCCCGACACGTGCTGCATGCCGTAGGGGCACACCGAGTCGCGCTCGGCCGCCGGCCGAATCGGCTCGAGCGTGAGCCGCAGCGGGGTGCTGCACTCGGGGAGCGGAATTTGGGTCCAGCCGCTCGCCTCGCACTTCTGCGGGTCGCCCTTGTGGCTGAGCTCGGATCGCGACGTGGAGCCGCTGCCGCCCGCAGCGGCCTTGATACCGGCCACGCCGCCGCCCGCCTTGGCGCCGCCCGCCTTGCCACGTGCCCCGTCCACCCGGTATGCGCCCACGTCGATCGCATGCACCACGTGGGTGGCGCCCGCGCAGCGCGAGCCCGAGAAATCGTCGTCGAAGAAGTCCTGGCGCTCGACGAGGTCCCAGGTGCCACCGAGCGCACGGGTGACCTCGAGCATGTCGTAGCTGTCGAAGTGCGCCTCGAGCTCCACGCCGCCGATCTGGAACTCCGCAATCGCCTCGTTGGCCGAGCGCAGCACCACCGATTGCGGCCTGGTCATGGTCGCGCGGGAGAACTGATAGCGCCCGCCCTCGGCGGTGCACTTGGTCAAGAGCTCGAGCTCGCACCCCTCGTAGCGCACGGCGAGCGGCTTTCCCTTGTCGATGGCGCGCTGCAGGTCGTTGAGCTTGATCTCGTCCCACGCCACAACGTAGGGCCGGCTGAGCGAGCTGACGTACTTGCACGCCTGGCCGCGGTCGCCTCCGAATGCCATGACCAGCTGCTGCTGGTCGTCGGTGGGCGTCGCATCGGGCCGGCAGCCCGGCGCAGCGGCTGGCAGCAGGCCCAGGACGAGGAGCGAGCCGACGCGAAGCGAGCCGGGCGAGGTCGACATGGCCGTGCTCGAGCCTACCACAGCCGTCAGGTGTGCTCGCGGGTCGCGGAGAACCGCACCTCGGGGAAGCGTTCCTCGACCTTCTGGAGGTTCCACTTGTTGGGCGCGAGGTAGGCGAGGTCGCCGTGGCCGTCGTGGCCGAGGTTCGGCTCGTTGCGCAGCGTGAACTTCTCCATCAGCTTGCGCACCTCGATCTTGTCGCGACCCTCGGTGATCGGCGAGACCCAGCGCGCGGTGGTGAACTCCGTGGCCTCGTAGTCGGCGTCCACCGAGTACTCGTGCAAGAGCCGCGACTTCATCACCTCGAGCTGCAGCTGTCCCACCACGCCCACCACGAACTCGCCGCCGAGCAGCATCTTGAACACCTGGATCGCGCCCTCCTCGGACAGCTGGGTGAGGCCCTTGGCCAGCGCCTTGGCCTTGAGCGGGCTCTTGAGCAGCACGCGGCGGAAGATCTCGGGCGCGAAGCTGGGAATCCCGGTGAACCGCAAGAGCTCGCCCTCGGTGAGCGTGTCGCCGATCTTGAGGAGCCCATGGTTGGGGATCCCGATGATGTCCCCCGCGTAGGCCTCTTCGACGATCTCGCGGGTCTGCGCGAAGAACATGGTGGCGTTGCCGAGGTTGACCTCCCGCTCGAGCCGCGGGTGGAACGCCTTCATGCCCCGCAGGAACCGCCCCGAGCAGATCCGCAGGAACGCCATGCGGTCGCGGTGCTTGGGGTCCATGTTCGCCTGGATCTTGAACACGAACCCGGAGAAGCGCTCCTCGTCGGTGGCGATCTCGCGGGTGGGCACGGGCTCGCCGGGCGGCGGCGGGTGGAGCACGGCGTCGCCGGTGATCGCGAGGCGGCCCTGGGGCGGCGGGGCGAGCCGGATGAACGTCTCGAGCAGCTCGCGCACGCCGAAATTGTTCATGGCCGAGCCGAACAAGAGCGGGCTCTGCTTGCCCGCCAGGAACAGCGCGTGGTCGTAGGTGGGCGCGGCGCCCTGCAAGAGCTCGATCTCGGTGCGCAGCTCGTCCGCCTGGTCGCCGAGCAGCTCGTCGAGCTTGGGATCGTCGGGGCCGGTGAGCGCGATGCCCTCGGCCGGCATGTCCTCGTCGCGGGTGCCGTCCTCGTGCTTGAACAGGAACAGGCGCTGGTGCACGAGGTCGTAGACCCCGCGGAAGCGCTTGCCCATGCCGATCGGCCAGGTCATGGGCACGCACACGATGCCGAGCTTGGACTCCACGTCGTCGAGCAGCTCGAGCGGATCCATGCACTCGCGGTCGAGCTTGTTGATGAACGTGATCACCGGGGTGTCGCGCAGCCGGCAGATCTCGATGAGCTTCTCGGTGCGCGACTCCACCCCCTTGGCGCCGTCGATCACCATCAACGCCGCATCCACGGCGGTGAGCACCCGGTAGGTGTCCTCGCCGAAGTCGGCGTGGCCGGGCGTGTCGAGCAGGTTCACCTCGGCGGGTGGATCACCGGCAGGCGCTCCCGGGATCGGGTAGCGGAAGCTCATCACCGACGTGGTGACCGAGATCCCGCGCTCCTGCTCCATCTGCATCCAGTCGCTCACCGCATGGCGCGAGGCTCGACGCGCCCGCACGGCGCCCGCGACCTGGATCGCGCCCCCGAAGAAGAGGAGCTTCTCGGTGAGGGTGGTCTTGCCCGCGTCGGGGTGGCTGACGATGGCGAAGGTCCGGCGATGCTGGACCTGCGTCGCGATGTCGGAGGTGCTCACGCTGGCGTTCGCTCCTGGAGGGCTGCTCTCATACCAGAACGTGGCGCGACGAGGCCCCGGAGGGGCGTTGGTTCGGCTTTTCGGGCGCCAAATCCCCCGGCGGGGGCTGCGCGGATAATCGACATCCGGGGGCTTGCCATCGGTTCGTACGGTCCCAGCCTGAGCACAAAGGACGAAGGCAAACGACGATGCAGGACACCCACCAGATCAAGCAGGACCCTGACGTGGTTGCTCCGGCGCCGCAGCACAGGGATCTTCCTTTCGACTACGAGGACCGCACCGATGGCAGCTACGACCGCGCGATGGAAGAGGTCAAGGCGGCCTGGCTCTGGACGCAGAGCCGACGGGCTCGCGGTTTGCTCCCCAATTAGCTAGCAACCAAGCTTAGCAGTAGGTAGCGTGAGACGAGTCTCTTGCGGAGGGCGAGGTCGGGTGGGCGAGAGCGACCGGTGACTTCTCGGCTCCCGTATCCTCGGCTCTCCGAGGACCCATGAACTCGATCCGCTCGACGCTTCGCTTGTCTGCTTTGCTCGGCATGCTCGGTATCGCGGGCTGCCATGATCCGGCAGACCCGGAGGAAACCGACGGCTCGCAGGGCAGCACCGGCGACGCCAGCGGCACCACCGGGAGCAGCAGCACGGGTGTCGACGGCGCCACCACGGCCCAGACGAGCGACGCCAGCACCACCGGCGAGCCGAGCGAGCTGCCGTTCCCGCCGGCGGGCCCCGATGCGGCGCCCGATCCCGCGATGATGGGCCCGTATCCGGTGGGCGTGATGACGGTCGAGCTGCTCGACGAGTCGCGCCCCAACGACATGGGCGAGCCGCGACGGCTCGTCACCGAGCTCTGGTATCCCGCGGCCGAGGAGGCGCGTGGCCAGCCCGGCTACGTCTACACCGAGGAGGACCTGCTCACCGAGGAAGCGCGCGCGGTGCTCGAGACGTCGCTCGCGGTGGAGCTGCCCACCGACGCCGTGCGCGACGCGGCGCGACGCGAGCCCGGTGAGGCATTCCCGATCGTGCTGTTCAGCCACGGCTCGTCGGGCGTGCGCATGCAGTCCACGTTCCTCACCGTGTACCTCGCCAGCCACGGCTACGTGGTGGCGGCGCCCGATCACCTCGGTAACACGCTCTCCGATGCAGTGCTGGGGGCCGGCACCGCGGAGCAGTTCGAGAGCCTGGGCCTGCGGCCCGACGACATGGGCTTCGTGCTCGCCTACCTGCAAGCGTTGCCGGCCGCGGATCCGCTCGGGGCCATCGTCGACCGCGAGCGGGTGGGGGCGGCCGGGCACTCGTTCGGAGCGCTCACCACGTTGCGGCTGCTCGCGCAGGGCCGCCCCATCGATGTGGCGGTGGCCCAGGCCCCGCCCGGGTTCGACATCGTGTGGTTCGGCGGGCTGCCGGTGCAGCCCGAGGAGATCGAGGTCCCGGTGATGCTGCACGCGGGCGAGGTCGACATGACCACGCCCTTGGCTGACGCCGAGTCGATCTACGAGCGTCTCACCCCGCCGCGGAGCCTGCTCACCGTGGGCGCGGCCGGGCACTTCAGCTTCAGCGACATGTGCCTGCTCGACGCCGACGCGATCGAGGCCGCCACGGAGATCGGCCTGTCCGAGGCGCTCAGCGACGGCTGCTCGGACGACAACATCGGCCCCGAGCTCGCGCTGCCGCTCGAGCGTCACTTCGCGATCGCGCTGTTCAACGGCCACCTGCGCGACTCTCCGGGCAGCCTCGCGCTGCTCACCAGCGAGGCCGCGCAGGCGCTCGCGCCCGGGATGTTCACGATCGACTACGAGCCGTAGGCAGCGGGTCGCGCTCGGAGGATGCTCGATGCAGGCGGACGCTGGCGAGGACCCCACCGTCGTGTACGCCGGCTCGCGCTCGCGGACGGTGCGGCTCGAGGATTCCATTGGGCGGCGCCTGGGCAAGTACATGGTGACCGGGATCCTGGGCGTGGGCGGCATGGGCGTGGTGTTTCGTGCCGTCGATGGCGATCTCGAGCGCGAGGTCGCGCTCAAGGTGCTCGCGCCCGAGCACCAAGACGGCGGCGAGATCACGCGCCAGGAGAGCGGACGGCTGTTGCGAGAGGCACGGGCCCAGGCCCAGCTCTCGCACCCCAATGTGGTCGTGGTCTACGACGTGGGCAGCGAGCAGGGCGAGGTGTACCTCGCGATGGAGCTCATCGAAGGGCCGAGCCTGCGTGAGTGGCTGGATGCAGGGGCACGCGGCTGGCATGAGGTGCTGGCGGTGTTCCTCGCCGCCGGAGCCGGATTGGCGGCTGCGCATGTCGCCGGCTTGGTGCACCGCGACTTCAAGCCGGCGAACGTGCTCCTGGGCCACGATGGCCGGCCGCGGGTGTCCGACTTCGGCCTGGCTCGGCCCACGCGCGAGCTGTCGCGAGCGTTGGGCTCGGGGAGCGGCGACTCGGCTGCGATCGATGACGAGGCGCTCACCGTCGCCGGAACGGTGGTGGGGACGCCGGCGTACATGGCCCCGGAGCAGCACGCAGGCCAGCCGCTGACCGCGGCGGTGGACCAGTACGCGTTCTGCATGGCGCTGTGGGAGGCGCTCGCGGGGCAGCATCCGCTGCGGGGCATGGCGCTGCGCGAGGTGCTGGCGGCCAAGCTCCGCGGGCCGCCGGTGCCGCCCGCGGGGCTCGAGGTACCGCAGCGGGTGTGGCAGGTGCTCGCGCGTGGGCTGGCGCCTGCGCCTGCGGATCGCTTCGCGTCGATGTCGGTCTTGCTCGACGCGCTGCGGCGCGCCGGATCGTCGCGACGACCCTGGTGGGTGGGCGCGGCGGTGGCCTCGGTGGTGTTGGTAGCATCCGTTGCCGCGCTGCTCCCTTCCGATCCCTCGCCGTGTCGCATCGACGAGGCGGCCCTGGCCGGACGCTGGGATCCCGCGGCGCGAGCCGAGGTGCAACGGGCGTTCGAGGCCACGGGGCGCAGCTACGCGGTGGAGGCGTCCGAGCGCGTAGCGGGCTCGCTCGACGAATTCGGTGCGGCGTGGCTGGATCAGCGCAGAGCGGCCTGCGAGGCGACGCGCGTGCGTGGCGAGCAGGACGAGGCGACGCTCGATCGACGCGTGGCGTGCCTCGACGAGGCCGGTGATGCGCTCGGTCGGGTGGTGGAGGTGCTGCGCCAGGCGGACGCTGCGACGGTGGATCGCACGGCCGCGGTGCTCGCCTCGCTTCCGGATCCGTCCCGCTGCGAGGACGCGGAGTCGCTCGCGGCTCGACCGCTCGATCCGGACCGCGAGGCCGAGGCGCAGGCGCTCTCGGCGGAGCTCGTGGGCGTGCAGGCGCGCGTGAGCGCGGGCCGCTTCGCAGAGGCCCTGGCCCTGGCCGACGAGCTGCGTCCGCGCGTGGAGCCGCTCGACTGGGCCCCGGTGTCGGCCAAGCATGCCGGCATGCATGCCAAGGCGCTCGAGGGGCTCGCGCGCCACGTCGAGGCCCACGAGTCGTTCCAGCGCGCGCTGGCGGCCGCCCGCGAGGCCGGCGACGACCGGTTTGCCGCGCAGGTGGCCCTGTGGCTCGCGTGGAACGTGGGCGTGTACGGCAGCCGGGCGCGCGAAGGCCTCGACTGGGTGCGCACCGCCGAGGCCTCGCTGGCGCGCATCGGCGACGATCCGGTGCTGCAGGCCGAGGTGCTCAATACCCGCGGCGTGCTCGAGACGGATCTCGGCAACGACGAGGCGGCGAGGCGAGCCCTGGCCGAGGCAATCGCCGTGGAGGAGCGGCTCGGACACGAGGAGCAGCGGCTGGCCGGGTTGCTCGTGAACCTGGCGATCCTCGAGGGCCAGCGTGGCGAGCATCGGGTGGCCGAGGGCATGCAGCGGCGCGCGCTGGCGATCCGCGAGCGCGTGCAGGGGCGAGATCACCCGGAGACCGCCACGGTGCTCAACAACCTCGCCAACACGCTCATGGTGCTGAACCGCGACGACGAGGCGATCGCAGCCAACGAAGAGGCGCTCGCACGGATCGGCCGCACGTATGGCCTCGATCACCCGCTGGTCGCCACGTTTCGCGTGGCCCGGGCCGGGCTGCTCAACGAGCGCGGCGAGCGAGGCCCCGCGGCGGAGGAGCTGCGGGCCGCGGTGGCGGTGTACGAGGCCACACTGGGCCCCGAGCACCGCGACCTCGTGATCATCCACAACAATCTCGGCCAGATCCTCCTGGAGGACGGGCAGGCGGAGCCGGCCCGGCGGGCGTTCGAGCGGGCGCTGGCTGCCGCCGAGGCCAACGACCTCTACGAGCGTCCGGCGGCCATGCCCGCGCTCGTGGGATTGGCCCGCGCGCTCACCGAGCTGAAGCAGGACGAGCTCGCGCGGCGGCGCTGGGACGAGGCGCTGGGGCGGATCGACGCCGGCCAGGGCGAGGCGCTCGACGAGCTGCCGGTGGCGTTTCGGAGCGCAGCGGAGGTCTATGCGCGCACGGGGGATCCCGAGCGAGCGGCGGCCTTGCGGGCGAAGGCCGATGCGTCGTCGGAGGCGGAGCGAGCGGCGGATTCGATTCCATGACCACTGACCAGATCGACTTCGACACGATCAGCGCCGACCGCCCACGACCTCTTCGAGGTGCTCGGCCTTCGTTACCCGGAACATTTCGGCCACAGTGGCCTCCAGCTCGGGTGCATCTCCCTCCACGGCGATTGGCTCTCCGAACACCGCCTTGATGCGCCCGGGCCGTACGGTGAACGCCGCTCGTGGCAGGCGCTCGTGGCCACCCACCAGCGTGATGCACACGAGCGGGCACTGGGCCATTCGCGCGAGCAAGAAGGCGCCACGCTTCATGGGCAAGAGCTGCCCGTCCCACGAGCGCGTGCCCTCGGGGCTCACGAGCAGGCACGCGCCGGCCTGCGCAGCCCGGGCCGCGTCGCCGATGCTGGTACGCCACTGCGCCTCGTCGTTCCGGTTCACATGGAAGTGCCCGTGGCGGCGGAGGTAGCTGCCATACAACGGGGTGCGCGCCACCGCATTGTTGTAGAGCGTGAGCACGGGCCGTGGAAGCACGGCCGGAAGCACGAGATGGTCGAGGTGGCTCTCCTGATTCCACATGAGCACGAGCCCACCTTCACGGGGCACGCGCTCCGTTCCGAGCACGTCGAGGGAGATGCCCAGCTCCTCGAGCGCAGCGCGGCAGAACGCCTGGCGCTCTGCGATGCCGGCAGACTGTGCGTCGCGCCGTGCCGCGCGGAGGAGCGGCACGGACAAGCGCGCCAGCGTCCATGCTTGCCGGCACGTGGCCGAGAGCCCGGCGCGCGGAGGGGCGCGCCAACCCGGGGGCGGGACGCGGCCGAGGGCGACCGGGTCGTCGATGCGGGGCGGCAGGGAATGCTCCACGGTGCAGCGGCAAGTACAGCCCATCCTCGCGTCGCTGGGTAGCCACGTGATCACGCGTGAACCAGCGCATTCACAGCCGTCTCGGCTCCACGCCCCGACTTCGGTTCCCCCAGCTCGTCCATGCTGCTCGCATCGAGCAAGTCCTTTGCAGCATCCTCGCGCGCCTTGTTCTTCCTCCCTGCGGGCCGCCCTTGAAAGAGCGACGGCACGATCTGCCCCGCATCGCCTTGATGCCACCGCAGATGGGTGACGCCACGCCGGCACTCCTCGTACGCACCCACGAACAGCTCCAGCGCCTGTGCCCTCACATGCCGTGCGCCGCCGGGCTCGGCCAGCGGGTTCTGCTCATCGCTCTCGCGCACGCCGATTGCCTGGTGGAGCTGGGCGCTCAGCGGAATCGCGAGGTCGATCTGCTCACGCGTCACGACCACCTTGTCCTTGATCGCAGACCAGATGCCGCCCAGCAGCAGGCCCAGGGCCAGGAGGTCGTCCGCAGTATCGGCATGGCCCTGGCCGGCGCGGATCTGGGCCATTCGCTCGGACGAGACGATGCCGAAGTGAGCCAGCATGTCGCCCGTCTTCATGAGGTCCGCGCGCAACGGAACCGCCTTCTCGAGGAGGTCCACCAGCGAGGCTTTGGCCTGCTCGGCCGCCTCGACCTGCTCATGCGCGAAGAGCAGGGCGAGCGCGTACGTGGGTAGCTTCTCGACCTTGGAATGGTCGAGGTGGATCATGGCGGACAGCTCCGCGCACAGCGGCGCGATTCGCTGAGCGACCATCAGGCCCCGCCGCGCGGCACGCGGGATGTTGAGGTTCCTACGAACCAGAGACTTGCTCGGTACCGCCAAGATCTCCTCGCGGACCACCTCGAACGCGGAGAGAGCGCCCTGAGTGATGATGGCCTCGAGGGTGGGGGTGGGGGTGACGAGGGACTTGGGCTGACGTCGCATGAACCTCCCATCGACCACCGCAGGAGATCGTTGCGTGGGTCCGAGAGAAAAAAGTGAGGGCGAGAAGTGCTCGAGTAAGGCTCGGGATGTCCTGGTAGAGGTAAGGACGCACACACATTCCCTGCCGCCCATGGTTCTGGACCAACGATCCGAGGTTGCCGAGGGACCGCCGACGGTAAGGGAACAACTTCCCGAAGCTCCCCGAAGACCGTCAACGGTCGCCGGCGGACTTTTCGAGGTTGCTCCGGGCCCGCACTCGGTTACCGGCGGACTTTTCGAGGTTGCTCCGGGCCCGCACTCGGTCGCCGGCGAGCTTTTCGAGGTTGGTCCGGGACCGCACTCGGTCGCCGACGGACTTTCCGAGGTTGCTCCGAGGCCACGAGCGGTCGCCGACGAACTCTTCGAGGTTGCTCCGGGACCACCATCGGTCCCAAGCTCCATCCACCCCCGGCCCCATGCTCATCGAAATCCACGCCGTGCGAGCCTCGCTCGCGTAGATCGTGCAGCGCTACCTCCTCGAGGGCTCGCCGTCCGAGCCGCCCGAGCCCGAGATCCTCGCGGACTGAACCGCAGCGCTCACCGCCCGCAGCCGCGGTCGCGAGGCCTTCTCCAGCGTCTCGCGCAGCTCTGCGGGATCGGGAGGCTTGACGAGCATCACGTCGAAGCCCGCGTCGAGGGCCAGCTGCTGGTCGCGCTCCTGGCCGTACCCGCTGAGCGCCACCAGGCCCGGCCGTTCGTCCCCCAGCGTCGCGCGAATGCGGCGGGCCACCTCGTAGCCATCGACGTCGGGCAGGTTGATGTCCACCACGGCCACGTCCGGGCGCTCCTTCGTCACGTGCTCGATCGCGGCGCGACCAGTCCCGGCGGTGCCGACCACCGTGTGCCCCCACTGGCCGACCAGATGCCCCAGGAGCTCGCGGATGTCGACGCAGTCGTCCACGAGCACCACCCGCAGCGACCTCGTCCTCGGGGAAGGAACCGGGGGCGGCGGCGGCTCGACCTCGTCGCCGTGCTCCCACGTGGCATACGCGGGCAGCGTGACCATGAATTCGCTGCCGCGTCCGGGGCCCTCGCTCGCCACCTCGACGCTCCCGCCGTGCTTCTCGACGATCTGGCGCACGAGCGCGAGACCGAGCCCGAGACCGCGGCCCCCCTTGCGTTCCTGTGCGAACGGGTCGAACACCCGCTCGATGAACTGGGGCTTGATGCCGCAGCCCTCGTCGATGACCCGCACGAACGCATGATCGTCTTCGATGCCGCAGCGCAGCCAGATGCGACCCCCGTGGCTCGAGTACCGCGAGGCGTTGTTGAGCAGGTTGCAGACCACCTGCGTCATGCGCACGGGATCGGCGTGGAGCGGCACGGGCTGCTCGACCCCCTCGAGCGTCAGCGTCTGGTTGCGGCGGCCGATCACGTCGCGGCACATCTCCCTCGCCTGCTCGATCACGTCGCACAGGTCGATCGGCACCCGGGTCATCTCGAGCTTGCCCTGACGGATCCGTGCGATGTCGGTCAGATCGTCGACCAACCGCTTGAGATGGAGGACGTGCCGCTCCATCTTGTCGCGCACCTCCACGATCACCGGATCGGTCGGAGCCCGGGCCGAGACGAGGCGCAGGCCGGTGACCAGCGGCACGAGCGGGTTGCGGAGCTCGTGGGCCAGGAGTGCGATGAACTCGTCCTTGCGCCGGTCGGCCTCCGACAGCTGCTCGTTGACGAGGCGCTCGTGGCGGATCTGTCGCCGCAGCTCCTCGGCCTCCCAGCGCCGGCGCTCGACCTGGAGCTTGCGGCTCGCCTCCACGCGCTCGGCCTCCCGCAGCAGCTCGGCCTGGCGGGCGACCTCCGCGGTGCGATCGTGCAGGTCCACGAACACCTTGACCTTGGCGCGGAGCACGTTGGGGACGACCGGCTTGAACAGGTAGTCGACCGCACCGAGCTCGTAGCCCCGCTGGACGTCCACGTGCTCGTGGCTGTGACCGGTGATGAAGATGATCGGCAGGTGCTTGTAGCGATCGCGCGAGCGGATCAGCGTCGCAGTTTCGAACCCGCTGAGGCCCGGGAGGTTGACGTCGAGCAGGATGACCGCGAAGTTGCGCCGCAGGAGGTGGCGAAGCGCCTCCTCGCCGGAGCGGGCCGACGTCACCCCCAGCCCGAGCCCGTCGAGAACGGCGCCGAGCGCTATGAGGTTGTTGGAATCGTCGTCGACCACGAGCACGTTCGACTCGGCGCCGTCCTCGGAGGGGATGGCGCCGGTGAAGGCGTCGAGCGTCACCGGCCCGTCGTCCACTAGCTCGTCGTTGTACATGGAGACAGGCTTGCCCATGGGATCGGCGTTCCTCGGGCGGTCGACTCCATCGATCCCATGATACGCGGTCCCGTCATGCGAGACACGGGCCAACGCCGACAACCGCTCGGAACCTTGCCCACGATAGGCCCGCTCGTTCCACGGAGGCTGCAACCCTTGCAGAACGGCTCAGGGGCCGATCGACGTGCGCAGCACCTGCAGCAGCGCGTCGGTGTCGATGGGCTTGTCGAAGAAGGCAACTGCCCCCAGCGACGTCGCACGCTGTCGAAACTCCTTGTCGGTGAATGCGCTCATGAGGACCACCGGCGTTGCCCAACCACGTTCTCGCACCTTCTGAAGCAGCTCGAGCCCCGTCATGAACGGCATGCGGACGTCGGTGATGATCGCGTCGGGGGGGGCGTTGCGATGCTCGAAGAGCATCTTTGCCCCGAGGTGCTCGAGCAGCGCACGCCCGTCTCGCACGGCCACGACGCCGTAGCCGGCACACTCGAGGAATTTACACAGGCTCCACCGTAGCTCGTCGTCGTCCTCGGCGAGCAGGATCTGGACCGGTCCGCGGCCCAGGGGCTCGCTGTCGTCCGATCCACTGTGGTCATGATCGGCGAGCGAGGCCAGGCGCAGGCCCACGCTCGTGGAGCGGTCCATGCGGTACTGCTTGAGCCGATAATGGAGCTTGCGCTCGGAGACCCCCAGCGCCTCGGCGGTCGCCTTGATCGTGCCCAGCGCGGCATAGGTATGGAGGATCGCGGTGCGCTCGATCTCCCCGAGGGTGAGGCCCACCAGCGAGCCCGTTCCTTCCGAGTCCTCCTGCTCGCGCTGCAGCTCGGGGAGGTCGGCCGGCTGGATCGATCGCGCTCCGACGAGCATCAATGCGTGCTGCGCGGCGTTCTGGAGCTCGCGCACGTTGCCTGGCCAGTGGTGTCGCAACAGCCGGCGCCGCGCCGTCATGCTGGTTCGAGGCGGCTCGCGCCCCTCTCGGCGCGCGCCCTTGAGCAAGAAGTGGTCCCACAGCGGCAGGATGTCCTCCTTGCGGAGCTGCAGCGGGGCCATGCGGATCGACAGCACGCGGACTCGGTAGAACAGATCGGGCCGAAAGCGACCGCGGAGCACCTCGTCCTCGAGATCGCGATGGGTGGCCGACACCACCCGCACGTCGACCGAGATCGTCTGGGTCCCTCCCACGCGCTCGAAGCGATGCTCCTGCAGCACCCGCAAGAGCTTGGCCTGGAGCGACAGCGGCAGCTCGCCGATCTCGTCGAGGAACAGCGTCCCGCCGTCGGCGAGCTCGAACCGCCCCTTGCGCTGGCTCGTCGCGCCGGTGAAGGCGCCGCGCTCGTGGCCAAACAGCTCCGACTCGAGCAGCGTCTCGGGCAGCGCGGCACAGTTGACGGCGATGAAGGGGCCGTGACGACGCGGGGAGAAGCGGTGCAGCGCGCGGGCCACCAGCTCCTTGCCCACCCCGGTCTCTCCGCTGACGACCACCGACGCATCGGAGCACGAGGCCAGCGCGACCATCCGCCACACGTCGCGCATGCGGTCGCTGCGGTCGACCAGCTCGGGCAGCTCGACCGGCTCCGCGCGCGCACGCGGGACACGCTCGCGGTAGCCGACCAGTCGCGCGAGGGCGGCGGGCTGCAGGGGGCACGGCAGGATCGCATCGGCCTCGCATTGGTGCGCGAGGCTCACCCACTTGCCGCTGGCCACTGGCAGCAGCAGGACCCGCACCGCGGACGGGAAGGCGGCGAAGATCGAGGTCAGCCGCCCGAGGCTCTCGCCCACACTGGCCCCGTCGACGAGCACGAGATCCGGCGGCGGGATGCCCGCCAGGTCCAGCGCCTCGGAGGTGCAATCGACGAAGCGAGGCTGGATCGGCGTGCCCGCGAGCTCGGGCTCGAGCACGGCCGCCGTGGCGTGGTCGGCGAGGACGAGCGCAAAAAGGCGCGGGTCACCGGACGAGTCATCGACTCGTTCCACCGGCGCTTCCGTGCTCTGCGGCGCTCTCGGCACTCGTATGTTCTGCGATCATTCTGGGCGGGGGCCAGTGGGCCGTCGAACGGGATTTCCGCCTACATTGGCCCACGAAACCGTGAAATGGCCTTGCCCGAGACTACGGTTGCAACAGCGCATGCCTCCCCCTACGAGAGGCGGTGGTGCGATCGGGCGTCCCCGTTGGTGGCATTGCACCTCGAAGACCATCCTGGGTGGTGGGGCTGCAACATTTGCAGTGCCCCGCACCGCAACTCGCGGGGAGAGCGATCACGCCTGGTGGTATGGGTCGTGCATCGAAACGCCGCTACGTGCTCGAGCTGAGTGAATTGCAGCGATTGGTCGCGGCTCTGTGTGGCGAGGTGCTCGCACCCCAGGTCGGTCGCATCGGATGGCTCCTCCAGCGCTTGATCGCGAGGATCGAGGCGCTCGACGGAGACGCACGGGCCGAGCTGACCCACGCCACCGTCGGGCTGGGGCCCACGGTGAGCGCACTGCTGGAGGCCGTGGACGCGAACCAGCGCCTCGATGCCTCCGAGGTTCGCGACCTCATTACGATGCACCGGCGGCTGACCACGATCCTCGCCCACGTTGGCCCTCGATCCGGCGCGGATCGGCTCGATGCCGAGACCCTGCACCTGACCTATACGCGGGGTGACATCGTCCCCGTGCTCGCCCACGCCTGCGGGTGCTTCGAGGCACTCGCCACCGAGCGGCGGATCGCCTACGAGGTCTCGTTGCCGAGCGAGCTCGTCGCGGAGCTCGACGTGAGCAAGACCGAGCTCGCCCTCGGCAACGCGCTGTTCAACGCCTTCAAGTACGCCCCCGAGGGTGGAGCGGTGCGCTGCACCGTGACACTGGACGAGCTGTTGCAGGACATCGTGATCGGCGTCGAGGACAGCGGGCCCTGCGTGCACCCGGCGCAGCTCGACTCGATCTTCGATCACGGCCGCGTGGCGGAGCGCAGCGTCGCGATCCAGCTGGGTACGATCCGGCTGTCGCTGGGGCTGTCGCGCGACGTGGTCGCGCTGCACGGCGGAATCCTCGACACCGTGCCCACGCCCAGCGGTCGGGCGCTGTTCGAGATCCGCCTGCCGCGATGGGCCCCCCGCGGCACGCCGATCGCCAGCGAGGCCTCGCGCTTGGCCGAGTGGCTGCCCGAAGCGGCCGCGCTGGCGGCATCGGAGCTGCGCGCCGAGGCCGAGCTCGACGGGCGGCCGGTGGCCGCCGACGGTCGACCGGTAGTGCTCGTCATCGAGGGCTCGCGCTCGCTCAACCGGGCGCTGGTGGGCTGCTTCGAGCCCGAGTGTGCGACCACGTCGGCCTTTCACGGCGAGTCCGGGCTCGAGCTGGCCTCGTCGCTTCGCCCGGACCTCGTGGTGATCGATCTGGACCTCCCGGAGCTCGGCGGTGAGGCCGTGATCCGTGCGCTTCGCGAGCGGGTGGGGCTCGACGCACCGATCCTCGCCATCGCCGGGAGCCGCAACGAGCCCCAGATCCTGCGGCTGCTCGGCGCGGGGGTGAACGACATCATGTCCAAGCCGGTCGTGCTCGCCGAGCTGTGGGCGCGTGCGCGCCGGCTGCTGGTGGCCAAGCGGACCCAGGACGTGCTGAGCGCGACCATCGGGCAGCGCGACACCGATCTCATCGCGCTGGCGAGCGAGGTGGCAGAGGCGCACCGCAGCCTCGAGCGGGCCTACGCCGAGCTCGAGGTCGCACGGGTGCGTGCCGAGCGGCTCAACGAGGTCAAGAGCAACTTCCTGCGGATCATGTCCCACGAGCTCAAGACGCCCGTGACCGCGATGAAGCTCCAGCTCCGCGTGCTCGAGAGCGATCCCGAGGTGCACCACAACGCGGCCCTCGACCACGGGCTCGAGCGAATCTCCCGCTCCACGCGTCGATTGCTCGACCTCGTGGACACGATGCTCGAGTGGGCCCGGGTGGAGGATGGCCGCTATCACCCGGAGATCGAGCCCTTCGATCTCGCAGACCTCGTCGAGGAGGTCGTGACCCGGCTCGAGGGACAAGCACGGATCCACCGGACCGAGATCGACGTGGAGCACCCGCCGGCCGACCTGCGGGAGGTCGTCAACGATCGACGGCTCGCCCGCCTGGTGGTGATCAACCTCGTCGAGCGGGCGATCATGGTGAGCCCCGAGATGCAGATCGGGATCCGCATGGTGGAATCGGCCAGCGGACACCGGGTCCACATCCGCGATGCGGCGCCCCCGATGAACGAGGAACAGCGCGCGGAGGTGGTCGACCCCATCCGCTGGACCCGTGACTTCCATCGGCTCAGCGGTACCGGCTCGGGGATCGGCGTGCATGCGATCCGTGACATCGCGCGAGCGGTGGGAGGAGAGATTCAGTGGGGAGACGCGGGCGGGCTCGGAAACGAGCTCGTCTTCCAGCTCCCGTCGCACCCTTCGGGCTCGCGACGAGCGCCGTCCTGAAGCTCCTGGCATGCCCCATGCAGTGATTTTGGGTTCCCCGAAAGCGAGAAACGACATGCAACCGAGGCTGGAGCTCGACAACCGCCGCCGTACGTCAATCTGCCGTGGTCCGGAAGAACCGCCCGTCGTCTATCTCGCAGAAGACGACGACGACATCCGCGAGGCCCTCACTGCACTCTTTTCACACGACGGCTTCGAGGTCAGGGCCGCTCCCGACGGCGCGCTGCTGTTCGACTGGCTGTTTCGCAAGCGCGGACCCGGCGTGCACCTTCCCGACGTGATCGTCACCGATCATCGAATGCCGGGGCACTGCGGGCTCGACATCCTCGAGCTCATGACCGAGATCCAGTGCCGGATCCCGGTCATCATGATCACCGCGTATGGCTCGGAGGTGCGGAGCCTGGCGCTCGCCCACGGCGCCCACGACGTGTTCGAGAAGCCGTTCGATCCCGACGATCTGCGCATGGCGGTGCTGGATTGCGTCGACTGGGGGACACGTCGCCTGAATCCCCAGCGCGAGGAGTCCGCCGGGCGTGCCCTGCGAGCGATGGCGCGTCGGGCCCTGCTCTCGTCGACCGAGGGCTCGAAGGAGGCGGGAGATGCGTGAAGAGCTCGAGGCGCCCCCACACGCCAGGAGACGAACGATGTACACACCCATGGAAACCATGCGCGAGCGGCCCGTTCGGCGAGACCGGCACGACCTGCCCGTCGTGTATCTCGCCGAGGACGAGCCCGACCTTCGCGAGGCGATCACCGCCTTGCTCACGCGGCAGGGGCTCGTCGTTCGAGCCGCCTCCGACGGCACGCAGCTGTTCGACTGGCTGTTTCGTCGCCGCGATCGAGGCATGCGGCTGCCCGATGTGATCGTCACCGATCATCGGATGCCGGGCTACTGCTCGCTCGACATCTTGCAGTGCCTCGGCGAGCTGCAGTGGACCGTACCGGTCATCGTGCTCACGGCCTTCGGTCCCGAGGTCCGCCGCCTAGCGATGGCCTACGGGGCGCGGACCGTGCTCGACAAGCCGTTCGATCCCGAGCAGCTCTGCGGTGCCACCATGACTTGCATCAACTGGGACGTCCGCCGATTGCCAGGGCGCGCACCGAGGGGGCTTCGCGGCGCTACCTGACACCCGAGGCGCGCGTGGGGCGGTTCGCCCCCACGCGCGCCGCTTTCGTCACAGGTTCACCCAGAACACCTTGGCCACCCGCACGGTGCCCTCGGTCACCGAGACCGGGATCCGCTTGGTGCCATCCGGCGTCTTGACGACCAGCTCGCCGCGTACCGCACCGCGCTCGCCCTCGAGCGCTCGCGACGACGCGGGTCGCGTGACCTCGATGAACACCGACTTCTTGACCTTCTTGAGCGTGAGCTCCTCGTGGCCGGCGCCCTCGCGGACCTTGACCTTGCCCTCGGGGCGGAGGCCCGAGAGTCGGCGGCCCTTGGTGTCGACCACGGCGAGCTCGAGGTCGCCCTCGCCCGACCAGGTGAGGTCGAGGTCGAGCTCGGCGCGGCCGTGCAGGTCGAACGAAGCGGGGGCCACCGTGCGCGAGGCGAGCTCCGACGAGACGCCGAGCAGCTCGCGGGTCCCCGAGGTCGCGCGGCGGTTGCCGTCGTCGACCACGTCGAGCGCTTCACGCGACCGCCCCTCGCGGGCCAGGCAGCGGGCCAGCTCCACGTGGTTGCCGCCGTCTTGCGGGTCGATGCTCACCACGGCCCGCCGGTGCGAGCACGACCGCACGAGGTCGCCCTTGCTCTCGTAGGCCCGCGCGAGCTCGGCGTGCTGCCGCTCGGCGAACGGCTGCACCTCGAGCACGCTCTCGTAGGCTCGCAGCGCCATCGGGTCGCCATCGGCGGCCATTGCGTCGGCGAGCGACGTCAGAGCCGCCGGGTGGTCGGGGTCGACCTCGGCCCATGCGCGCGCGAATTCCAGCGACTGCGCGTGGCCGGCTCGGAGGGCGGCGCGCACGAGGCTGCCGTGGGCGGCGCGCTCCGTGGGAGCGGCCGTGACGGCCGCCCGCAGCGCCTCGATGCGGGCCAGCGCCTTGGTGTCGGGCCCGGCCACCGCCCGCGTCTTGAGCTGCGGGAGCGGGCGCCAGTGGCCCCAGCGACCACCGGAGGGCGGCGCGCTCCAGCCGCCACCGCCACCGAGGTCGTCGCCGAAGGGGTCCATCGCCGGTGCCGGCCGGCTGCTCGGCTTCTTGCCCGGCTCTGCAGCGATCTTCTTGGGCTTGCTGGTCTTCGGCGCGTCGTCCTTGTTGGCCGCATGGCCGGACGAGCCGCCGCCGCTCTTGGTGCCGCCGGGGCTGCCGAACACCTCGCCGCCGTCGCCTTCACCGTCGTCGCCGACGTCGACGTCGGCGAGCCGATCGTCGTCGTCGTCGCTGCCGCGTGCACGGCGGTCGGCCTCGGGCGCCTCGGCGGGCGCCGGAGGATCGAAGCCCGCGAACGGCTCGTCGGCGAGCTTCGGGCCCTTCTGCTCGGAGCCGGTGTCGCCAGCGATCAAGCCACCCGCGACGCCACCGGCCGCGGCCGGATCGGGAGTCGGCTGCCCCGCATCCCGCGGATCGCTCTTCTCGCGCTCGAGCGCCTCCTCGACGGGCTCGGGCTCGGGCATGGGCGGCATGGCGGGCACGGGGGTCGCCGTGACCCCGCTGTGAACGCGCTCGTCGGCCTTGGCCTCGGCAGCCTTGTCGGGCGACTTGGTGGTCGTCTCGGTCACGGTGGTGGGCAGGCTGCCGTCCCACTTGTCCGTGTCCTTGGCCGCCCGCACCACGTTGAACTCGCGGTACATCGCGTCGTTCTCGAGCACGATGAGCGAGGTGTGGCGCGACATCACGGTGTAGTGCTTGGACAGCGCGATGATCTCGTCCTTTGCCGCGGCGCCGCGCGTCTGGGTGAGGTGGGCGATCTCGGCCTGCGCCCACGTGCGGGGCAGGTGGTGGTGTGCCACCGGTGAGGCGCGATCGGCATCGAGGTCCACGCGGAAGCGGGCCTCCACCGGACCCTCGGGGCCGCGCGTGCGCACGACCACGTCGTCGTGGATCGGCCGCGCGAGCTTGCCGAGCAGCACCAGCGAGTCGCCCGGTCGCAGGCCGGGGGTGCCGTGACGGTGCACGGCGACCATGCCGTCGGGCAGGTCGAGCTCGAGGTCGGTGGCCATGGGCACGCGCGCGCGCATCCGCAGCTCGCGGACCAGCTGCTGCCGGTCGTCGCGGGGATCGGCGCGCAGGATGTCGCCACCGGTCTGCTGCACGATGGCGCCGAGCGTGGTGAGGTCGGAGCGCGAGCCGAGCGCCACCGCCATCACCCGGGCGCCGCGCAGCGGCTCGATCATGAGCTTTGCGAGCCGATCGGCCGCCAGCTCGCCCGACGACGGGGTGCCATCGCCCAGGTACACGATCACGCGCTCGCCGGGTGCCCCGCTGCGCTCGAGCGCCTCGGCTGCGCTCGTCAGCATGCCGCCGAGGTCGCTGGCGCCGGTGAGGTCCTGGCCATCGAGGAAGCGCTGTACCTCGTCGAAATCGCCGGGCTGCGGCGAGAGCAGGCCGCCGGGCGCCTGGTCGCAGGCGGTGTCGCAGGCGAGCACCGCGAAGCGGTCGTCGGGCTCCATCGAGGTGGAGAGCGCCTCGACCATGCCGCGCGCCACCGTCCACAGCTCGGGGCTGGTGCTGTGGCTGCGGTCGAGCACGAATGCGTAGCTGGTGGGTCCCTCGGGTCGCGGCAGCTCGAGCTCGGGGCGGAGCGACACCATGAAGTAGGCCTGGCCGTCGCGGTCGAGGTGGGTCTCGGTGTGGACGCGCGCCTCTTCATCGCCGAGCGGGATGTCGATGCCGATGTCGGCGGTGGGGACGAAGTCCTTGCGCTCGGCGGCGAGCACGATGCGGCCGCCCTCGAGCTTGCGATCGAGCTCCATCATCGGCGTCTCGATGTCGGCGAGCTGCGCCTGGTCGAGCTGCTGGCCATCGACGGTGACCTCGAACTTGAAGCGATCGATCTCCGTGCCGCCCGCGCCGCTGCCCGCGAGCGGGAAGCGGTAGCGCAGGGTCTGGCCCGCGACGGGCAGCACCTGGGTGTAGGCCAGCCGCACGCGCCGATCGCCGTTGCCGGGGATCGGGAACACCCGCAGCTTGAACTGGTTGCCGCGCTCCCACTCGAGCAGCGCGGGATCGCGGGGGATCGTGGCGTCGACGATGGCCGCGAAGATCTGGCGGCCGCGGGTCTTCTCGACGATCTCGCCCTCCATCCAGCGATTGCCGACGAGCAGCGACAGCCCCGAGACCGAGCCGTCGCCGGGCAGCGGGAACCGGTAGATGCCCTCGAGCACCGCGGGCCGGTCGTTGAAGAACGCCTGCTCGACCTCGGTGTGCGCGATGCGACCGGCGATGTTCACGGTCACGGTCTCGTCGGTGAGCCGCAGCCGCTGCTGCTCGCGGTCGCTGCCCGGGCGCCGCGCGGTGAGACTGCCCACGCCCGCGGGCGCCTCGTCGACCATGCGCGCGGCGGTCTCGAACGTGCGCGACCAGCCGGTCTCCTCGAGCGGGGCGAGCGAGAGCTCGGGTCGGCGCGTGCGCTCCTCGGGCAGCGGCGCGTCGATGCTCTCGCCGGGCCCGAGCGTGAGGCTGCGCGAGGGCGCCTGCAGCGAGGCCGTGCCGCTGACCACCGCGAATCGCCGGGTCGCGCCCGCGTTGCGGACCTGGGCCTCGCCATGACCCACGGTCAGCACCTCGTCGCCCGCCGCCACCGCCAGCTCCGCCGTTGCGCCCGGCTCGGTCAGCACGACCACCTCGCCCCGCGTGAGCACCATTCGCGCCGCGGCATCGGAGCCGGGCAGGGTGACGGCGGTGTCCTCGTTCATCCGCACGCGGATGCCCCCCGGCAGCCGCAGCTCGGCGAGCGTGCCCTTGGGGGTCTCGAGCACCTGGCCCTCGAGCAGGCGGCTGCCCTTGCCCATGAAGGTGCCCGCGGCGAGCGTGGGCGAGGACAGGCCCCCGGGGCCGCTGATCGCGACGACCTCGCCGCCGTCGTCGGGCGTGGGCACCGGCGCATCGGCCGTGGTCTCGGGCTTCGCGGCTGCTTGGTCGCCCTCGGGTGCGGCTGCGCCGGAGCGGCAGCCGAGGGCCATCAAGAGGCACAACGATGCGAAATTAGAGAGGGATCGAGGAAGGCGGGGACGATCGTGGGCGAGCTTGGACATGGGCGAGGCCTCGCGAGCCGGTGCGAACGTACGGTCTGGGACAAGGGTCTGTCAGTCAAGACGTCCAATACTGCGTGATTGGCGCAGATCGAGCGCACGAACCCGAAGTCCCGGGTCGGGCAGGTCCAAGTCGGGGCGGGTGACGGCGCCCGTGCCTCCGGACGGCCTCCGTGGAGGCCCGTGTTAGTCTGCGTTTTCATGGATCAGGAGGAGATCCGCCGGATCTACAACGCATGTGACCCGGCCGAGCCGCTCGCACCGAACGATGCGCGCAACGTCGATTTCGACTCGGAACGCTTCGGGAAGCCGCGTGGTGATGTTTGGTCGGAGAGGATCGCGCGCGAGATCACGCTGTCGGACGGCCCCGTGTGCAGGCTCTTCACCGGTCTGCCCGGGTCGGGCAAGTCGACCGAGCTGCGCCGGCTACACCGGCGATTGCAGGGTGACGAGCGCTACCTGACGGTGCTCATCGACGGGGAGGAGCAGATCGACCTGACCAGCCGTATCGATGTCACCGACATCATCGCGGTCGTCGTCAACGAGCTCGAACGAGAGGTGGTCGAGACAGAGGGAGGTGATCCTGGACGTGATCCCACGGGCTTCTTCAAGCGACTCTGGGATCGTGTGCGCTCCGTCTACCCGTCACTCAAGGGCGAAGTCCCGCTCCCGGGAGCCAAGCTCGTCCTCGAGATGAAGTCGAATCCAGGCTTTCGTCAGAAGGTGCGAGAGGTGATCTCCGGCCATCTGACCGAGTTCTTGGCCGATGCTCGCCAAGCCGTGAAGGACTTGACGGAACGTGCGTGCAAGGAGAAATGGCACGGGTTGGTCGTAGTGTTCGACTCGCTCGAAAAGCTTCGAGGGATGAGCACCACCTGGGAGGACGTAATCAACAGCGCCGAGCAGGTGTTCGGCAACGGTGCAACGCACGTGAAGCTCCCCGTGCATACCATCTACACCGTCCCTCCGGCGTTGCTTGCACGTCAGACCGATATCGAGTTCATGCCGGTGGTGAAGATCGCCGATAGGGATGGCCAACCGAGCGAGCCGGGAATGGCCGCGCTGCGCAAGCTCGTAGACCTACGAATTCCAGGAGCCGAGCGAGCTGAGATCTTCGGTACCGGTGCGCGGCAACGAGAGTTGATCGATCGAATCATCCTCGAGTCCGGGGGCTATCTTCGCGACTTGGTTCGTGCCGTGCAGTGGTGCGTGTTCCAAATGGAGTTCCCGATCGATCATGCGGCCCTGAACAGGAGATTCGCACGCGAGAGCGACGCCTACCGGCGCATCGTTCCAGAGGGCGAGTTCGAATGGCTCGCCCACATCGCCACGAGCAAGTACCTCACACTCGTTGGCGATGAGCGAAAACGCCCTATCATCGACCAGATGCTAAGGAACAACGTTCTTTTGCGATATCAGAATGAGCACGATTGGTGGGACCTGCACCCCGCGGCCGCGGCGATCCCCGGGGTGGCTCAGGCCATCGAACGCCTACGGGGGTCGTGATGGCTGCCCGTTCCGAGAGTGCTGACTCGGATCCCGTTGTCGGCGAGCTCGTGCGCGCCATCGAGCTGAGCGAGGCCTTTCAGCTCTGTGTACTGGTGGGGCGGCAAGAAGACCTTCGAGGAGTCGTCGCCAGGAGCTTGGACTTGGTGCGCGAGCTTTCCCCCGACGGACTAGTGGTGCGGTGGACGAGCTCGACGCGTCAATTGCTGGATGAACACCAACCCGGCGCCAAGTCGCGAACCGTCATCGTGTTCGACGTCCGAGGCCCTGCGGCGGCCGACGAGTACGAGGCGCTCAACCTCTCGCGCGACACGTTTCGAGCGCGAGGGCCTGCGACGTTGCTGGTGTTGCTCTCGGACGAGACCGAGTCACTGTTCGCCTCGGCGGCTCCCGACCTGCGCTCGGTCCACAGCGTGTACCTGCAGGTACCCATGGGCTGGCCGGACGAGCCTATGTTCCAAGGATGGGTTGCTGGCTGTCGAAGTGCGTTCGATGCCAGGGTCGCGAGCACCTCGGGAGCAGCCGAACTCTACACGCTCGGCGTCTACTCATTCGCGTACGAGCTCGATCACGTACAGGGTCGTGCATCCGTGCCCGAACTCCGGGATGCGATGCGGTCGTTCAAGGGGTTGACCGGCTGGCGCCCATGGTGGGTACCCGACAACCTCCACTCACCGTACGCCGTGAGCCCGGCGGAACTCGAGTGCTGGATGATAGGTGGCTTGTTCAACGATCCTGCGCACGGCGATTTCTGGAGAGCCTCGACCACGGGACGGTTCTATCTGCTGCGTGGGTACGAGGAGGACAGCTATCCTGACCGAGTCCGCCCCGGCAAGATCTCGTCGGGATCCCTGGCGGTGTGGCGCGTCGCCGAAGCCCTCCTTCACGCCGAGCAGGCTGTGAATCGATTCGCCGATGGTGGCGCTTGGGTCCACTTCGTCGCCCGGTGGGAGGGCCTGCGAGACCGCTCATGGTCGACGGGGCCGATGAGCTCCTGGGGCCACGACCGTGGCCAACCGGCGTTGATGAGCGAGGCGTGCTCCTCGCTGGTCTGCCCCGGCAGAGCGATTTCCCAGCGTCTGCCCGAATTGGTCCTTCACCTCGTTCGCCCCCTTTCGGATGTGTTCTTGGCAGCGCTCGCCCAGACTACGGTCGAGCGAGAGATCTCTGCGCTGAAGCGACGCCCCTCCTCCTAGAACACCACCGCGAACGCCTCGTACCAGGCCCGCAGCGTCTTCGCCCTCCGCACCACCGTGCTCGGGCTCAGCCCGATCGACGCCTCGGCGAGGAAGCTCTCGGCGGTGCTTGGCTCGACCTCGCACAGTCGCGAGCACCCGGCCCACGCGATCCAGGCTCCGCCCACGTCGCTGGCCTCGAAGCGCTGGAGCGCGTGGCGTAGCCGCGCGTCGGCATCGACGCGGGCGACGTGGACGGCCGCCGGGGTGGGGATGCCCCGGCGGAGGTAGCCGAGGATTTCTGCGGCCCGGCGATAGTAGGCGAGCTGGCGCCGCACGACCTCGAGCTGCTCGGGCGCGGGCAGCACCCCGCGGTCCACCACGTGCTCCACGAGCGCGAAGACCCGCTCGAGACTGTCGGCCTGCGGGATCTCGGCCGAGTCGATGTAGCGCGCGGCGAAGTGCTGGAGGCGGCGCAGGACCGCGGCGGGTGGCGGCGTGAGCATCACCTCCACCGCCTCGGGATCGCCGACGATCCGCATCTGGACATCGAGCTGCAGCCGGCTCTCCTCGAGCAGCGTGAGCAGCGTGACGAGCTGCCGAAATCGCGACAGCGAGCGGGCCGATCGCGCGGCGCTGGAATTGTCGAGCTCGAGCCCGTCGAGGCTCTCGAGCTCGCGCAGCACCTCGAGCGCGAGCCGCTGGCCCGGCGCGTCGAGCTCGCCCACGAGCCGCAGCTGCAGCGCGAACGAGCCCACCGCCGCCTGCATGGCCTCGAGCCGGGGAGGGTCCTCCGCCGTCTCGCCGAGCGCGGCGGCGAGCACCGGCTCGAAGTACTCGATCCAGGCGTCGTGGATCTTCGCGATGGTGGCCATGCCGAGCGCGTGCGCCGAGGCGCGCACGGATGGCGCGGAGCGGATGACGAGCCGCTGCAAGACCGTGCCGGCATCGAGCGATGGCGCGGGGTCCCGCAGCTCGTCGTGCACGTAGCCGGGCTGGTCGAGCAGCTCGAGCAGCTCTCGCTTGATCGCAGCCGGCGGGCTGCCGCGCAGGCCCTCGGCAATGAGGTGGCGCGCCTCGGCGGGCAGGCCGGCGTCGAGGGCGATGGACGCGGCGCTGCGGAACAGCACCGAGCGGGTGGGCTCGAGGTCTGCGGGCACGTCCTTGGCCGCCCTGGTCTCCAGCCCCAGCGCGTCCAGCAATGCAGCTCGGGCCGCGGCATGCCGCCCGTCGGCGAGGGCGGCCTCGTACGCGTCGTATGCCTCCATCGCCGCGCGGTGGTCGAGGATGTAGGCCGTCACTTGCTCTCCACGTGCACGCGCGGGCTCGCGAATTCCACCACGGCGGCGTAGCCGGGGATGCCGTCGGCGTCCGAGCGGACCATCTGCTCGAGCTTCTGGCGCGCGCGGCGGGCCACCTGCCCGTCGCCACCCTCGAGGATGCCGGACACTTCGAGCCGGGCCTCGAACACGCCCACCACGTGACCGAGCCAGTAGTCGACGCCGGTGCCCTTGCGCGCCCGCTCGATCACCTCCATGCCGGTCTCGTCGCGCGCCACCACGATCGCCAGGGCGCATGCGCCCGACTCGGTGGCCTCCTGTAGATCGGCGTGCGTACGCAGGGCCTGGGGGGAGGGCTCCTCGAACACCAGCGCGCGCGTCGTCTGCCAGTGCCCGGTCACCGAGAGCTGCACCCCGGAGCGGTGGCGGCCGTGGTGCAGGCACACCTCGGCCGCCTCGGCGAGCTCCCGTCCCTTACAGGGCGACAGACCTTCCATGCCCCGGCGGAGCGAGGACAACGCGAGCTTCGCTCGCTGCACCCTGGTCCCCATGATCCACCAATACCATGCAGGTCGCGGCACGCCGATCACGAGAGCCCGAACGCGAGCTGCGATGTCGAGCCGAGCGCGGGGCTTCGGCGCTCGACCAGCCCGGCCTCCAGCAAGCGCCGGCGGCTCACCTCCACGGCCTCGTCGCTCACGTCGTTGCCCATGAATGGCCGCTGTAGCTGGCCCGCCGCGAGCCCCGTGGTCCCCGAGCCCACGAACGGGTCGGCCACCAGGTTGCCCGGGTCGCTGCTCTGCGCCACGAGGATCTTCACGAGCTCGACCGGCTTCTCGGTGGGATAGCCGCGGTGGACGCGGGGCACCTCGAGCACGTCCGGGATCGACAGGTCGTTGAGCCTGCGCTTGCCCTTCTCGAAGAACAGGATCATCTCGTAGCGCGAGCGGTAGTGGTAGCCCATGCCGATCCTGCGCTTGTCCCAGATGATGGGCTTCCAGAAGCGAAAGCCCGCCGCCTCTCCCACGGGTTTGGCGACGAACGCTGTTTCCTGGTCACAAAAGAGGTAGAGGTGGGTGTTCTGGCGCAGCACCCGATGGAGCTCGGCGAACAAGTCCGGGAATCGCGCATTGGGGAAGATGGTGAACCAGTCGTTGCTCGAGGCCTTGCTGTGCTTGAGTCGGGTGGTGGTGCCCACCGCCCGGTGCTTCTCGAGCGACTCGTAGGCGGGGTCGGTGACCACGAGGTCGAGCGACTCGTCGTCGAGGGTCCGTAGCCAGTCCACGGCGTCCCCCCGCGACACGGAGAACCACGCTCCGGGCTCCGAGGCGGGCAGGGGCACGTCCGGAGCATACGATCCGGGTAGGAACGCGGAAAGTGGGCCTCCGAGGCCCAATAGGCGCCACGGCCTCGGCGGGGCAGCGCGTCGGGGCGACCCCCGAGACCCGCTCGGGGGCCGCGTGATGACAACCCCCCCGCCCCCGCATACCCTCGACGCGCATGCCGAACCCGCGGGAGATCTTCCTCGCCCAGGTACGCACCCCCGATCTCGACGCGGAGGTCGACGAGCTTCGCCGCGATCTGACCACGCTCAAGCACGAGGCGCTGCAGCAGGTCGAGCAGCTCGACGACGAGGGCAAGCAGCGGGTGATGCCGAACCTCTACGAGCAGATCGTGACCACCCAGGTGCAGCTCGCGGGGCACGTGGGGCTCGGGGTCGCGCTCGCGCTCACCGTGCTCGACGAGCACCACAGCGGCGCGTCGCTGTCCCGCTTCGATCGCGAGCTGCGCGAGCAGATGAACGAGATCGGGGCCCAGCTCACCACGCGTCACTCGAGCCGGCTGGCCAAGATGGTGGCCAAGATCGAGGTGCAGCGGCTGGTGTGGCGGCACAGCCACGAGTTCATGTCGTGGCTGGCGTTCCGGCGCGGTGACGAGCGCTACCCGGCGGCCGATCGGCTCGAGCGGCTCGACGCGTTCGGCGTGCAGCCGCGGCTGCTCGAGGCGCGGAGCGTGGTGATGGCGCTGCTCGGGGTGCGGCTGTCGGCCGCGCTCGAGGGTGCCGATCGCTTCATGCTGGGCAACCGCTGGCGGCTGTCCGAGAGCCCGGAGCACGCGCTCGAGCGCTACGTGTGGCCGATCCTCTCGTACTTGCCCGCGCCCGCGGTCCGCATCGAGCGGGCCCGCTGGGAATTCGACACCAAGAGCGAGGCCGGGCTCGAGGGCGACGCGCTCGAGGGCGAGCGCGCCAAGATGGCAGGCCTGCTCGAGGGCCAGCTCGCCGACGCGCTCGAAGAGCTGCCCGCGCCGGCGCTGTCGGGATCCTTCGCGTAGCTCGACCGGCCGATGCGCCGCTCGCCGCTGCCGCTGTCGTTCTTCGCCCGCGACGTGCTCGAGGTGGCGCCGGCGTTGCTCGGCCAGCTGCTCTGCCACGACGCGGTGGCGCTGCGGATCACCGAGGTCGAGGCGTATCGCTGGCCGGGCGACACCGCTTGCCACGCCCGCTCCGGTCGGACCAAGCGCAACGCGCCGCTGTGGGGCCCGCCCGGGCACGCGTACGTCTATCTCATCTACGGCATGCACTCGCTTCTCAACATCGTCACCGGGGTCGAGGGCGAGGCGCAGGCGGTGCTGATCCGCGCATGCGAGCCGGTCGAGGGCCTGGCGCTGGTGCAGGAGCGTCGCGGTGGCAAGACCGGGCCGGTGCTGCTGGCGGGGCCGGGCAAAGTGGGGCAGGCGCTCGCGCTCGACACCTCGTGGTCGGGCCATCCGCTCTACTCCCGCGGGGGCCTGACGGTGTGTGCCGGGACCGCGCCCGCGGCGATTGCGGTGGGTCCCCGCGTGGGCATCGAGTACGCCGAGCCCGAGCACCAGCGCCTGCCGTGGCGCTTCGCCGACGCCGGCTCGCGCTGGGTCACCAAGCGCGCCGAGCTGCGGCCACTGGTCCGGTGACCGAGCGTCGCTGCCACGCGCTCGGAGCATGCGAAAGCTCGCGAGACCACGGCCCCGTCGCCGTGCGATCGTGCTAAACGACCCACATTCGACTCATCGATGGCCAAGTCGCTCCAGGATGCGCTCGCCCGTGAGCAGGCCCGCTTCGCCAGCGTGATCGCGGGTACCCAGGACGCGTTCATCTTCATCGACCATCGCGCGCGGATCCTGGTGTTCAACGCGGCGGCCGAGCGGATCTTCGGCTGGTCGGCGGCCGAGGTCGTGGGTCAGCAGGTCAACGTGCTGATGCCCGAGCCCTACCGCACCGAGCACGACGGCTACATCGCCAGCTACGAGCGCACCGGCGAGGCGCGGGCGATCGGGCGGATCCGCGTGGTGCAGGGCCAGCGGCGCAGCGGCGAGGTGTTTCCGATCGAGCTGTCGGTCACCAAGGTCGGCGTGGAGGACGAGGCCCGCTACGCGGCGTTCATCCGCGACATCTCCGAGACCGTGCGGCTGCGCGAGCGGCTGGTCGAGCGCGAGCGGCTGGCCGCGATCGGCACCACCTCGGCCAAGTTCGCCCACGAGGTCGGCAACCCGCTCAACAGCATGCTGATGAACCTGCAGCTCATCCAGCGCCGCATCGCCAGCAAGCACCGGTGGCCCAGCTCGCGCCGCTCATCGAGCGCGTGGAAGGCGAGGTACGGCGCATGGCGAGCCTGCTCGTGGAGTTCCGCAGCATGTCGCGCCGGCAGCCGTTCGAGCTGCGGCGCGTGGATCCGCGTGCGCTGCTGCGCGAGCTGGCCGAGACGCACCGCGCCACCTGCGAGCGCCACGGCGTCCGTCTCGAGGTCAAGTGGGAGCCCGAGCTGCCCGCGATCCAGGTCGACGCCGAGAAGCTCGCCCAGGTGCTGCTCGAATTGGTCGAGAACGGCATCGAGGCGATGGGCGACGCGGGCGGGGCGCTCGCGCTGCGGGCCCGTGACGATGGCATGCACGTGGTGATCGAGGTCTCCGACACCGGCCCGGGCGTTCCCGCGGGCATCGACGTGTTCGAGCCGTTCCTCACCACCAAGCCCGAGGGTACCGGGCTCGGCCTGCCGGTGGCGCGACAGATCGTGGCCGGTCACGGCGGCGAGCTCGGCTACGAGAGCGCGCCTGGCCGCACCACGTTCAGCGTACGGCTGCCGATCGACCCGCCCTCGGTCAGCGCGGCCGGCCAGCGCCGCTCGCCGCCGTGAGCCGCCGCGCGCGCGGCCGGCCCGTGCGACGCGGGCGGCGACCTGCTAGCGTCGCGCCGCGCCCATGACCCAACGCCTGTCCCTCCGCGAGCGACCCCGTCGCAACCGCAAGTCGGCCGCGCTCCGCGATGCCGTCCGCGAGACCACGCTCGGCCCCGAGCACTTCATCCTCCCGCTGTTCGTCCACGAGGGCGACGTGTCGATCCCCATCGGCTCGATGCCGGGCTGCTCACGCCACTCGCAGCAGAGCCTGCTCGCCGAGGTCGAGCGCGCGGTGGCGGTGGGCGTGCGCATGGTGGCCCTGTTCCCGGCGATCGACGAGTCGCGCAAGGATCCCACCGGCACCGGCTCGTACGATCCCGACGGGCTGGTGCCCCGCACGATCGCCGCGCTCAAGCAGCGCTGGCCCGAGCTGGTGATCGTCACCGACGTGGCCCTCGATCCGTACTCGTCGGACGGACACGACGGCATCGTGGCCCCCGACGGCCGCATCCTCAACGACGAGACCGTGGAGGTGCTGTGCAAGCAGGCGCTCTGCCAGGCGCGCGCCGGCGCCGACGTGATCGCCCCGAGCGACATGATGGACGGGCGCGTTGGGGCCATCCGCGATGCGCTCGATGATGAGGGTTTCACCGAGATTTCAATCCTCGCGTATACCGCCAAGTATGCATCGTCCTTCTATGGGCCGTTTCGCGAGGCGCTCGACTCTGCACCCAAGAGCGGCGACAAGAAGACCTACCAGATGGATCCCGCCAACGTGCGCGAGGCGATCCGCGAGGCCGCGCTCGACGAGGCCGAAGGAGCCGATCTCGTGATGGTCAAGCCGGCCGGACCCTATCTCGACGTGATCCGGACGCTGCGGGATCACACGACCTTGCCGATCGCCGCGTACCAGGTGAGTGGCGAGTACGCCATGCTCAAGGCCGCTGCCGAGCGTGGTTGGCTCGACGAGCGCAAGGTCGTCATGGAGAGCCTTACGTCGATTCGTCGCGCGGGCGCGGACGTAATCCTCACCTACTACGCGCGACAGGCCAGCGCCTGGCTCGCGGGCGAGGCCTAGCTGGTGCCCGAGCCCGCTACGCGACGGCACGAAGGGCATCGCCGTCGTGGAGCGACATGCGTTCTCCAATGGGACACGTGACCTCGCGTCGAATGACTGGGGTGTGACGTAGGTCGCGCGCCCGGCCGATTAGCCCGAGCGGTCGCCGATTTCGCGGAGATCCCCAGAATGGACTTGCTCCCGAGGGTCATTTGGCCATATCCATGACAAGGAAGGGACTAGGGATCAGGGTGACGAGGGTACGCATCTTCTCGCTGGACGACTCGGCTGCGGTCGAGCTGCCGCCTCGTTTGCGAGGCCGGCCGAGCTCCGACGTGCAGGCCCAGGCCGGCGTGGTCGCGCCTCGCCGGCGCGAAGAGACGGCCAGCCGCCGCCATGCGTTCCTCGATCAGACCGTTCCGCCCAGCAACCCGGTCGTCCTCGAGAGCGAGCGCCGTCGCAGCGGCAGCGATCCCGACGACGGCTGAGGATGAGCTGAACGAACGGCCCGGCCCGACCCGGCCGGCCGATGGCGGCCGACCTGGTCCGTCGCTCGCCGCTACTTCAGCGGGACCTCGATGATCGCCGGGATCCGGCGCAGCGTCTGGATGAGCGTGCCGTCGGGGCGCATGCGGACGTAGAGCTCTTGGCCGTCGAGCTCCACCTCCACGGTGACCTCGTCGATGTCGGGGCCCTTCTTGGTCTCGGCCTCGAGCAGCTTGCCGCCGGGGGCCTGCTCGTCGACCGTGGCCTTGAGCTCTGCGGCGAGGCTGGCCGGATCGATCTGGCACTCGATGTAGACCTCGGCGCCCTCGGGCGTGGCAGCCAGCTCGCAGAGCTTGCCCGCGTCGTCCACCTCCACCTCGTACACGCGGCCGCGGTCGGCGTAGAGCTCGGTCTCGTAGTGGCGGACGGTGGCGTTGGGGAAGCGGGCCTTGGCCGCCTCGAGGACCTTGGCCGGCAGCGCGTCGGCCTGGCCGTGGTAGAGCGACTGCTTGACGATGCCGCCGTCGGCGTCGACGCGGACCTTCATCTTCTCCACCTTGGTGGCCGTGATCGCGGTGCGGACGATCTCGTTGTCGAGGGCGGCGGACGGAGCAGCGCTGGTCGTCGTCCCTCCGTCGGTGGGCGGCGTGGTGCCCCCCGAGCCCTTGGGGCCACAAGCGAGGATCAGCACGAGCGGAAGGAGCAGCGGGGCGCGAGACATGCCGCGATGCTCGACCACGCCAACCCCGTGTGCAAGTCGGGCCAGCTCACGCACCGGTCCGGCCGTGCCAACAACGTACGGACCACATCAACGCCTGAAACGGTCGGTGGCCTCGACGAGCGCCGCGGCGATGCCCGCCTCGTTGGCGGAGTGTCCCGCGTCTTCCACATAGCGCAGCTCGGAGCCGGGCCAGGCGCGGTGCAGCCGCCAGGCGTTGCGGGGCGGGCAGATCACGTCGTAGCGGCCGTGCACGAGCACCGCGGGCACCCCGGCCAGGACGCCCATGCCGTCGAGCAGCTCGGTGGGTGAGTCGAAGAATCCGCGGTTGACGAAGTAGTGGCACTCGATGCGGGCGAACGCCAGCGTGAAGCCGGCGTCGTCACAGTGGGCCACGAGCCCCTCGTCGGGCCGCAGCGTGGCCACGCGGCACTCCCACACGCTCCACGCCCGTGCCGCGGTGCGACGCCCGACGGGGTCGTCGCCGGTCAGGCGCTGGTAGTAGGCGCCCACCAGGTCGCCCCGATCCGCGGGTGGGATCGCCTCCACGAATGCCTCCCAGGCATCGGGGAACAGTACGTTGGTGCCCTCGCGGTAGAACCACAGCGCCTCGTCGGGCGCGAACGTGAAGATCCCGCGCAGCACCATCTCGGTGACGCGCTCGCGGTACCGCTGCCCGTAGGCCAGCGCGAGCGTGCTGCCCCACGAGCCGCCGAACACCTGCCAGCGCGCGATGCCGAGGTGCTCGCGCAGCGCCTCGATGTCGTCCACCAGGTGCCAGGTGGTGTTGTCGACGAGCGATGCGTAGGGGGTGGAGCGCCCGCAGCCGCGTTGATCGAACAGCACGATCCGGTAGGCCTCGGGATCGAAGAACCGGCGGTGGCGGGGCTCGATGCCGCCTCCCGGCCCGCCGTGCAGGAACACCACCGGCTTGCCGTGGGGATTGCCGCACTGCTCGTAGTAGAGCTCGTGCAGCGCCGAGACGCGGAGCTTGCCTGCGTCGTAGGGCTCGATCTCCGGGTAGAGGCCGCGGCTCACGGGAGAGCTTTACCAAGTTTTTCCGGAGGCCGCACCCGCACTACGACCGGAAGCGATCGGTAGCCTCGATGAGCACGTCGACGATGCCCGGCTCGTACGCCGAGTGCCCGGCGTCCGGCACGATCTCGAGCTTGGCCTCGGGCCACGCGCGGTGCAGGTCCCACGCGGACATCATCGGGCACACCACGTCGTAGCGGCCCTGGGCGATCACGGCGGGGATGTGCCGGATCTTGCCCACGTCGCGCAGCAGCTGGTCCTCGACCTCGAAGAACCCGCGGTTGACGAAGTAGTGGCACTCGATGCGGGCGAACGCGAGCGCGAACTCGTCCTCGCCGGCGTGGGCCATGTACTCCTTGCTCTGGAGCAGGAAGCTCGTGCTGGCCTCCCACACGCTCCAGGCCCGCGCGGCCGCGAGGCGTGCGTTGGGGTCGTCGCAGGTCAGGCGCTCGTAGTAGGCCTGCATGAGGTCGCCGTGCTCCTCGGAGGGGATCGCGGCGAGGTAGGGCTCCCAGGTGTCGGGGAAGATCGCCGACGCGCCCTCCTGGTAGAACCAGTCGAGCTCCTTCTTGCGCAGCATGAAGATCCCGCGGAGCACGAGCTCGGTGACGCGCTCGGGGTGCTTCTGGGCGTAGGCGAGCGCGAGCGTGCTGCCCCACGAGCCGCCGAACACCTGCCAGCGGTCGATGCCGAGGTGCTCGCGGATCGCCTCCATGTCGGCGACGAGGTGCCACGTGGTGTTGTCGTGCAGCTCGGCGTGGGGGGTGGAGCGCCCGCAGCCACGTTGATCGAAGAGGATGATGCGATAGGCCTTGGGGTCGAAGAAGCGGCGCTGCTTGGCGTCGGTGCCTCCACCGGGGCCGCCGTGCACGAAGACCACGGGCTTGCCTGCGGGGTTGCCGGACTGCTCGTAGTAGATCGTGTGCAGGTCCGAGACCTTCAGCATGCCGCTGTCGAAGGGCTCGAGCTCGGGATAGAAGCTGCGACGGCCACGCATGGGCGGCGAGTCTACCCCGATGCTGCCGCCTGCAAAGTCGCGATCACCTCGGCCGGCGCCTGCACCAGCTCGATGAGCACGCCCTCGCCCCCACGCGGCGCGGTCTCGGAGCCCTTGGGGTGGATGAAGCACACGTCGTGGCCTGCAGCGCCCTTGCGGATGCCGCCCGGCGTAAAGCGCATTCCGCGCTGTTCGAGCCAGGCGACGGCTGCGGGTAGATCGTCGACCCAGAGGCCGAGGTGGTTGAGGGCGGGATCGTGGACGCGGGGCTTGGCGTCGGGATCGATCGGCTGCATGAGGTCGAGCTCGACGGCGGTGGGACCGTGGCCGAGCAGGAGGATGTCCTCGTCGACGTTCTCCTTTTCGCTGCGGTAGCTGTTGTGAGCGGGAACGCCGAGGAGGTCGGTCCAGAGCGAGCGAAGCGCGTGCTTGTCGAGGCCGCCGATGGCGACCTGCTGGAGGCCGAGGATGCGAAAGGGGCGGTCTTCGGGGGCGGACATGGGCAGGAGGGTAGCGCGACGGCCGACCGCCACGGCCTGGCGTCGATTGCGCGAGCGCCCTCTCGGATTCGTGCCGCAATCGGAGGTAAGGTCGAGGGGCTCGGCGCGACTCACCGTGCGGGCGCCGTTCTCGGATCGGGCGGCTCATCGCCATGACCGAGCGCCTCGCACTCCGCTCCAACGAAGCCTGGATCGAGGCCCTCCGCGGCCACGGTCATGATTGCGCGAGAGCGGTGGAGGAGCTTGCGACCTACCTCGGGCGGGCGATCGCCAGGGGCACCCGCGGGCAGCTCGAGGGCGAGGATCTCACCGAGATCGTCCACGAGAGCATCGGTCGCATCGTGAAGGGCCTGCCAGCGTTTCGGGGGGACAGCGCGTTCACGACGTGGGCAACCGGCGTGGCGCTCCGGGTGGCATTCACCGAGCTCCGCCGCCGCTACGCCCGGGCCCGGCTGAAGGGGGCGTTCGAGGCCATCACGGAGGAGCTGCGCGGAGCCACGACCTCGATCGCGCCGACTCCCGACGAGGCGCTGTCGCGCACGCACCTCTACCAGGTGCTCGAGATTGCCATTGCAACCCGCCTGACCGAGCGCCAGCGCGTTGCGATCATGGCCGAGCTTCGTGGGATCCCCACCGTCGAGATCGCCGAGCGGCTGGGTACCAACACCAATGCGCTCTACAAGCTGACCCACGACGCCCGCCGGCGGCTCCACCAAACGCTCGTGGAGGCCGGCTTCACGGCGGAGTCCATCCACATGCACGCAGCGGAGGCACCATGAGCTTGAGCTCAGAAGATTTCACGAAGCTCCTGCGAGTGCTCGATGTGACCAAGGTGCAGGAGATCGACTGCGCGGAATTCTCGAGCCGCGTCGCGGGCTTCGTCGAGCGCTTCGGTCCCCAGCTCGTGCCGCCCCACGGCTACGAGGCGCTCATCCAGCACCTCGAGGTCTGCCCCGAGTGCCTCGAGGAATTCGAGGCGCTCTACCAGGTGTTCCTCGACGAAAAAACGTAGTCGGCCAGGTAAGGGGTGCCCTGGCGTCGCGACTCACGACGCAACATGGAACCTCGCATCGAGCCACTCTCCGACGAGCATGCACCCGCGGCCTCTCGCGCCATCCTGCAAGCAACGAAGCAGGCGGTCGGCATGGTGCCCAACCTCTACCGCACGCTCGCCCACGCTCCGGTGGCCCTGCAAGCCTACGTGGAGACCGCCGCGACGCTGGCTCGCGGGCAGCTCGAGCCCTCGCTGCGCGAGCAGATCGCCGTCGCGGTGGCCGGGATCAATGGCTGTGAGTACTGCGCGGCGGCCCATACGGCGATTGGGCACGGCAAGGGCGTGGAGCGCCAGGAGCTGACGAGGAACCTGGTGGCGGAGTCGTCCGACCCCAAGGTGGCCGGTGCGCTGGCGTTCGTGCGCGCGCTGCTCGAGACCCGCGGCGCGGTGTCCGATGCCGAGCTCCAGGCCGTGCGTGATGCCGGCTTCTCCGAGGCGGACATCACCGAGATCGTGGGGCACGTCGGCATGAATGCGTTCTCGAACATGTTCAACCGGCTCGCGCAGACGCGGATCGACTTCCCGCGGATCGAGTGGCCGCCCGCGCGCTGAAGCGCCCGAGCTGCCACAGCTTCCCGTTCGCGAGCGTCCTCATTTTGGAGAGAGCCCATGCAGCCTGCATTCCATCACTTCATCGGGATCGGGGCCGGTCCGGCCAACCTCAGCTTGGCGGCGCTGGCCCATGGCGTACCCAACCTGCGCGGACGGGTGCTCGAGCGGGCGCAGGAGCTGGTCTGGCACCCGGGCCTGCTCCTGCCCCAGTCGCGGCTGCAGACCTCGTTCCTCAAGGACCTCGTCACGCCGGTCGACCCCACCAACCCGTACTCCTTCATCGCGTACCTGGTGGCTCACGATCGCCTGTATCCGTTCCTCACCGCGCGCTTTCCCCAGGTGCTGAGAGCCGAGTTCAGCGACTACCTCGCCTGGGTCGCGCGCCGCCTGCCCAGCGTGGAGCTCGGATGCACGGTCGAAGAGGTCGAGCTCGACGATCGCAACGAGCGCTGGTGCGTGCGGACGGGGCGAGGCGAGCTGGCGGCCCGCGATCTCGTGCTGGGGACGGGCCGCGCGCCGTGGGTCCCCGAGGTGGCTCGCGGCCAGCTCGGACGCAATGTCTTCCACGCGAGTGAATTCGGGCGGGTCGCGCCCGAGCTCGCCGGGCGGCGCGTCGCCATCGTGGGCGGCGGCCAGAGCGGAGCCGAGCTCGTGCAGCATGTCCTGCGCGACGGGGGCACGCTGCCGAGCCGGCTCGTGTGGGTCAGCCGTCGGTCGAGCTTCCTGCCGCTCGACGACTCGCCGTTTGCCAACGAGTGGTTCACCCCCGCGTACTCCCAGCGCTTCTACGAGCTCGACGCGAGCGAGCGGGCGCGGCTCGTGGCCGAGCAGGGACTGGCGAGCGATGGGGTGACCGCGGCGCTCCTCGAGGAGATCTACCGGCGGCTCTACGAGCTGCGGTTCATCGAGCGCCGCAGCGCCAAGCTGGCACAGCTGCTCGCGGGGCACGAGCTTCGCGGGATCGAGCGCGGCGTTGGAGGCTTGCGCCTCGCGCTGCAGGGCCCGCAGGGGGTACGCGAGGAGTGGGTCGACACGATCGTGCTGGCCACCGGCTACCGGTGGTCGCTCCCCGCCTGTCTCGAGCCGCTCCGGCCGCGCCTGCGCTTCGTCGGGGGCGAGCCGGCGGTGCATGCCGATTTCTCGGTGGAGTGGGACGGACCGGCGGGCTGTCGCCTGTTCGTGCAGAACGCGAGCCGGGCCCAGCGCGGCGTGGCCGACCCGAACCTCAGCCTGCTCGCGTGGCGCAGCTCGATCATCGTCAATGCGCTGGCGGGGCGCGAGGTGTATCGCGGCCGCGGGGGCGGCTCGATCATCGATCGGAACGAAGGAGACACGGATGGATATGACCACGTCGCAGAGTCCAGTATTGGCGCTTGAGGAGATCGTCACGGGAATCCCCCGGACGAGCTATGGTGAGTTCGACACGTCGCGGCTGGGCGCGCTGCGTGGCTCGCTGCGGGCGGCGCACATGATCATCGCCCCGGGGGGCACGACTCCGCTCGATGCTCACGAGGTGCGAGAGTGCTGGTACGTGGCCCGTGGCAGCGGTGTGCTCGAGCTCGATGGGTGGCCGCAGCGGCTCGAGCCGGGGCAGCTCGTGTACTTCGACTCGGGGCAGACCCATCGCATCCACAACGACGGCACGGCCGAGCTGGTCGTGCTCAGCCTCTGGTGGCCCGGAGCGGCCGTATCACCGCTGCTCGATGAATAGGTAGAGCCATGCACGATTCATTCTCCAATCCTCCGGCACGCTCGTTCCTGCTCGTGCCCAGCATGCCCACGCCCAACGGCCGGCTCCACCTCGGTCACGTCGCAGGGCCGTTCCTGCGGCTCGACGTTGCAGCCCGCTTCCTGCGCTCGCGTGGCCACCGCGCGCGGCTGGTCACCGGGACCGACCCGTTCGAGTCCCACGTGCTGCTGCAGGCGCAGCGCCGCGGCGAATCGCCGGCCGCGCTCGCCGGGCGGGCCACCGCGGGGATCCAGGAGGATCTCGCGTCGATGTCGATCCACTGCGATCGCTTCGTCGATCCGCTGAGCGCCGCGGACGGTGAGCGCTACGCCCGGCACGTGGAAGCGAGCGTGCGGGAGCTGGCCGAGGCCGGCGTCGCCCGGCGGGTCGAGCGAGCGTTTCCCACCTGGCAGGATGGCGGCGAGCCGATCCCGCGCTCGTTCATCGAAGGCCGCTGCCCCGAGTGCGACGCGTGGATGGGCGGCAGCGTCTGCGAAGGGTGCGGGTGCCAGATCCTCGCCGAGCAGGTCCGGGAGCCGCGGTGCCGGGCCGACATTGGGGCGCGCTGCGGGTCGTGGCGCCAGTTTCCCACGCTGGAGCTCGCGCTCGCGCCGGACGAGCTGCGGCGGGCCGGGATCGCGGAGGCGCTCGCCGCCCAGCGCTTGCCCGAGCGGTGCTCGCAGATCGTACGGCGCTCGCTCCAACGGGGGCTGCGCATGGAGCTGACGACTCCCGGGAGCTGGGGGGTGGGCTACCCGTCGCCGGGCCCCGGGCCGCAGGTGGCGTTCACGTACGCGACGCCATACCCGTGGATGATGGTGATGCGCGAGCTCTTCGGGGAGGACGATGCAGCGCAGGCCCCGTTCTCGCCCGACTCCGAGGTCGTGACCGTCACCGCGTTCGGGGTCGACATCACCGAGTGCTGGGTCGTGGGGACCGTCGCGCTCGCGCGCTTGCTGGGAACCCGCAGCTACGATCACTACCTGGGCAACGAGTTCCTGCGGCTCGAGGGCGAGAAATTCTCGACGTCACGGGGGCACGTGATCTGGGTGGCGGATCTCATCGAGAAGACCCCCGTCGACGCCGACATGGCGCGCTACTACCTCGCCACCTTGGATCCGCGCGACGCCGAGACCGACTTTCGCGTCGCCGGCCTGGTCTCGACGGTGAACGAGGTGCTGCTGCCCATGTTCCACGACACGGTGGAGGCTGCGCTCCGTCACGTGGGGGCCGGTCTCCCTGCGCCCGCGTCGGAGGTGATGAAGGCGCGCCTCGGGGCGCTGCTCGACGAGCAGGCCGCGAGCTTCGACCTCGAGGACCTGCACCTGGCGCGCGTGGCTGCGGTCGCGAGGCGCTGGGCCGAGTCGTGGCGCGAGCAGGATGCCGCGAGCGCGTACTGGTTCCTCAAGGGGCTCGCGCTGGTGTGTGCTCCGCTGATGCCCGGCTTTGCGTCCCGGTTGTCGCGCCGCCTGGGGGCCGAGCCGGAGCCCACTCTGGCGGCGCTCCTGACCCCCACGACGCCCGTGCCGTGGCAGCCCGAGCCGGCCATGCGGAGGCTGCGAGTCGCCGATCTACGCCGCTGCTTGCCCGCGAGCCTGCGGAGGCCGGCCGCGGTGGCCGAGGTGAGCGTCCATGCATGAGGTCATCGTGATCGGCGGGGGGCTCGTGGGTGCCGCGGCGACGCGGCAGCTGAGCGCGGCGACCCACGGCGTCTTGCTGCTCACGCCGGGGCCGGCTCCCGCGGCCGGGGAAGGGCCGTTCTCGAGCCACGACGACGACAGCCGCATCGTCCGTCGCACGACGCGGGATCTGCAGTGGGCCATCCTCACCGACCGGACGCTCGCGACGATCGAGCTGCTCGAGCGCGAGACGGGCATTCGCATCTTCCACCCACGCGCAGGCCTCCACGTGGCCCCGCTGGGCAAGGCGAGCCCGTTCCTGGCCGCGGCCGACGGGATCGTCGAGGCGCTCGACGTGCCCTGTGAGCGGCTGGCGGACAACGAGGCGATCCGGCGGATGGTGCCGCAGGTGACGCTGAGCGAGCCCTGCCATGGGCTGCTGGAGGGGCCTCCGGCGGGGCTGCTGGCTCCTCACGCGCTCATCGAGGCCCAGCTCGGCATGGCGCGGCGGCAAGGGGCGTCGATCGTCCACGATGTCGTCGCGGGGGTGAGGCGGCGGGGAGATCACGTGGTGGTGACCATGCGCGATGGGAGCGAGCACCACGGGCGAAGGGCGCTGATCGCCGCCGGGGCGTACTGTCGCGATCGAGCGTTCATGCCGGTGCCGCTCGATCTGCGCGTCAAGAGCGAGATCACCGTGCGGCTGACGCTCTCGGAGGCCGATGCCGAGCGGCTCGCGAGCCTCCCCACGGTGGTCTACGAGTGCGTCACGCCGGAGATCGACACGATCTACCTCGTACCGCCGTTTCGGGGGTCGAGCCACCCGCGCGAGCTCAAGATGGGCTGCAACACGTTCCTCGATCGCTGGCTGGGCTCCGGTGCCGAGATGAACGCCTGGGTCGCCCACGGTGACGCCGAGCCGGCCGCTGCGGCGATGGTGGACGCCGCAACGAAGCTCGTTGGATTGCGAGATCCGGTCGGCATTCGCACCCACCGCTGCTTGGTGACCTATACGCCGAGCGGCTGGCCGATGGTCGACGAGGTCGACGAGGGGGTGTTCGTGGCCACGGGTGGGAACGGGCTCGGTGCGAAGTCGTCCGATGGCATCGGAGGGCTGGCGGCGGTGCGGGTGCTCGAAGGGCGCTGGCGTGACGAGGTGATCGAGGAATCGTGCTTTCGCGCGGTGGTGGCCGGCGGCGAGACCGAGGGGTGACCACGGCGTTTCGGTCAGTCCTCCTGCTGGGCCTGCGGCTCGGCCTTCGCCTTCGCCTGCGTTTGCTGCTCCTTGCGCTGCTCCCATGCCTTGCGCTTGTGCTTGTGCCACGGCTTGTACTCATCGTTCTCGAGCAGCGGCAGCCCGTCGCGCTCGCGGATGAAATCCGGGAGCTGACCCTGCACCTCGGTGCGGCACTCGGCCGTGTACGCCACCTTTTCGTGGCCGCTGCGGGCGAGCAGCTCCTCGGCCACGTAGTAGCCGTTCTTGCGGGTCTGCTCGGGCGAGGGGATCGCGTACCACACCTTCACGAGCTCGACCTTCTCGGGCATCTCTCCGCCGTGCTCGCGGGCCCACTGGCGGCACTCCCAGCGCGCATACCACTTCTGGTACCACGCGGTGGGGCCCGACTCGCCGCCGATGATGCGGCGGTTCATCTTGCGTAGCCGCGTGTTCCAGATCCACGGGATTGGCTTTTGCTCCTCGGCGTAGACGTCGGTCTTGAGATCCCAGACGTGGCCGTCGGCATCGGTGACGAGCACCTTCATGAACACGTTGCTGCGCGGCGGGTTGGGGGCGAACATGCCCCAGCCCTGGTCGGTGGTGGTGGCGCGCAGCCACGTACCCACGGCCGCGTGCGCGGGGCCGCGGAAGCTCGACACGCAGTCCTTGTCGGGCAACAGCCACACGGCCACGGCGCAGATGTGCCACACGAGCATGCCGCCCACGAGCGCGCGGCCGAATGGACCGTAGGACCACGGGGCTCGAGCGCCGCCGGTGGCAGGGTCGATGGTCGCGAGGGCTCGGCTCCGGGCCTCTAGCGCGCGTAGGATCGCGATCGCGGCCAGCACACCGGCGGTGGCGAGCCACACGTAGCGATAGTCCCAGGTGGGGTGGAAGCGAGCTTCCACCAGGATGCCGGTCACGATCCCGCCGAGGCCCACCACCAGCGCCCACGCGGGCAGCACGGCTGTGTCCCAGTGGGAGCCGGGCAGCGTGGGATCGGCGGCGGGCAGGATCGGCAGCCGCTCCACCACGCTCTTCGGCATGATCCGCCCGAGCGTGCGTGGGAACGCCTTGGCCAGGCGATGGCCCACGTCGCGAAGGAGCGTGGCGATCTCGTGGCCCTGCAGGAACACGAAGGTGCACGCGAGCATGCCGGTCTGGAACTGCCCCACGTTCATCAGCGTGAAGATGTGGGCGTGGAATGCAAGGTGCCACACCAGCAGCACGCGGCGGCCCAGGATCCAGCGGCACACCCAGGTGCGATCGATGATCGCGGGCTGGCGCAGCGGGATGATGCCGAGCACCTTGTGCACCACGAACGGTCGGTACGTCAGCTTGTGCCACAAGCACCACAGACCGGCCCAAAGCGCGAGATAGAGGCCCGTGAACAGCTCGGCGGAGATCGGCGGGGCGTAGTGGACGCCGTACGACACGTACACCATGCCCGCCGAGGCCAGCACCAGCACTGCGAACGCGACGCGGGTGATCCACTGCCGTGCGCGCGCGAGCGGGGCGAATCCCTGCTCGATGACCCAACGCGCGACGATGCCGAAGATGATCGCCCCGAATGCGATCTGGCCGATCTTCACGGCCCACGTCATCACGCGGAACATCTGCGTCCCGATGATCGACGACATGTACTGCGGCGGCAGGCGGTAGAAGTGGTCGAGGTTGAGCGCGTAATACAGCGAGTCGCCCGCGAGCCACACGCTGCCGTTCTTGAGCAGCCCGGTCACGATGTAGATCACCGCGAGCTGCACCATCACGAGCTTGCGCGGGAAGCTGGGGATGAGCCGATACACCGGCTCGAGGCCCCGGATGTGCTCGTCGCTGGGCGGAGCGCCGGCGCCTCCGCCCGGACCGTCGCGCTCGGACAGCCGCCCCTCGCGGCGGAGCCGGCGGCAGCGCAGCCAGTTGTCCACGCTGTAGGCATGCCCGCTGCGGGCCAGCACGAGGTACACCAGCATCACGCGGTAGACGATCTCGGTGCCCTCCCACGCGAGGTTGTTGCGCACGAGGATGCTGTTCATCAGGAACCACGTGAGCACTCCGAACAGGCGGGTGCGAAACCCGATCAGGAACAGGAATCCCGAGAGCTCGAACGCCCACAGATGCGCCCAGAAGAACGTGGGGGAGTCCCAGAAGAACAACAGCGAATACTTGGGCCCCCGCATGAATTGCAGGAAACCATCGAGATCATAGAACCCCCACGGGTCGTCCTCGCGCAGGCCATCGCCGAAGCCGGCGAATTGCTGCTTGGCGAGCACCTGCCGCGCGACGTCGGTCGTGAAGATGCCTTCGTCGGTATAGAGGTACTCGAAGTACTCCCACATCCCGTTGATGTTGGCGAGCACGAAGAACGCGAACACGATGCGAAACACCGCGATCCCCCGCGGGTCCTCGTTCGTGAGCCAGAAACGGCGCCACTTCTCGCCGTGCACGATGAAGATCGTCGCGGCCGCGATCGCACCCACGAGCAGCAGCCACCCGATGGTGGGGCTCAGCGCGACCGCGGCGGAATTCGGGGTCTTGTCGTCGGCGAAGGCCAGTAGGGCGTGCAGCATGGCAGGCCTCGTGTTTCGCTCAGGAGCGGGACTCGCCGCGCTCGCGCCGGAGGATCCAGCGGTAGAGCAGCACGATGAAGGTCGCACCGCCGATCCACAGCGCCCCGAGGGAGCCGAAGATGGCCAGGTCGATGAGTCGAACCGCGAGCAAGGGCATGGGAGTCACTCCGTGCATCGATCATGGCCGGAGCGGCTCGTGGCCCGGGAGCGCGGATTTTTCGGCGGAGACTCGCGATCGCCGGCTTGCGACGCAAGCCCTTCGCCAATGAGCGGCGGCTCACGAGCAAGCCCGGGGTGGACGCAGGGATTGCGCTGCTTCGGGCCTCGTCACGGGCACACGCCAGGCATCGCTACTGCCTGAGCATCGAGCCACGCGAGCCGTGCGTCGATCCAGTCGAGCAGTGCGGCGATCTCCCCGTCGTAGCTCGGCGCCGAGAAGCAATTGGGGAAGATCATGTCGCCGACGGTCGACCACCGCGCTTGGTCGCGCTCACGCGCGTCGGCGGTGAAATCCACCCAGGCGGCGAGCTGGGCGGCGAAGGTCGCGTGGCTGATTGCGTCGCTGCGCAGCTCCTGCCACCGACACTTGAACGCATGCCGGAATTCGTCGTCGGCGAACAGCGACAGCCAGTAGCTCGGTACGTCGTCGGGGAACGGGCGCACGATCTCGTGGGCCCAGACGTCGGTCTGGCAGTTGTAGCCGGTCACGTTGCCATTGGCGAACGCGAGGTCGTAGTCCCACAGCGGGCCCATGCCGAGCAGGCCGCCGGCGGCCTGCGAGGCCTTGGTCATGTAGATGCTGTGAACGTAGCCGTCCCAGTTGTTGGTCAGCTCGTCGACGATCCCGTGGTCGACCCACGTGGGCACATCGATCCACTCGGAGTACACGCTGGGATCGAGCGCCATCGCGTCCTCGAACGCCTGCATGAAGTCGGGCAAATAAGTCGTCTGCTCGGGGCTGAGCTCGGATGGCTTGGGATAGTGGTAGGTATAGATTCGACCACCATCCATCACGAAGTCGCGGTCGTAGACCACGCCGTCGACGGTCTCCGGGCCCTTGCCGCCGCCTTCGAGCCGCAGGATGTAGCCGCCGCTGATGTCGCCGTCCATCGCCGTGGCGGCCGGCTCGTCGATGTCGCAGCGCGCGACATCGCGGCGGATTCGCTCCCAGACCATGTAGAGCCCGAGGTACTCGCCGTCGATGACGAGCTCGACGAAGCGCGTGCGCGGGCTCCAGCGCCCGAGCCGCTGGCCCAGCGCGAACACCAGCGCGTTGCGCATGCAAGTCTTGTCCGACCAGCAGCCGTAGAGCGCAAAGTCGCTGCCCGGTGGCAGGCCCAGGATCGTCAGGTCGACGCCCCCGCCCAGCCCATCTTGCAGCTCGAACGCATAGCCCTTCTTCGGCAGCGACCAGGTGTAGTTGCCTCGACCCTGAAAGCCGATCGGGGTGCTCACGGTGGGGGCGATGGCGTCGAGGTCCGTGAGCGTGCCGTCGTGATCCTCGAAGATCTCGAGCTGCCCCGCGATCTCCACGTCCTTGTCGATCGTCTGCCCGCCCACGTCGACGCGCAAGACCGGGACCACGAGCGGCAGGTCCAGCCCCATCGTGACCGGGTCGGGGAGGTAGCCGGCCGTGCATGCGCTCGAGCAGCCGTCCCACTCGATCGTGTTGGCGTCGTCACACGCCTCACCGCGGTCGACGATGCCATCGCCACACACGGGCTCGACCGTGCCCGTCGATTGGCCCGTGCTGCCCGTGGTCGTGTCGGCCGAAGGCCCGCTCTCGGATCCCGACTCCGATCCGGAGCTCGATCCGGTCGTGGTGCCAGGCTCCGAGCCGGTGCTCGTGGAGCCGGTGTCGCTCGAGCTGCTCTCGATCGGGCTGGGCACCGGATCGCCGCAGCCGAGCGTGACGAAGAGCGTGCACACCGAGACCAAGCGACACCCGCGCCCAAGCATGGGATCAGGAGTACGAGGTCACCGAGCGCCTGACAAGCCGGTGGTCTCCGTTCGCGACGAGGGTATGTTCGACCAGGCTCTAGAACGCCGTGCGCGATCCGTTGTGCAGCCGCGGATCGTCGGGGGCGCGCGCGATCACGCCCGCTTCGTGCTCGGCGAGCTCGGAAAGCCGCGCCCGCAGCTCGGGCTCGGGCACGAGCTGCAGCGCACGGGCCAGCTCCACGTATGTCGCATGGTGCCGGGCCTCGCTCGCGAGCAGGCTCTCGTAGAGCGCGGCGAGCTCGGGGTCGGCATCGGGCGCGCAAGCCTCGCAGCGGGCGGCGAGAGCCGCGTGCAGCCGCTGCATCCGCTCGCAGCTGCGGGCCTCGATCATCGAGCAGCAAAGCAGCGTGTCGAGCACCCGCGCGGGCTCTTCGCGCCGGCACGCTTCCATGAGGCGCGCTGCGTACGGGCTCGGCTCCTGGCGCACGAACCGCTTGCCGCGGCGACGCAGGTGGGCGAGCACCAGCTCGAAGTGCTCGAGCTCCTCGCGGGCCAGTCGCGACAGCGGCTCCACGAGCGCCTCGTGCTGGGTGTAACGAAACACGAGGTTGATCGCGGTCGAGGCCGCCTTCTTCTCGCAGTGGGCGTGGTCGAGCAGGATCTCGTCGAGGTTGGCGAGCGCCCAGGCCTCCCAGGCCGCGTGGGTCTGTGACCGAAGGTGCAGCACGCCCGCGCAGCGTACCGCATGCCGCGGGCCGTCGCTCGATGCCCGCGCGTGGGCGTGGGCGCGAGTGCTAGGCTCGGCCCTGCATGCGCGCCTGGGTCCTCTCGCGATCGTGGTGGCTCCTGCCGATGCTCGTGGCCGCGTGTGGCCCGGTCGCCACGCCGCCGAGCCAGGCTCCGACGGGTGGGCCGCCAGCGCCGGAACCACCGGTGAGCGTGGCGACGCCGGTGCAGCCCAGGATCCTCTCCGCTCACCTCGCTCGCATCGACGACCCCGAGCTCGGCGGCAAGGACGGCCTCGTGGTGGTGCTCGACGCCGAGCTCGACGCGGCCTCGCTGCAAGCCCGCGCCTTCGCGATCATGCAGGCCGATCGCGAGCCCGCTGCGCCCGAGCGAGCAACGCTGGCTCCCGCGAGCGAGGGCGATGAGAACCGCACGGTCATGCTCGTGGGCGAGCTCGCGGACGAGGCGGCGGGTGCCGAGCCCACCCACGTGGCGATCATCGGGCCGCTCTGGACCGAGGACGGCCGCAGCCTGAAGGGCCTGGGATCGCCGGTGGAGCCGTTCTCCAGGGGTCCGCGGGTGGTGGCGACCGAGCTGCTCGCCGCGGGCTCCGGGCGCTGCGAGGGGACCGCTCGGGTGCTGCGTACGTACTGGAGCGACGAGCTACGCGGGGTGGAGCCCGAGGATCTCGCGCGGGTGCGCATCGTCGCGGGTGATGGCGCGCCGGTGAGCCCGGTGCGCTTCGATGATCATGCGCTCGAGCACGCCGAAGCCGGGCAGGACAACGTGCTCGATCTGTGCATCGCCGAGCCCACGCCGCCACGGCGCGTGCAGATCGACGCCGGGGCGTTTCGCGGGCCCGCGGGGCACGAGAGCGTGGCGGCGGACCTGCCGGTGGAGTAGCTCGACCGTCGACCGATTCCACCACCCCAACCCCCGCCCCGCCGGGTTATCCTCGCTTCACCAGCGTCCATATGACCGCCACCGCGCCCCGGCCCATCCGCAAGCTCCTCTGCGCCAACCGGAGCGAGATCGCCATCCGCGTGTTCCGGGCGGCCACCGAGCTCGGCATCAACACCGTCGCGATCTTCAGCCACGAGGATCGCCTCCACCTGCACCGCTACAAGGCCGACGAGTCCTACCTCGTGGGCCGCGGCAAGGGCCCCATCGCGGCCTACCTGGCGATCCCCGAGATCATCGAGATCGCGCTCGAGTGCGGCGCCGATGCGATCCACCCGGGCTACGGCTTCCTCTCGGAGCGAGCCGAGCTCGCCCGCGCCTGCGAAGCGGCCGGCATCACGTTCGTGGGGCCATCCCCCGCGGTGCTCGAGGCGCTCGGCGACAAGACCCAGGGTCGGCGGCTGGCGCAGGGTGCCGGAGTGCCCGTGATCCCCGGCACCCCCGACGCGGTCGCCGACCTCGACCAGGCCCGCGCCTTTGCCGATGCGTTCGGCTACCCGCTGATGATCAAGGCCGCGATGGGCGGCGGCGGCCGGGGCATGCGAGTGGTGCGACAGCCCGGCGATCTCGAGGACGGGTTCGCACGCGCCACCTCCGAGGCCGCGGCGGCGTTCGGCGACGGCACCGTGTTCATCGAGCGCTACGTGGAGCGGCCGCGCCACATCGAGGTGCAGATCCTCGCCGATGTCACCGGCGATACGATCCACCTCTACGAGCGCGACTGCTCGGTGCAGCGCCGCCACCAGAAGCTGGTGGAGATCGCCCCCGCGGTGGGCCTTGCGCACGAGCTGCGCGACGCCATCACCCGCGACGCGGTCGCGCTGGCCCGCGCGGTCGGCTATCGCAACGCGGGCACCTTCGAGTTCCTCGTCGACCAGGAGGGCCGTCACTACTTCATCGAGGCCAACCCGCGGATCCAGGTCGAGCACACCATCACCGAGGAGATCACCGGCATCGACCTCGTGCAGTCGCAGATCCTCATCGCGGGCGGCAAGACGCTCGCCGAGCTCGGGCTGCGCCAGGACACGATCTCGATCCGCGGCTACGCCGTGCAGTGCCGCGTGACCTCGGAGGACCCGCTGCGCTCGTTCCAGCCCGACTCGGGGCGCCTCGAGGAGTTCCGCACCGCTCACGGCTTCGGCATCCGCCTCGACGGCGGCGATGGCCACCTCGGCTCGATGGTCTCGCCGCACTACGACTCGCTGCTCATCAAGGTCATCGGCCACGCGCTCACGTTTCCGGGCGCGGTGCAGAAGGTCTCGCGCGCGCTGGCCGAGTTCCGCATCAGGGGCATCAGCACCAACATCCCGTTCCTGCTCAATGTCCTCGGCCACCCCGACCTCCTCGAGGGCAAGGTGGACACCGCGTTCATCGAGCGCACGCCCAAGCTGTTCCGGTTCCCCCGCAGGCGCAACCGTGGCATGCGGCTGCTCAAGTTCCTCGGCGAGGTCGTGGTCAACGGCCCCATGACCCCGCTCGGCACCACCGAGCCGCCCGCCAACATCGTGCCCGAGGTGCCCAAGCCCGAGGCGAGCCCGCCGCCCGACGGCTGGCGGCAGCTATTGCTCGCGCAGGGCCCGGCCGCGTTCGCCAAGGCCGTGCGCGAGCACGAGCCGCTGCTCGTGATGGACACCACCTGGCGCGACGCCCACCAGTCGCTCCTGGCCACGCGCGTGCGCACCCGTGATCTGGCGGCCATCGCCCCCGCCACCGCCCACGCGCTCGCCAAGGCCTACAGCCTCGAGATGTGGGGTGGTGCCACCTTCGACGTGTGCCTTCGGTTCCTGCGCGAGTGCCCGTGGGACCGGCTCGAGCGGCTGCGGGCGCTGGTGCCCAACATCCCGTTCCAGATGCTGCTGCGCGGCGCCAACGCGGTCGGCTACACCAACTACCCCGACAACGTCGTGATGGCGTTCGTCAAGGCCGCGCGCGAGCGGGGCGTCGACGTGTTCCGCGTGTTCGACTGCCTCAATTATGTCGAGAACCTCAAGCTCGGGATCGACGCGGTCGGCGAGGCGAACGGCGTCATCGAGGCCGCGCTCTGCTACTCGGGCGACGTCTCCGACCCCGGCCGCACCAAGTACTCGCTGCAGTACTACGTGGACCTCGCGGGCAAGCTCGTGGAGCTCGGCACCCACGTGCTCGCGATCAAGGACATGGCGGGCCTGCTCAAGCCGCGTGCCGGGCTCATGCTGGTGAGGGCGCTGCGCGACGCCCACCCCCACGTGCCGATCCACGTGCACACCCACGACACCGCGGCCACCGGCGTGGCCTCGATGCTGGCCTGCGCGCACGCGGGTGCCGACGTGGTCGACGTGGCGATGGCCCCGATGGCCGGCCTCACCTCGCAGCCGGCGATCGGCGCGGTGGTGGCGGCGCTCCGCGGCCAGCCGCGCGACACCGGGCTCTCGCTCGAGGTGCTGCAGGGGCTCGAGGACTACTGGGAGCAGGCGCGACAGCTCTACGCGCCGTTCGAGTCGGGCCTCAAGAGCGGCAGCACCGACGTGTACTTCCACGAGATGCCGGGCGGGCAGTACACCAACCTGCAGTTCCAGGCGCGGCAGCTGGGCCTGGCCGAGCGCTGGCCGGCGATCAAGCGGGCCTACGCCGCGGCCAACCGGTTGCTCGGCGACGTGGTCAAGGTGACGCCGTCATCCAAGGTCGTCGGCGACCTCGCGCAGTTCATGGTCCAGAACGATCTCTCCGAGGACGACGTGCTCGAGGACGCCGAGACGCTGTCGTTTCCCACCTCGGTGGTGGAGTTCTTCCAGGGCTACCTCGGCGAGCCCTACGGGGGCTTTCCCGAGCCGCTGCGCAGCAAGGTCGTGCGCGACCGCCCGCACGTCGACGGGCGGCCCGGCGCCTCGCTGCCGCCGCTGGATCTCAAGCTGCTCGAGACCGAGCTCCGCGACAAGCACGGCCCGCGCATCCGCGACGTCGACGTCTTGAGCGCGGCGCTCTACCCCAAGGTGTTCGACGAGTACATGCAGTTCCGCATCGAGAACAGCGACATCTCGGTGCTGCCTACCCGCCACTGCTTCGCCCCCATGAAGAAGGGCGAGGAGATCCTGGTGGAGATCGAGCGCGGCAAGACCCTCATCGTGCAGCTCGCCACGGTCGGCGACGTGAATGCCGAGGGCGTGCGCGAGGTGTTCTTCTCGCTCAACGGGCGCCTGCGAGCGATCCGGGTGCTCGACAAGGCCGCCAGCAAGCAGGTGGTGGTGCGCGAGCGGGCCGACGTGGCCGTCCCCGGCTCGGTGGGCGCGCCGATGCCCGGCAACGTGATCGAGCTGCGCACGGCGGTGGGAGCCAAGGTCGCCGCCGGGCAGGCGCTGGTGGTGCTCTCGGCCATGAAGATGGAGACCGTGGTGGCCTCACCGGTCACCGGCACCGTCAAGCGCCTGGCCGTGGCCAAGGGCGACGACGTGAAGGCCGGCGACCTGCTCTGCGTGATCCAGCCCGCTTCGTGACGGCTTCGTGATCGGGGCCGCCGGGCGGCCCCCGTTGCCCGCCTGGCCCGTTTTCGGGTAGACGTGATCCCATGGACTGCTTCAAGGGCTCGAGGGCGTGCGTGGCGATGCTGCTGTTGGCGGCGTGTCCTGGCGGTGGCGGCTCCGACGGCGACACCAGCTCCACGACCACCGCCGACGACCTCACTACCGGCCCCCCGAGCACCACCATTCCGCTGCCGCCGCTCGACGAAGGCACCAGCAGCAGCAGCGGGGAGGCCACCGTGGGCTCCACCGACGACGGCACCAGCACCGGCTCGGGCACCGCCGGCTCGACCGGCCCCACCGACGGCAGCAGCAGCTCCTCCTCGTCGTCGGGCGAGCCGGCCGAGACCTCCTCCGACGGTGGTCCCACCGTCTACGAGGTGGAGTGGTGCAACATCCAGTATCCGCCCATGGTCGAGGTGGAGGTCGACGAGGTCTTCCCGGTCTATTCCCATGTCTATGTCGGTGGCCTCACCGACCAGACCGAATTCACCGATCCCGCTCCCGAGCTGATCGTGGAGGTGGGCTACAGCGTGGACGGCAGCGATCCCTCCACCGGGGTAGGCGAGCCGTGGACCTGGGGCACGGCTACGCCCAACGTCGGCTACAACATGAGCTCGCCCGGCTACATGGCGAACAACGACGAGTATCAATACGATCTCGCGATCCCCGAGGCCGGCATCTTCGACTATGCCGCACGGATCTCCGGCGACAGCGGCACCACGTGGGTCTACTGCGATCTCGACGGCCTCTCCGTGGGCGGCTATACGCCCGACCAGGCGGGGAACGCCGCGGTCGGCCAATAGCAGCCGCGGGGCGGCTACCCCGGATCCGCGCCCAGACACACCTTGCGCTCGCACAGATCCGCGAACAGCAGCGCCGCCGCGCCGAGCTTCTCGTCGTCGAGCGCCTCGCCGAGCGCGGCCACGGCTGCCACCAGCGCGGGCTGTACGGCCTTCCGCTCGACGAGCAGCTCCTGCAAGAGCGCGTTGGCGAACGGGGTGAGCGCGAGGTAGCGGGGCTTGTGCTCCGCGTCGCGATACACGAGCAGCCGCGTGGGCTCGGCCTCGGGCTCGCTGCGGTCGTCCTTGCTGCGCGGCAGCCGGTGCAGCGCCCAGCCGTAGCGGACCAGCCGGGCCGAGCCATCGAAGCGCAGCGGTCGATCGAGCGCCAGCGGCAGGCCGGTGTCCGGCTCGCCGCCGCGGGGCTCGTTGCGCACCTCGTAGTCGAGCAGCTCGTGCCGTGCGAGCTCGGGCAGCCACGCGGGCACCTCGGCGTCGGCCTTCCAGTGCGGCTCCACCCAGTCCACGAATTCGGTCGGTACGTCGCGCAGGTACGGCGAGGTCGGGGCGCACTGCTCCACGAACGCCTCGAGGTCGCGGCGAAAGCGAGCCGTGCCCAGCCGCGCGACCGTGCGCTCGAGGAAGTCGGTGATGGTTCCGCGCAGCCGGCTGTGCACCAGCTTGCGGTACACCAGCATGCGCTCGGTCCCGACCGCGAGCATGGCCGAGAGATCCTCGCCCTCGACCCCGCGCGCGCGCAGGAACGCCCCGAGGTCCTCCTGCATGGCCTGCGGCGCCTGCCGCTGCCGGATCACGTCCGCGAGCGCCGCGGTGGGGGCCTCGATCTCCCTAGGCATGTCCCGCCACCTCGGTCCCCACCGCCGGGGTTCCGGTCGCCGCGCGGCCCTGCCAGCGCTCCACCGCGGCCTGGTACACGCCGTCGAGCCGCCGGATCTCGTCGAGCAGCTCGGGCAGCGGCGGAATGTTGGTGTCGCGCTCGAGCAGCACGGGCCGCGGACCCACGCGCTCGATGACCCACGCCATCAGCGCGTACACCTCGTCGCGCACCGTGGCGCCGTGAGTGTCGACGATCAGCGTCTCATCCCACGCCTCGTGCCCGGCCACGTGCAGCTGCAGCACGCGATCGAGCGGGATCCGCTGCAGCCATGCATACGGGTCGAAGCCATGGTTTTGGGCGTTGACGAACACATTGTTCACATCGAGCAGCAGCCCACAGTCGGCGCGCTCGAGGATCTCGGTGAGGAATTCGGGCTCGTCCATCCCCGGCCCCGCCGCGCCCACGCGCATGTACCAGCTGATGTTCTCCACCGCCATCGGCCGCTCGATCCGGTCGCGGGCCTCGACCACGCGCGCGGCCACGCGGCGGGCCACCGCCGAGGTGAACGGCACCGGCAAGAGATCGTGCAGCAGCACGCCGTCGAGGCCGCTCCAGCAGCAGTGGTCGGAGTGCCACGGCGGATCCCAGCGGTCGAGGAAGCCCTTGAGGAACGCGAAGTACTCGGGGTCGAACGGATCGGTGCTCGCGAGCGACATCATCAGCCCGTGGCAGATCACGGGAAACCGCGCGGCCACCTGCTCGAGCCGCGCCGGGTTCTTGCCGCCGCGGTGCATGTAGTTCTCGGGCGAGAGCTCGACGAACGCCGGCACGCCATCGGCCGCACCCTCGGCCACGCGATCGAGGAAGCGCGCACGCAGGCCCAGGCCAATCCCGGTCGGAACGGCATGGGAGGTCTCGATCTCGTGGAGGATGCTCATCGGTTCGGCGCCCGAGCGAAAGTATAACGACTGATGCCGGCGGACCTGGGGCCTCGCGGCGTGGAAGCGGCATGCAACGAATGCACGAAACCCACGGGGGGAGCAGCGCTCCCGGCCCGTGGGTCTCGCCGGAGCCTCCTCGGCCCCGCACCGATCACCCGCGAGGGGATCGGCGATTTCATTCGTCGAGGCGATGTGCGCCCGCGCGGCTCACTTGCCGCTGCAGGAGCCTTCGGCCTTCTCGCCCTCGGCACCGCTGCAGGAGCCTTCGGCCTTCTCGCCCTCGGCACCGCTGCAGGAGCCTTCGGCCTTCTCGCCCTCGGCACCACTGCAGGAGCCCTCGGCCTTCTCGCCGCCGGCGCTGCAGGAGCCCTCGGCCTTCTCGCCCTCGGCGCCACCGGGCACCTCGGTGGTGGGCTTGTCCTTGCCGCAGCCGCTCATGACGAGCACGCCGGAGCCGAGGATCGCGAGGGTGGCAGCAATGTCCTTGAGATTCGCCATGTTTCTTCCTTCTCCTGATGACCTGGATTCGTTCCGCTTCCGTTATCGAGAGGGACGGCAGAGTAATCGTCCGTTTGCGCGGGGAGTTACGCGCGCCGCATTCGGTCGGATCGGTTCGGGCGAGTGTGTGCCCGTTCGGCTGTTTCCCGATACTGGTCATATACTCAGGTTCATCGGCTTTTCCTAGCCTCCCGGCGTCGAATTTCTCGGCATTTTGCCCTCTCGCGACGCTGCGCTCATGCCGCCGGTGATCGGGAGCACGGGCGCGCGCGATCGTGGACACGAGAGGTGGCGGGCTAGCATGCCGTCGATGCTGCCGATGCGATCCAGCTCGATGGCTTCCACGCAGCGGCTCGCATTCGCGATCGCGCTCGTCCTCACTGCGATCAACTTCGTCAACTACCTCGATCGCCAGGTCGTGTTCGCAGTGCTCGAGCCCATGCGGCTCGAGCTCGGGGCGAGCGACTCCGAGGCGGGGCTGCTCGCCACCGTGTTCCTGGTGGCGTACATGCTCGCGTCGCCGATCGTGGGCTCGCTCGGCGACAGGATCCCGCGCAAGCACATCACCGCCGCATCGCTCACGGTGTGGAGCCTGGCCACGGTGGCCTCGGGCCTGGCCCCCGACTACCCCACGCTGTTTGCCACGCGCGTGGTCGTGGGCCTCGGCGAGGCGGGCTTCGCCGCGGTCGCGCCCACCGTGATCGCCGACCTGTTCCGCCCCGGCGAGCGCAGCCGCCGGCTCGCGTACTTCTACCTGGCGACGCCCATGGGCAGCGCGCTCGGCTACCTCGTGGGCGGTGCAGTGGGCGATGCCTACGGCTGGCGCGCGGCGTTCTTCGTGGCGGGCGGACCGGGCCTCGTGCTCGCGCTCGTGGCCCTGCTCTTGCCCGAGCCCACCCGTGGTGCGATGGACGACGAGGTCGAGCCGCTCGCCACCGCGGATGCATCGTCGAAGCCCTCGACGCCCGCGCAGCCCTCGATGTCGGACGCGGTCCGCCGGCTGCTCCGCAGCCCTGCGTGGCGCATCGATACCGTGGGCACCACCCTCATGACCTTTGCGCTCGGGGGCCTCGCCGCGTGGATGCCCACGTACTTGCAGCGCGCGCACGGCCTGAGCCTCGGCGAGGCCGGCACGGGCTTCGGCGCGGTGACGGTGATCGGGGGCCTCTGCGGCACGCTGCTCGGCGGCTGGCTCGGCGATCGAGCCCAGGCCCGCGGCGCAGGCGGCTACTTCCGGGTCAGCGGCATGGGCCTCCTGCTCGGGGCGCCGTTCACCGTGGCGATGGTGATGATGCCCAGCGCGGGGGCGGTGTTCGCCGTCGCGTTCGTGGCCGAGCTGCTGCTGTTCCTCAACACCGGTCCGCTCAATGCTGCGCTCGTGGCCAGCGTGCCGGTGTCGATGCGAGCGCGGGCCGTGGCCGTGAACGTGCTCTGCATCCATGCGCTCGGCGACGCGATCTCGCCGCCGCTCATGGGCCTCGTCAGCGAGCGCTGGCACCTCGGGATCGCGATCGGGGCGATGGCGGTGCCGATCGCCCTCGGCGGGGCGATCTTGCTCTACGGGGCGCGACGGGTGGATCGCGAGCCCCGCGGCCTCTTGGCGGAGGACGGCGACGCAGGCTCGGGCTCGCGCTGAGCGACCTCGCCGCTGCGCCGCAGCGTGGCCACCCACGCCTCGGCCGCGCGCACCACGAACGCCACGTAGCGTTCGAAGTCGGGGCCGGGCTCGTGCTCGGCGAACATCACCTTGTCCTCGATGAGACGGAGGCCAATCGCATTGATGACCATGTGCACGAGGTCTTGTCCGTCGTCGGCCGCGATCTCGCCGGCTTCCACGAACGGGCGCATGATCTGCTGGATGCCCCACGAGGCCTGGTCGACGAAGAACCGGCGCATCAGCGTGCCGAAGCGCGGGTGGGTGCGCGAGACGGAGATCGCCACGCGTACGAACAACGGATGGGTGGGGGGCTCGTAGACGCGCAGCGTGATGTTGGCGACGAAGCGGGGGATCTCCTCGAGCCGTGTGGGCAGGTCCTCGGGGCCCACCGCCGAGAACATCTGCTTGACGTAGGTATCGAGCACTTGCTCAACCAGATCTTCCTTGGTGCGGAAGTAGTGATAGAGGCTCGGCTGCGCGATGCCCAGCCGCGCGGCGAGCTTGCGCAGCGAAGCGCCCGCGTAGCCCTCCTCTGCGAGCAGCTCGAGGGCGGCAGCAAGGATCTCCTGGCGCCGATCGGCCGCGTCTTCTGCGCGTGGTGATGACATGGGTGAGCGAGGGCGGGCGAATGATCGGCAAAGTACCTAGATCTACAAAGGAATTCGAGCCCGACTCCATTGCGATCTTGTCAACCTATCACTCGATAGTCAAGCTCTGGATCAGGAGCCTATCGAACGATAGGCCGACGAAAGAAGGAGACCTCGCCATGTCCTCGACCCATTCCGATCGCTGCTCGTCCTGCCACCGCGACACCGTCGTGCGTCCCTCGCACGCGTGGAAGCTCGCGCTCGTCGGGGGCTACGTGGTCTTCAGCGCGATGGTGTTCGGGGCGAGCCTCCTCGGACCCACCATCATGGCGGTGCTGCCGGTGCTGTTCGGCGCGGGGCTGGGCCTCTTGCCCTTCCTGCACGATCGCGCCGGCGCGCCCGCGGAGTGCACGGCCTGCGGCAAGCTCCAGCTCGGCCAGGCCGGCGCGGTCGTCGAAGCGATCGAGTCCGAGCCCGAGCACGAGCACGAGCACGAGCACGCCCACTCGCTCGCGCGCGCGGCTTAGCGCGCCAGTGTCCACGCGTCGTACTTCGCGGCCGGCTCCGGCCCTGCGAACACCTGCAGCCCCACGAGCGGCGCGTTGCCGTTCTGGAAGCTCACCTTCGCGTCGGCGGGCATGTACACGGTGTCGCCCACCGCCAGCGGGTATGTCACGTCGTCGATGGTGATCGTGCCCGAGCCCTCGAGCACATGGATGTACTCCTCGGTGGCGTCGCGGTGCTCGGGCACGGCCGCGCCGGCGTCCATCTCCAGGCGGGCCACGAACGCCTCGAGCCCGCGCGCGAGGATGGTGACGCGCGCCTTGCCGTTGGGCGCGACGCGACGCTCGGCCTTGGCGGCCGAGGTGATGGGCGGCCACACGGACGGCGTGGGAGCGGCGGCCGTAGCCGTCTCGGTCGGCGCGGCCTTCGGCGGCGACGCGGACGACTGCACGGCCGTGGCCGCGCACGCGCCCAGCACGAACGCGGCCAACCACGACAGGTGTAGGGGCAGCTGACGCGAGAGCTCGGCCATGGCGGGCAGTCTACCAACGGCGCCCGCGAGGCGTAGCCGCTACTGCGCCGCCGCTACTGCGCCGCCGGCAGGGCCGCCGGCTCCGCGCTCGCGCGCTCGTGCTCGCCGACCCGCTTCACCGGCCACTTGCCCGCTGCGCGCTCGGCCATTGCCGCGATCGTGAGCGATGGATTCACCCCGGGGTTCGAGGACACCGCCGAGCCGTCGATCACATAGAGCCCGTCGTAGCCGAACACGCGGTGGTCCGCGTCGATGACCCCGGTGGCCGCGCTCTCCCCCATGCAGCAGCCGCCCAGGATGTGCGCAGTGGTGGGGATGTTGAGCGCGGTCTCCGTGATCAGCGAGAACGGCATGCCGCCCATCTTGTTCGCGAACGTGTTGGCGAGCTCGGTGGCCTCGGGGATCGAGGCGGTGGGAGCAGGGCCGGCCTCCCGGCGCGTGCCGAGGCCCCACGGGCCCCGCCGCAGCCGTAGCGAGCCGTCGGCGGTGCGCATGTAGAGGAGGATCGCGCTCTGCTTGGCCAGGTCGCGCACGAACATCGCCCGCAGCATCGCGAGGGGGTGGCGCAGGATCGTGCCCACCATCCGCACCAGCCGTACGAGCCCGTTCTCGCCGGCCACGTGCGGCGCGAGCATCGTGCGGAACGCCCCCGAGCCGGCGGGGTAGCGCACGGGCTCGAGGTGCGAGCTGTCGTCGATCTGCAAGATCGAGCCGATCGCCACACCCTTGGAGTAGTCCACGTCGCGCGAGGGCGTGACCACGCCGATGAGCGACTCCGAGTTGGTGCGCACGTCCGAGCCGACGCGATCGGAGAGCCTGGGCAATCCCTCGGGGTCGCGCTTCATCTTGGCGAGCAGCTCCACCGTCCCGAGCACGCCGCCCGCGAGCACCACCTTGGCCGCGGTGAATGCCCGCCGCCGTCGCCACAGCGGGTGGCGACCGTGCTTGGCCTCCACCCGGTAGCCGCCGCCGGGCAGCGGTCGCACGGCGGTGACCTCGGTATCGGCGTGGAGCTGCATGCCTCGCTTGCGCGCGAGCCACAGGTAGTTCTTGTCGAGCGAGTTCTTGGCCCCGTGCTGGCAGCCCAGCATGCAGCCGCCGCAGCGGATGCAGCCGGTGCGCGGCGGGCCCTCGCCCGCGAAGTACGGGTCGTCGACGGTCTTGCCGGCGTCGCCGAACCAGATCGCCACGTCGGTGGAGTGGAACGCATCGGGCTGGCCTCGCTCGGCGGCCATCGCCTTGAGGATGCGATCGGGCGGCGTCAGCATGGGCGTCGGGACGATGCCCAGCATGCGCTTGACCGTGTCGTAGTACGGCCGCAGCTCGTCTTCCCAGGCGGCCAGCCCCGCCCAGCTGCCGGTGGTGAAGAACGACGACTTGGGCACGGGGTGGGTGCACGCATAGACGAGCGAGCCGCCGCCCACGCCCACGCCCGAGAGCACGGTCACGTGGCGAAAGAACGTCATCTTGAACAGCCCGCGCGCGCCGAGCCACGGCGCCCACAGCCATCGCCGCAGCTGCCAGTTGCTCTTGGGGAACTCCTTGGGGCCCAGCTCCGAGCCCTTCTCGAGCATCAGCACCGAGTAGCCCTTCTCGCACAGGCGCAGCGCGGTGGGGCTGCCGCCGAAGCCCGAGCCCACGATGATGACGTCGTAGTCGAACCCGTCCGGCATGGCGGTGGGTATGGTACTGCAAGGCCGACGGGTACGCTGCTGCTTGCCCTGGCGAGGCCAGGGTATAGATCCAGGGCATGGACCACCTTCGCGACCACCAGCGCGCCGAGCTTCGCCGCCTGCTCGAGGCGGAGCGCGAGCAGCTGCACGTGCGCCAACAGAGCGAGAGCGAGGACGCCGGTACCGTGCTGACCGAGCCCGGCGACATGCCCGATCACGCCTCCGACGAGGAGCGTCGCACGCTCGCGCTCCGCCGCCGCCGTCACGATGACGACCGGCTCAACGAGGTGGAGGCCGCGCTGCGCCGCATGGAAGACGGCAGCTACGGCGTCTGCGAGGAGACCGGCGACGAGATTCCCTTCGCCCGCCTCCGCGCCGAGCCCACCACCCGCTACACCGTGGAGGCCCAGGAGCTCCTCGAGCAGGACCAGGCCCGCGAGGAGGTCGCCGGCCTCGCACCGGGCGAGACCGACGCGTACTGAGCGGGTTACTGCAGCCGGCGCGCTTCGCCGCCGCCACCGCCACCGCTACCGCCGCCGTGGGCGTGGTCGAGGAACTCGTTCTTGATCTCGAGCACCTCGTCCATCGAGCCCATGAACAGATCGACGAGCTCGGGATCGAAGTGGGCCCCGCGACCGCGCTCGAGCAGCGCCAGCGCGTCCTCGAGCGGCCACGCCTTCTTGTAGGGGCGCTCGCTGGTCAGCGCGTCGAACACGTCGGCCACGGCAGCGATGCGGCCCTCGACGGGGATCGCGTCGGCCTGGAGCCCGCGCGGGTAGCCCGAGCCGTCCCACTTCTCGTGGTGGGTGTGGGCGATGTTGGCGGCGAGCTTGACCAGCGGCGACTGCGAGCCCGAGAGGATCTGGTACCCGATCTCGGCGTGCTGCTTCATGATCGAGTACTCGTCGGGGGTCAGCCGCCCCGGCTTGAGCAGGATGTGATCGGGGATTCCGATCTTGCCCACGTCGTGCATCGGGCTCGCGATGCGCAGCATCTCGCAGGTGTACTCGTCGAGGTGCTTCTTCTTGCCGAGCAGGTAGCAGTAGTGGCTCATCCGCTGCAGGTGCGCGGCGGTCTCGTCGTCGCGGAACTCGGCCGCGCGGGCCAGCCGGAGGATCGTCTCCTCGCGGGCGATGCGGAGATCCTCCTGCAGTCGCTCGAGCCGCTCGGTGGCCTCGTGCAGCGCACGCGTGCGGCCGTCGACCTCGTTGCGCAGGCGGTTGCGCTCGCGCGTGAGGCCGTCGTAGTAGAGCTTCATCCGCACGGTGTTGTTGACGCGGGCGAGCAGCTCGACCTCGTCGAAGGGCTTGGCGAGGAAGTCGTCGGCGCCGGCCTTGCGAGCCTGGCGACGGAACTCGCGGTCGACCGCGGCGGTGATGAACACCACCGGCGTGTGGGCGGTGCGGCTGTTCTTGCGGATGCGCCGGCAGACCTCGAGGCCGTCCATGCGGGGCATCATGACGTCGAGCAGCACCGTGTCGGCGCCGTGGGTCCAGAGCAGCTCGAGGCCCTCTTGCCCGCTCGCCGCCTCGAGCACCTCGTAGCCCTCGCCGCTGAGCAAGCGGGTGAGCACGCGACGAACCCCGGCCTCGTCATCGACGACGAGCACCTTCGCTGCGATCCCTTCGTGGGTGGGCGCACTCATGGCCGTCTTGGAGGATACCGCGTTCCGCCAGGAGTTTGGGGCCATCGTGCGTGGCACGGTCGTGCGCGCGTGGGCGGATCCGGCGGGTGGGAGCTGGTACCATCCGCGCCGTGATGTCGAGCGCTCTGCGAGCCTTGGGGTTGACCATGCTCGAGGTGGGGTTGGGGCTGGGGGCAGGGGCATGCCGCATGGAACCCCCGCCCGCTGGCGAGCAGCGACCTCGCGAGCGTGCTCCCGTAGCTCCTGCGGGCCCTGCGAAAACCGCTCCGCAGGGCGAGCCCGCGCTCGTCGAGGCGCCTTCGCTCCCTGCCCGTTTTCCCGTACCCGCGCGGCTGGTGGCGTTCGGAGACGTTCACGGTGATCTCGCAGCCACCCGCCGCGCGCTTCGCTTGGCCGGGGCCATCGATGATGGGGACCATTGGGTCGGGGAATCCTTGGTCGTCGTCCAGACCGGCGACCAGCTCGATCGCGGCGACGACGAGCAGGCGATCCTCGATCTGTTCGAGCGGCTACGCGTGGAGGCGAAAGCCGCGGGCGGAGCCTTCCACGCGCTCAACGGCAACCACGAGCTCATGAACGTGGCCGGAGATCTGCGCTACGTGACACCCGGAGGCTTGCGCGACTTCGAGGGGATCGACGGGCTGGAGCTCGCAAATCCTGCGCTCGCGAAGCTACCGCCACAGGCGCGAGCTCGCGCCGCCGCGTTCCTGCCCGGGGGGCCCTACGCGCGGATGCTGGCCCAGCGCAACACGGTGGTCGTGGTGGGAACGAGCGTGTTCGTGCACGGCGGCGTGCTGCCGCGGCACGTGCCGCGCGGCATCGACGATCTCGAGCGGATCAACGCCGACGTGCGGCAGTGGCTGGTCGGCGGCGACGACCACGGCACGCTCGAGCGCGACGTGATGCCCGAGGACGGCGTGGTGTGGACGCGGCTCTACGCGAGCGACGATCCCCAGGCGTGCGACCTGCTCGGCCAGGCGCTCGGGCGCTTGCAGGCCGAGCGCATGGTCGTGGGGCACACGGTGCAGGAGGGCGGCATCACCTCGGGCTGCGACGGCCGGGTGTGGCGCATCGACGTGGGCCTCGCCGCGCACTACGGCGGGCCCATGCAGGTGCTGGTGATCGAGGGCGATCGCGTCGCGCCGCTGTCGGGCTAGTCGGGCCTCAGGCCCCCTCTGGGGGCAAGCTGGTTGCTCGTTTGCCTACCGCGGGTCGCGGGGGGCCCAATCAAGCCCCGCCGCCCACGGTGGGCAGCACGCACGCGCCCACGTCCTCGAGATCCGTCGACGGTGGCGGTGCGCCCTGGTGATACCAGGCCACGCACTCGAGGTCGGGGTGGATGTCCTTGCAGGAATCGGGGACCTCGGTGATGTCGCAGAGATCCGTGCAGCAGCCGGAGTCGTCGGCCTCGCCGTAGCACTCGGGCAAGAGGTCGGGCGAGGCGCAGATCATGCCGGGGTTGCAGCCCGAGAGCAGCCAGCAGTAGTCGCCCAGGACGTTGTCACCGATGGTGGGCATGCACAGGAAGCCGGTGCCGCCCTCGGCGATGGCATCGGGGTAGCAGCCCTTCTCGAGCGGGCAGTCCTGCACCAGCGGATCGCACTCGCGGAAGCACAATGGCACGCCGGAGTAGTAGATGAAGCACTGCTCGTCTTGTTGAGGGCACTCGGGCAGCTCCTCGCTGCCCTCGCACATCTTCTGGCACACGCCCTCGCCGTCGCCGTCGAAGTCGAAGCACATGGTGCCCGGCGCACAGTTGTCGAGGCAGCTCCCGAGGTAGCCGGCCACCGAGCAGATGTCGCCGGCCTCCACCATCGGCTGCTGCACCGGGCAGCAGCGGATCTCGTCGGGCACGAGATCGGGTAGCTCGGACCACGGCACGCACTTCTCGCCCTCGTTGCAGTCCTGCTCGAAGAACGAGCACTCGCCTCCGCCCGGGCCGGGGCCGCTGTCCTCGTCGAGCACCCCGGTGTCGCTGGTGGTGCTGGTGAGCTCTGTTACGACCGTCTCTGCTTCACCGGTGACGGGCTGGAAGGTGGTGCTGCTGCTCGACGATTCGTCGGACGAGCCCTCGAGCTGCAAACCGCCGACTGCGCAAGCCGCCGACGCCAGGCTGGCGGCGAGCGTCAGCCCCTGTACAAGCGACCGCGATTGCGAATGCGACATCGTGTCCCGAACGATAGCACCACCGGTCGTGCCACCGGCGAGCCCGAGGCCGGGCGCGGCAGTACCTCGCGGGGATTCGAGGTTCGGCCTCGGGGTGCGCAGCGGCATTCACACCCGTGGCACGTTCCCGCGCCCGGAGCGCTCTAGAGCGAAGCGACGCGGGCGGGGCTAGCGGCCCGCCAGCAGCTTGCCGCGGCCCCAGAACGGGTTGGCGATCTGCCCGGCCCTCGCGATGTTGAGGGCCTCGCAGGCCTGCACCTCCACGAAGCCCTGCGAGCTGCGGGGGTCGAGCCCGTCGCTGGCCTCCATCGAGGCGTCGGCGGGGTTGTACAGGCTGTTGGGGCTGCTGCCCAGCGACTTGAAGTAGATGTTGCCGCGGTAGAGCGACACGGTGACGGTGGCGGTGGCGTACTCGGCGAACACGTCGATGCCGGCCAGCGCCGCGCGGGCGCCCGGGTCGAACAGGCGCGCGTCGTAGACCTGCTCGGCGATGAGCCGCGACATCGCGTGGAACAGGCCCGTGGAGCGCCGGTCGAGCGTGCACTGGTAGACCGCGCGCAGGCAGTAGCCGAGCAGATCGAGCCCGGGCGCCTCGTAGACGCCGCGGCTCTTGGTGCCGATCACCCGGTTCTCGAGCGCGTTCTTCATGCCCACGCCGTTGCGTCCGCCGATCTGGTTGGCCTTCTGCAACGCCTGCAGCGGGGTCACGGCCTCGCCGTTGATCTCCACGCAGCGGCCACGCACGAACCGGACGGTGACGTCCTCCATGGTCTCGGGGGCCTCGTGCGGCCACACGCCCATCTCGGGCTTGACGATGAGCTCGGAGGTGTCGAGGCTCTCGAGATCCTCGGCCTCGTGCGAGAGCCCGGCGAGGTTGGCATCGGTGGAGTAGCGCTTGGTCTTCTCGACCTTGGCCTCGATGCCCTTCTCTTGCAGGTAGGCGGCCATCTCCTTGCGGCCGGGGAACTGCTGCAAGAGCGTGTCGTCGCGCCACGGCGCGTAGACCTTCATGCGCGGCGCGAGCGTGTTGGTGTAGCGCTCGAAGCGGATCTGGTCGTTGCCGCGGCCGGTGGCGCCGTGCACCAGCACCGTGCAGCCGCGCTCCTGCATCGCGGGCAACAGGCCGTGCACCGTGACCGCGCGCGCGATGCCGGTGGTGTTCCAATAGCCACCGTCGTACATCGCCTGCGCCTTGATCATCATGAAGCAGGCGTCGGCCATGTCGGCCTTGAGATCCACGATGACCGTGTCGGCCCCGGTGGTGGCCATGCGCTTGGCGACGTCGTTGATGTCGGTCTCGTCGGGCTGCGCCAGATCGGCGGTGAAGCACAGCACGTCGAGGCCGGCCTCGATCAGGCGTGTGGTCACCGTCTTGGAGTCGAGCCCACCCGAGACGCAAATACCCAGCTTATGACCCTTGAGATCCGCGAGCTTCACGGATCGCAGGCTAACGCAAAGGCTCGGCGGCGTCGATGACCGGCAGGTGTCGCACGGCTGTGGGTGGCTGTGTGGCCGGCTGTGTGACTGGCTGTGTGACTGGCTCGGGCATTTCGGGTGCCACGCGGTGCACGGCGGGGTCGAGCAGGTGACTCGGCTGTACGTTGCGCAGCGCGTTGAGCATCACGGCGCGTACGTTGGGGTTGTCCTGCTCGAGCTCGGTGATGAGTGCCGCCATCTTCTCGCGGCGCAGGCCGTCCTGCGAGCCACAGAGGTTGCACGGCAGGATCGGGTAGGCCGCATCGCGTGCGTGCTCCACGATCTCGGCTTCGGCGCACTCGATGAGCGGGCGGATCACGCGGAAGCGGCTGTCGTCGGTGGTGTAGCCGGCCGGCATCGCCTGCAGCTTGCCGGCGTAGAAGAGGTTGAGCAGCAGGGTCTCGAGCGCGTCGTCGCGGTGGTGCCCGAGCGCGATCTTGTTGCAGCCAAGGCGCTCGGCGGTGGTGTAGAGGATGCCCCGGCGCATGCGCGAGCACGCTCCGCAGTAGCTCTTGCCCTCGGGGGTCACGCGCACCACGGTGGAGTACGTGTCGATCGACACGATCTCGAACGGCGCGCCGAAGCCCTCGAGCCAGCGCCGAAGCGGCGTGCCGTCGTAGCCCGGCTGGCCCTGGTCGAGGTGCACCGCGGTCACGTCGAAGCGGAACGGCGCGCGGCTCCGCGCCTCCCAGAGCAGGTCGAGCAGCGTGTAGCTGTCCTTGCCGCCCGACACGGCCACCATCACGTGGTCGCCCGCTTCCACCAGGCCGTGGGCGGCGATGGTGCGGGTCATCGTGCGATGGAGCCGCTTGCGGGTCGCAGACATCAGCTCCCCAGCACGCTGACGGTGATCGAGCGGTGATGGGGGGCGTGGCGGTGCTCCCACAGGTAGATGCCCTGCCACGTACCGAGGTCGGCGCGGCCCTTGGCCACCGGGATGGTGAGCGAGCACTGCGTGAGCACGCTGCGGACGTGCGAGGGCATGTCGTCGGGGCCCTCGGCGGTGTGGGTGTAGAGCCGGTCGCCGTCGGGCACCAGCCGGGTCATGAACGCCTCGAGGTCGTGGTGGACGTCGGGGTCGGCGTTCTCGCAGATGATGAGCGACGCCGAGGTGTGGTGCACGAACACCGTGCACTGCCCGCGCTCGATGCCCGCGCGCGCGACCACGGCCTGGACCTGCGAGGTCACGTCGATCGTGCCGCGCCCGGGGGTGTGCACCTGCAGGCGCTCGTCGTGGAGGCGGAGCGACATGGTGCTCAGCCCTTGTCGCCCGCGGGCAGGTCGAGCTTGGGGCCGGCCTGGTGCTGAGTCTTCCACTCGTCGTAGGGCATGCCGTAGACGAGGGTGCGCGCGTCCTCGAGGTCGATGGCGTGCCCGCGATCCTCGGCGGCGGCGCGGTACCACTTGGACAGGCAATTGCGGCAGAAGCCGGCGAGGTTCATGAGGTCGATGTTCTGCACGTCGGCGCGCCCCTGCAGGTGCTCGACCAGACGGCGGAACGTGGCGGCTTCGATCTCCAGGCGGGTTTGGTCGTCCATGGCTCCTCGGAAACGGCCTGGCCAGGCCTACAGAAAGATTCCGTTCACCAGCGTGAGCGGCTCGCGCGTGATGGTGCGCCAGGTGAAGTCGAGGAGCACGCGGTCGAAGTTGCCGCGCGGGTAGGCCGCGAAGATCGGCTTGACGGCCTCCTTGGGCAGCCCGAAGCGCACCAGGCCGCGGGCGTGCTCGATCATCACCGCGTTGCGGAAGCACTCGGCCACCGGCGACAGCCCGGGGACCGGCAGCACGCGGTGGTTGTAGACGATGCACTGCTCGAGGAGCTCGGGGTCGGCCTCGGGCAGCGCGAGGCCACGGGTCTCGCGGTGGAACAGCGCGAGGCTGCGCCGCAGGTAGTTCACGCCCTGGTCTTGCTCGCTCACGATCCCGAGGTCGTGGATCATCGCGATGAAGTACGCGAGACCGGGGTCGAGCTCGAGGTTGCGCTGCGCCATCAGCAGCGAGGCGAGGTGGTAGAGCCGCCGGCAGTGGTTGCGCAGGCCGTCGCCCTCGTACGGGCTCGTGCGATCGAAGATCTCGTCGGCCTTGATCACCAGCGGGTGATCGGTCGGGGCGCGCGGGAAGCTCGGCGTGGCGTCGGTCGGGGCTTGCATGGCGTGCCTCTTCGAATTTGGGCGCTCCGCTCCGGCGTCTGCGGCCTTCCCGGCAGGTCTACCGCAGGCGGGAGCCCTTGCAAACGCGCCGGAGCGCGCGCCCGGGCGCGGGCGCCAGGCGTTGGAGGGTCCATCCATAGAGGATCGCGTGGGCTTGCGCGTCGAGCGCTGGCCACGACCCGAGCGGGGCGGGGCGAAATGCGGACCGCGACTCGAGTCGGGAACCTCGGCGCGCGAGCGATGTCACGACGACACCATGATCGCCGAAGGCCCCGATTCGTCGTCCACCGAGCTTCGCTCACCATCGCGCCGCGGCACGCTGCTGCTCGCGGCCTGCTCGCTGCTCGCGGTGGGCATCGGCCTCAACGTCCACCGGCGAGTGACGATTCCCGAGGAGGAGCTCGAGCTGGTCGAGGAGCCTGAGTCGACCGACAACCGCTTCGTCGCGTACATGAAGCAGCCCGACTCCCCGCCCGAGGGGCTCGAGGGGCTCGAGGGGCTCGAGGAGCTCCCGCCCGAGGACGACTCCGAGGAAGCCGGCGGCCAGGGCCAGCGCCACAAGGGCGAGGAAGGGCGCATGGGCAAGCCCACCGCCAAGCACAAGTCCGGCCTCTACGCGATGAAGGGCCCCAAGCAGGCGAACCCGCAGATGGCTCGCAGCTTCGATCCCGAGCTGGCGGGCCGCAACGCCGGGATCCTCGGGCTGATGCAGCAGGATTCGGGCCACTTCCTCGCCCACCCCTACGGCGGGGCGTTCGCGGTCGGCGACGACGAGACCAACATGTGGGCCGACGTCCCGGGGGGCTCGCGCCATGTCTACCACCCGCAGCCGTGGGATTCAAAGGCCTACGCCAAGTGGGTCGAGCAGACGTTCGTGAAGGCGGCCGAGGATCGCGTGTCCACGTTCTCCATCGACGTCGACACCGGGGCCTACTCGCTCATGCGCCGTCAGCTGGTCGAGTACGAGACCCTGCCCGCGCCGCGGACCGTGCGCGTGGAGGAGATGATCAACTACTTCGACTACGACTATCCCGAGCCGACCGGCGAGGTGCCGCTGTCGATCACCACCGAGGTCGGCCCGTGCCCGTGGGACGACACGCACGAGCTGGTGCACGTGGGCCTGCAGGGCAAGCACGTGGCCACTGCGGCCATTCCGCCGCGCAACCTCGTGTTCCTCGTCGACGTGTCCGGCTCGATGGCGGAGGAGCTGCCGCTCGTGGTCTCGTCGCTCGCGTACCTCACCGAGCAGCTCGGCGAGCAAGATCGCATCTCGATCGTGGTCTACGCGGGGGCGAGCGGGACGGTGCTGCCACCCACCCTCGGCACCCAGAAGACCAAGATCCTGGGCGCGCTCGATCGGCTCCAGGCCGGCGGCGGCACCAACGGCGGCGAGGGCATCGAGCTCGCCTACGCGCTGGCGGCCGAGCACTTCGTGGACGGCGGTATCAACCGCGTGGTGCTGGCCACCGACGGCGACTTCAACGTGGGCGTGGTCGGCGAGGACGCGCTCGTGGAGCTCATCGAGGCCAAGCGCAAGTCGGGCGTGTTCCTGTCGGTGCTGGGCTTCGGTGGCGCCAACTACCAGGATGACGCGATGGAGCAGCTCGCCGACAAGGGCAACGGCAACTACGCCTACATCGACGGCCTCGCCGAGGCCCGCAAGGTGCTGGTGGAAGAGGTCGGCGGCACGCTCGTGACCATCGCCAAGGACGTGAAGATCCAGGTCGAGATCGACCCGCGCACGGTCGAGAGCTACCGCCTGGTGGGCTACACCAACCGCGTGCTCGCCGATCGCGACTTCGCCGACGACACCAAGGACGCCGGCGAGATCGGCTCGGGCCACACCGTCACTGCGCTCTACGAGATCGTGCCCAAGGCCGACCCCGAGCCCTACGTCGACCTCATGCGGCTCAAGCTGCGCTACAAGCACCCCGATCGCCAGCGCAGCCGCCTGGTGGAGCTGCCGGTGGCCAACCCCCGACCGATCGCGCTGACCGAGACGTCCGATGATTTTCGCTTCGCGGCCGCCGTGGCGGGCTTCGGGCAGGAGCTGCAGGAGCTGCCCACCCAGGCCGCCCCCGGCTCGCTGGGCATGCTGCGCGACCTGGCCGATGGCGCGCGGGGTGACGATCGCAAGTGCCGGCGCGCGGAGCTGGTGCAGCTCATCGAGCGGGCCAGCGCGATGCGTGGCCACCCGCTCGCGCCGGTGAGCTCGGAGTGCTCGCCCACCGATGGCCCGGAGCCCGTGGATTACGCCAAGCCGCTGCGGAGCACGGATCCGCAGCTGGCCACGGTCGAGCCCGCGCCCGCGGCTGCGGCCGTGCGGGAGGTGGTGCTCACGACCACGGTGGACGAGCCGTTCGACTGGCAGCGGTTCGTGCTCGAGGTGCTGTACCTGTTGCCGCCGTTGCTCGCGCTGCCGCTGTTCGTGATGGCGCTGCGTCGGCCTCGGCGCTGGGAAGAGTAACGGCCCCGCAAAGCGGCCCGGACCCTGCGAGAGTCCGGGCCGAGCGGGTGTCGAATCACTTGCCCGCATGCCGGGCGAGCCATGCCTGGACGCTCTCGGTGCGCGCCACGTCGCTCCGTCGCTTGCTGCTCACCAAGGCATCGCGCGCCTGCTCGGCGAGCGTGTGGGCGCGGGGCTGCTCCTCGGGCTGCGACCACAGGGCCTGGGCCAGCACGAAGCGAGCCCACGCGAGCTCGAGCGGCAGTCGGTTCGGGGCGACCCCGGCCTTGTCGGTCTCGAGCATCGCCACGGCCCACTCGGCGTGGCTGCGGGCGTTCTCGGGCTCACCCCGATCCAGCTCGACCTCGGCGAGCCCGAGGGTGGCACGGTACACGTCCTCGTGCTCGGGGCCGAGCGCCGATTCCGTGATGCTCAGCGCGCGTCGGAAGCTCGCGAGCGCGTCATCGAGGCGCCCCTGACGACGCTGGATGTCGCCGATCCCCCACAGGAACCAGGCCAGGCGGTGGTGCTTGGGATTGGCCGCCTCCTCGATCGACAGCCCGCGCTGGTAGTGCTCGAGCGCCTCGTCGAGCTTCCCCTGCTTGGCGAGCAAGGTGCCCAGCGTCCGCAGGCCATCGGCGAATAGGGTGCTCTTGGGGCCGAAGCTCGCCTTCGTGATCGCGGCGCTACGCTCGGCGTAGATCAGCGCCTCGTCCAGCCGGTCCTGCATGACGAGGTTGCTGCTCAGCGCGTCCAGCGAGGGCACGATGCCAGGGTCATCGGGACCGTAGACGGTTTCGGCAATCGCCAGCGACCGCTGGTGATGCCTCAGCGCCGCTTCCGGCTGGCCTTGCTGCTCGAGGATCGAGGCGAGCTGGCCCAAAGTTATCAGAAGATCCGGGTGGCGAGGCCCTAGCGCACTCTCGATCGATCGTACCGATCGTTCCACATACCCGACAGCCTGGTCCGGCTTGCCCTGCTCGAGCAGCACGTCGGCGATGTTGGTCAAGGAGGTGACCACGAGCGGGTGGTCCGGACCGAGCGTTCGCTCGCTGATGGCCAGGTCGCGCTCGAGGTACTCGAGGGCCTCGTCGTACCGCCCGAGCGCCCTGAGCGCGAAGGTGATGTTGACGAGCGGGACGGTGATGTCGGGGTGTTGGTCGCCCGGGAGCGCCTCGAAGATCGCGATTGCTCGTCGATCGTACTCGAGCGAGTCTTCGAGCTTTCCCCATGCGCGCAGCACCTGGGCCATGTCGTCCAGCGTGAAGGCGAAATCGGGGTCTTGGCGGCCCACCGTTGCCTCGTAGCTCGCGAGCGCGCGCTGCAGCAGGTCCAGCGCGTCGCCGTACTTGCCCTGATCTCGCAGCACCGCGGCGACGACCCTGAGGGCTCCTGCCTTGGCCGTGGCGTCGGCGGAGGGCTTGCTGGCCAGGGCGAGCGCGGTCTGGCCCCACAGGAGGCCCTGCTCGTGCTTCGCCAGCTGGACGCCCACGAGCCCCGTCAGGTGCAGCGCAGCCCAGCGCGCGAGCCGATCGTACTCGTGCTCCACGCCGAGCGCATACGTGCGCTCGAAGTCTCGCTGGGCGTCGGCGTACTCGGCCCTGGTGTCGTGCACCATGCCCCGCCCGAGCAGGGCCTCGGCGAGCAGCGGTCCATACCCGATCGCCTCCGCCCGCGCGACCACGGCCTGCATTTCGGTCGCGGCCTCGTCGTACTGGCCGGCTGCGCGCAGCGTCTCGGCCTTCGACAGCCGCTCGCGCAAGAGCTCCACCTCCGCGGCGATCACCGGATCCTCCGGCGGTGGTAGCTCGGCCCGCAGCGCCTCGAGGTCGTCGCAGCGCTCGAGCCCGGGCAGCTTGGCCACGAGACCCACGGCCTCGGCCACCAGCTCGCCGTCGGCGCTCGCGAGCACGTCCACCGTGTCGCGCAGCGCGACGCGACGCTGGCCGAGGCACGCGAAGATCCGGCCGGTGTCCGCCTCCGACGGGCCGTCGAGCTTCCCCGCCGCCTCGCACGCCGCGGTGTACTTGCTCGCCCACGCCGTGGAGTACCCGTCGAGCCGCGCCTCCACCCGCTGCCAGGTCTGCGGGCCGAAGGCCTTGCCGCTCTCGACGAGCGCCGCTTCGACCGCTTGCTTGCGGCCCTCGTCCCACACGTCGGCGAGCCGGCCCTCGGCGCCGTCGCAGCGCTCCACGGTGATCGCTGCCGGCTGCAGCCACGCCGCCGTGCTCACCCCTAGCGCCCCGACTGCGAGCCCGAGCGCTGCCCAGCGGCTGCGGCGACGCGCGGTCACCCGCTGCAGCTCGGTCAGGAGCACCGCCATCGACGGCCACCGATCCTCGGGATTGCGCGCGAGCCCACGCACGAGCAGCGCACGGAGCTTCGACGGTACCTTCGAGCCGCGCGGAGCCGGCCGCAACTCGCCCTTCTCCAGCGCCGTGGACAGGCGTGCGAGCGTCTCGTCGTCGTACGGCCGCTGGCCGTACAGCGCCTCGTAGAGCGAGGTACAAAAGCTGAACAGATCCCCACGCGCGTCGACCGACTTGCCGTCGAGCTGCTCGAGCGGCATGTAGGCGGCCGTCCCGAGGACCGCGCCCGGCCGCGTCAGCGGGGCGCCGTGCCCATTCTCTTCTGCCACGAGGTCTCTGCCGGATCGTCGCAGGGCCACGACGCCCGGCTCATCGTCGACCGTCGTCTCGGCGAGCTCGCGCACCAGGCCGAAGTCGAGCACCCGCACCCGGCCCTCGTCGTCGATGATGCAGTTGCCGGGCTTGAAGTCCCGGTGCACCAGCCCCGCCGCATGGGCGGCGGCCAGCCCCCGCCCGGCCTGCAGATACACCTCCACGCAGGCTCGCCAGCCCGGTCGCGGCGTCTCTTGCTGCCAGTCCCACAGCGTCTGGCCGCGCAGCAGCTCCATGGCGATGAAGGTGCGGCCCTCGACCTCGCCGACCTCGTATACCTGCACCACGTTGGGGTGCGAGAGCTTCGCGAGCGCCTGGGCCTCGCGAACGAGCCGCCGCGCGTGGTGCTCGGCCAGATCGCGGTGGAGCAGCTTGAGCGCGACCTTGCGGTCGAGGGTCGCATCGTAGGCCTCGAGCACCGTCCCCATGCCGCCGCGGCCCAGCGTGCCGCGCAGGACGAAGCGCCCCAGCCGCTCGGGTGGCAGCGGCTGGCCGCCGAACAGCGCCGCGTGGATCCTGCCCTTGTGCTCGGTGCTGCGGGCGGGTCGCTCGTCGTCCGGGATCACGGTGTCGTCGTGGGGGCCGACTCCGAGCCCGCGATCGCTCTGGTCCGTGGTCAACGCGATGTTTCCAAGGGGGGTGTGCTTCCAGGATCCCATAACGCTTCGTCCCGACCTGTCGAGCCTCCGGGCCGTCGACCCCGCAGCGCGCGACGTCCGCTCGCGGGAATCACCACGATTCCGAGCAAATCGGCGTTCAGCGGGGCTCTGTGGCCTCGTGCGGCTCGCTCTCGCCGGCTGTAGTTCCCACCGCGGGGTGAGTGATTGCGCCTCGGTTCGAGAATTCTTCGGGGTGGCTCGGAGCCGCGACGCTACCGCCATCAACCCGCATCCCGTGGTCGCGCCGAGCCGCAGCAAGTGGCCGTCCGGGCTATGCTGCGCGACCGATGACCGAGACCACCGACGTCGAGCTGCTGGACGCGTGGCGCGGGGGCGATCGGCGGGCAGGCGAGCTGCTGTTCGAGCGGCACTACGAGGCGATCCGCCGGTTCTTCCACAACAAGCTCGAATTCGGCGTGGACGACCTGATCCAGCAGACGTTCCTCGCGTGCGTGGAGAGCCGCGAGCGGATCCGCGGGGACTCGAGCTTTCGCACGTACCTGTTCGCGGTGGCCGTGAACCGCTTGCGCAAGCACTTTCGAGGCCAGTATCGCGGGGAGGACCGCATCGATTTCGGCGTCACCTCGATCCACGATCTCGGGCCCTCGCCCAGCGTGGTGGTGGCCGGCCGCCAGGAGCAGCGGCTGCTGCTCGAGGCGCTGCGCCGGATCCCGCTCGATCACCAGATCATCCTCGAGCTCTACTACTGGGAGCGGCTGACCTCGGCCGAGATCGCAGGGGTGCTCGACGTGCCGCACGGGACCGCGCGCACGCGGATCCGGCGGGCCAAGCAGCTCCTCGAAGAGCAGCTACGGGCGCTGCAGGGCGATCGCGCGCTCGTCGAGTCCACCATCGCCGACCTCGACGCGTGGGCGGCCTCGCTGCGCGAGCTGATGGCTCGGCAGGCGAACGATGCGGGCGGCTCGTCCGTGCCGTGAGCTCGAGCTCCGACGCCCTCACGCGTTCGGACGACCGAGCGCGTAGATCGTCCCGTGCTCGTCGTGATGCACGACGCGCGCGTGCTCGCGGAGCCACCCGACGAGCGTCTCGGGCGTCTCCCCGCACACGACATACAGCGCCGCGCCCTTGCCCACGTACTCGGCGAGCAGCTCCGGCTTCGCGCCGTCGTGCGGCAGCACCCAGCCGCGCGTGCGCGAGGCGTAGAGCAGCCGCGGGTCCTGGTAGTTGTCCGTGCGCTGCCACTCGGGGTCCCAGGCGTCGTCCTCGCTCTGCACGACCACGAGCGTGTCCGGGCCGACGTGCCCGGCGAGCGTGCGACCGAGCGCGACGATGTCGCTGCCGGCCTGGTCGCGGTCCTCGTGGCGGCGCTTGCTCACGCTGTCGACGTACTGCGCCAGCAGCAACACGACCGTCGCCACGGCGAGCAGGAGCACCTGGCGCGGGCGCGGGCGGAGATCCTCGCGCGTCGCCGCGAACGCCATCGTGACCAGCCAGGCCCCCAGCAGCATCGCGAACACGTGGTAGTGGCCGCCGGCGTAGTCGAGCACCGCGTAGCGGAGCGACACGAGCAACACCACCACGTTGGCGATGGCGAGCGCCCACTCGGTGGCCTGCCAGCGCCGGCGCACGAGCAGCACGAGGCCGAGGAGCAGCGGCACGCGGCCGATGCCCCACTCGAACGACACGCGCGCGAGGTTGTAGAGGTGCGTCTTGGCGAACAGATCCCCGAGCGCCGGGAACTTGGAATCGCCGCCGCTCACCACGCCGAAGGAGTTGCCGTACTCGGCGTAGATCCGGGTGCCGTGCCAGAGCCACACACCGGTGAGCACCAGCGTCAGCACCCACGTGCCCCACAGGATGGGCCTACGCAGCGCGTCGCGGGCCGACCACACCACGATGCCGAACTCGGCGATCCCGAGCCCGAGCGCGGTGGGCTTGATGCAGCCGGCGATCCCCAGCGCCACGGAGGACACCAGCAGCGGGCCGGCCCGACGCTCGCCCTGCCACACGAGGAATCGCTCGAGCGCCACGAGGTAGAGCAGCGCCACCATCGCGTCGGGCATCACGGCGGTCGAGAGGTGCACGCCGAGCCGACTCGTGAGCACGTACACGGCCCCCACCACCGCCGCCGCTGCGCCGAAGCGGCGCTCGGCCATCGCGAAGAACACCAGCGCTGCGAGCGCGATGCACCCGAGCGATACCGCCACGCCCGGCCACTCGGCGTCGCCGGCGAGCAGCAACAGCGGTGCCACGAACGATTGATAGAGCGGCAGCTCGGCCTCCACGTAGCCCGGCCCGTCGCCGCCCCAGTTGATGCGGGGCATCAGCGGCTCGAAGCCGCGGTGCGCCAGGTTGAGCGCCATGCTCTGGGTCTCGGCCTGGCGCCAGTGGCCGGAGACCGCGGTGGGGGGCAAGAGCACCGCCTGCGCGAGCAGCCAGCACGCAATCACCCCGAGGAGCAGCACGAAGCCTTGACGTCGTGTGATCATGAGACCTCCGGGAGCACCAACACCGCGAGCCACCCGAGCCCGTAGCCGAGCGCGAGATAGAGTAGCGCCAAGAGCTCGCGATGCAGGCGCAAGAATCCACTCCGATATGCGCGAGGCCACAGCGCGAACAGCCCCGATGCGCGGGCGATCACGGTCGCCCACAGGATCCCGGGGATGCCCCAGAAATACCCGCCCACCGGCATTGCCACGACCATCACGAGCGTGACCACGAGGTTGAAGCGGAAGCTGAACACGCTGGCGCCTTGTGCTACGAAGCACACCTCGCACAGCGTCGCCAACGCCGCCACCGCGCCGCGGAACACGAGGATGCGCATGACCTCGGCGGCCTCGAGGTAGCGGTCGTCGTAGAGCAGCACGATGATCCACTCCGACATCGCCGCGATGCCCCCGAGCCCGGTGAACAGCACGAGGTCGAACCACAGGCGGGTCCTGTAGTAGGCGTCGGCGAGCTCGGCGGGCCGCGTGATGTGGATCCGCGCGAGCATCGGGTAGATGACGCCGTTGGTGAGGCGGGTGGCGAGCGTGTCGCAGAGGTCGGCCAGCGTCTGACCGATGTTGTAGACGCCCATCATCGCGGCGCCGAGCCAGCGACCGAGCAGCATCTGGTCGACGCGCACCGCGAGGAACGTGAGCGCCGACGACAGGAAGATCCAGCGCCCGAAGTGGAACAGCTCCTGGCGCGCCCGCGGCTCGAGGTGGAAGCGGTCGCGGTGCACGCCGGGCAGCAGGTGGCTCGCGAGCGTGTGCACCACGCCCGACACGAGCAGCCCGGCCACGAGCGAGACCACGCCGAAGCCGAGCCAGGCGCCCACGAGGCAGACGCTCACGTTGACGATCTGGGTGCCGAGCTCGAGCAGCTGCAGCGGCATCAGGCGCAGGTGCCGGCGCAGGATGAACACCCGCGTGGACGAGAACCCGTGCACGAGGATCGAGGTCGAGACCGCCGGCAGCATCCACAAGAGCTGCGGCTCGCCGAACGCCAGCGAGATCGGGAACGTGAGCGCGCAGGCGCCGAGCCACAGCCCCGTGCCGCGGATGACCAGCATCGTCCACGCGGTGTCGAGGAACGAGGGCTCCTCGCCGCGCGGGCTCGTGACCACGCCCTGCCAGATGCCCACGTCCGACAGCATCGTCAGGCCGTAGAGCACGATCTGCACCATGGCCATGAGGCCGAACGCCTCGGGGAACAGGAGCCGGGTGAGGATGAGGTTGCTGGCCAGCCGCACCGCCAGGCTGGCCCCGAACCCGAAGATCTCCGAGACCGCGCTGCTCGCCACCTTGGCCGAGATCGTCGCCGACGGCGAATGCTCGCGCTGCACGGGGATCGCCCCGCTGGAGGTCGTGAAATGGGCAGCCTCCCGCGAACGCTCTCGCATCACCGGTTGCTTGCCGCTGGAGCTGCTGGAACGCGACACTGAAACGGACGCCGCGTCCTACGGCACGACTCCCGGCGGCGAGGCTACACCGCGAGAATCGTGGCGTCCATGACGGAGAGGGCATCGAGCCGCCGCAGGGCAGTCATGGCGCTCATGCCGCAAATCACACGAGCGCACCGCTCTCCCGCGAGGTGCCCTCAAGATTTCGAGGGGTCGAAAGGATCACCTTGAGGGAGCCTGCGCACGCCGATGTCGTCGAGCAGGTACTCGACCACCGTGCGCTGCATCTCGATGCGGCGCGGCTCCGCGAACCCCATCCACGTCTCGATGCACAGCCCCACGCAGCCGATCGCGTCCACGATCACCTCGGTGGAGGAGGTGGCCACGGGGTAGTATTGCGGGTCGAAGCGCTCGTTCTCGCCGGTGAAGCGCGCGTTGAGCCGCGCGAGCACGCGGTCGACGATGGGCGGCCGAGGCTCGACTCCGTACACGATCGTCTGCCCGAACGAGGGCACCACCGCGGGATCGTAGCGCTTGGTGCTCTCGTGGAGCGTGGTCACGAGCGCGGGCCGTTCGTCGAGCACGAGGTCCATGAAGCGGCGCGCGAGCCGGCGCTCGCGCTCGGGCGCCTGCGCGTCGCCGGGGAAGCAGCGGTTGAGGTCGAGCCCGCCCGGCGCCTTGCGCTCGCGCGCGCGATAGGCCGGCGGGTTCATCACCGGCACCACGAGGATGCGCCCGTGCGTGGGGCGGAGCGCGTCCTCCTCGAGCAGCTCGGCCAGCGCGTGCACGCCCGCGATCTCGTCGCCATGGATCCCTGCTTGCACCAGCGCGGTGGGCCCCGGGTGCTCGGCTTCGAACACGTGCAGCGGGAGCGTGGGCGACAACCAGTGGACACCGGGCGACAGCGGCATGCGCCGCTACGTTACCAGGATGCTCGGCACCTCGGCCGCCAGCAGGTCGCGATCGTCGTAGCAGCGTGACGATCTGCTTCGACATCGCCGCGATCCCTCCGAGGCTGGTGAGCAGCACGAGGTCGAGCCACACGCGGATCCGGTAGTAGGCGTCGGCGAAGTCATCACCGTTGGTCGGGCGCGTCGCGAGCGTGTCGCAGAGCTCGGCGAGGGTCTGACCAAGTCGTAGAAATCCCATCGGCGAGGCGCCGAGCCAGCGGTCGAGCAGCAGCCGATCTGTGCTGGGCGCACCCACATTGAAGTGAAAATCGTGAGGTCCTGCTTGCTCGATGGGCAAGAACTGAATCGCGCAATCACCGCATTCGTGGGATGGACGGCCGAGGCGTCGTTCGAAATTCACGCCAAGACCGGGCGTGGACATCCTGTCGGACCCGGCATGCAAGGTTTGAACGGATTTCGTCCGAACCGTACACGCAAAATTTGCACATGCCCCGGGGGTCCTCGCCACGAGCCCTCAGCTCGCGCTCGCACGCGGGGGCACGCGTCGCGCGAAGTACCACGCGCTGCCCACGAACGCCGCGGTGCACACCACCGCTGTCGCATACGAGAACCCGCGGAAGAACGCGAGCCACGAGAGGTCGGGGTGCCCGAGCACCTTGTAGACGAGCACGCCGATCGAGCCCGCGTAGCCGAACGCATCGGTCACGTAGATCATGAACACCGCGGTGCCGGCCGCTCCCGAGGCGGCGATCAGTCGATCGAACAGCATGCAGCCGTAGGGCACGTAGGCGAGGTAGAGCCCGGTGCCGATGAGCACCATCCACGGCACCGCGCCGAGCAGGCCCGCGTCGAACGCCAGCGTGGCCACGCCGATGAGCAGCGTGCCGGCGATCATCACCGCGTGCACCCCCAAGAGGGCGCGCCGGTTGTCGCGGATCCGATAGAGCAGCGCGAGCCCCAGCAGCACCGCCAGCGCCACCGGCAGCTCGGTGAGCGTGAACAGCTCGGGCTTGCCGCTCTGTCCCACCGCCTGCCAGATCTCGGCGGCGAAGTTGTCGCGAAAGTCCCGGTAGGCGGTCAAGAGCGTGTAGAGCCCGGTGAGCAGCGTGAGCCCCACGCCGAAGCGCACGAAGAACGCGGCGCGCTCGGCCCCCGTCATCGGCTGGCGCTGGGTCCGGGCCGCCACGTCCTCGCTCGCGGGCGGCGGGAGCTGCCGCAGCAGCCACACCGCGAGCAGGAACGGCGGCAGGAACACGAGCCCCGTCACGAACGGCATCCACGCCTCGGGCACGCCACGGTCGAGCAGCAACGCGCCCACCGACTTCACCGCGCCGCTCGCCACGATGTACGAGGCCGAGAGGCCCGCGCCGAGGATCTCCGACGTGCGGCGGCCCTCGAGGAACCCGAACACGAGCCCCCACACCGCGCCGAGCGGCAGACCATTGCAGAAGATCGCGACGAGCTTGAGCTTGGGCGGCAAGAGGCCAAAGGCCAGGAGCGCCAGCTCGGCGATCGCGACCAGCCCCACCAGCATCACGGCGCGCCGATCGGGTCGCAGCTCCGTGACGAGCTTGACCCCGATGAACTTCGAGAGCGTGTAGCCGAGCACCTGGCTCAGCACGAGCGTGGTCTTGAGGTCCATGCCGAGCACGCCCTCGCCCGCGAAGCCGGCCGCCGCGAACGGCTTGCGAAAGCCGTACATGCAGAAGTAGGCCGTGAACGCGGCCCCGATCGCATAGCTCGAGAAGGCCACCGGCGACGCCCGCCGCAGCCACGCCGAGAGCGGGCCATCCTTGGTGGCCTTGCCGTCCTCTGGGCTCGCACCCACGAGGGGAGCTTCGCCGGGCCGTGGCCTCGGGCACAAGCCCTGCACGGTTTGACGCCCGCAGCGGTGCGGTGTATCTGGAATCGTCGGCAGCCGCCCTCGGGGGTCGAGCGCTGCCGCTTCGACCACCTGAGGAAGCGGATGATGATCCACAAGCACGTGGTGTTGGTGCTCGCGCTGCTCATGCCGCTCGGCTGTGCCGGGCGCAAGGCGGTGTGGAAGGATGGCGATGGCGGACAGGACGGGGCCTCGGCTGGCTCCCAGACCGCGGCGCTCGTGGCCAAGGGCGACGAGCACTGGGCCAAGCGCACCGACCCCGCCGCGATCCGGGCCGCGCTGGTCGAGTGGGAGAAGGCGGCGGCGGCCGAGCCCAAGAACATGGAGGTGCTCGTCAAGCTGACCCGCGGCTACTACTTCCTCGCCGACGGCTACCTGCGCAGCAACGAGAAGGAGTACCTCGAGGTCATGGACAAGGCCGTGAAGTGGGGCGAGAAGGCAATGGTTGCCGCCTCGCCCGAGTTCGAGGCCAAGATGCGCGACGGTGGCAAGATCCCCGAGGCCGTCAAGCTGGTGCCCAAGGAGGGCGTGCCGGCCATGTACTGGTATGCCAGCGCGCTCGGCAAGTGGGCCAAGATGAAGGGCTTCGCGGTGCTCCTCGGCCAGAAGGACAACGTCAAGGCCACCATGGATCGCTGCCTCGAGCTCGAGCCCACGTTCTTCTACGGCGGTCCGCACCGCTACTTCGGGGCGTTCTACGCCGTGGCCCCGGCGTTCGCGGGCGGCGACCTCGAGAAGTCCAAGGTCCACTTCAACAAGTCGCTGGAGATCGCCCCCGCGTTCCCGGGCACCAAGGTGCTGTGGGCCGCCGAGCTCTCCACCAAGGAGCAGGACGAGGACACGTTCGAGAAGCTACTCAACGAGGTCCTCGCCGCGCCCGACGATGCGATCCCCGAGCTCGTGCCGGAGGTCCTCGCCGAGAAGGGCAAGGCCAAGGAGCTCCTGGCCCAGCAAGATGACCTTTTCTAGCCCTCCGACCCCGGTTGCGAGGCCAGGTCCTAGTACAATTCGAAACGTCGAGTGCTTCGTCCCTTGCCCTGCGACCGTCATGGCGTTTCAATCGAGGCGCTAGTCGTCCGCCCCGAGGAGCTGCCCACCGCGATGATCACCCGCATCAAGACCTCTCCGACCCGTCGCCGCTTCGTCCAGGGGACCGCGGCGGCCGCCGCCTCCACCTTCTTCATCGGGCGTGCGCGCGCCGAGGAGCCCGAGTTCGTGATGAAGGTGGCCACCGTGGCCCCGGTGGGCACGCCCTGGGCGTCGCAGCTCAAGAAGGTCAAGAGCGCCATCAAGGAGCAGAGCGGAGGGCGCATCAAGGTCAAGACCTACCTCGGCGGGGCGCTCGGCGACGAGATCGCCACGGCCGAGGCCACCAAGCGCGGCACGATCCAGTGCTTCGGCGGCACGTTCGGCGCGCTGGCCTCCGCGGTTCCCGAGCTCGACGTGCTCGAGCTGCCCTACCTGTTCCCCTCGGAGAAGAAGGCCGACGAGATCCTCGACACGGTGATCCGCGAAGACCTCGACGCGCTGCTGTGGGAGCGCGGCTACAAGCTGCTCTTCTTCTCCGAGAACGGGTATCGCTCGATCGGCTCCACGTTCCCCGTCGCCGGCCTCGCCGATCTCAAGGGTCGCAAGATGCGGGCGCAGCAGTCCGACGTGCACCTCGACACGTGGAAGGCGTTCGGGGCCTCGCCGGTGCCCATCGCGGTCATCGACGTGCTCCCGGGGCTGCAGACGGGCGTGGTCGACGGCTTCGACAACACCCCGCTGTTCGCGTTCGCGGCGTCGTGGCACCAGGCGATCAGCCACTACACGCTCACCAAGCACATCTACCAGGCGGGCGTGGTGGTGCTGTCGCGCAAGTTCTGGGAGAGCCTGCCCGCCGATCTGCAGACCATCGTGATCGGCGACCCGGCCGACCTCGCCAAGAAGGGGCGCCGCGGGGTTCGGGCGATCGGCCCGATGCTCGAGCAGAACTTCGTCGACGCGGGGATCACGCTCACCAAGCTCGACGACGCGCAGCGCTCGGCCTTCGCCTCCAAGGCGCTCGAGGTCCACGACAAGTTCCGCGCCGGCACCACCGCGCAGGGCAAGGCGCTGCTCGACAAGATCAAGGGCGCGCTCTAGGCAAGCGTTCGCGGCGTCGTACGAGGTCCGGGCCGGCTCCACGCGAGCGGACCCGGGCCTTGGTAGCTTCGAAGTCCCATGGTCCCGCCAGCGGCTCGGCGATGCGCCGCGCCGACTCGTGACGCCCCGAGCTCTCGGCCCGTGCGAGCACGAATTCGTTGGCCTTCGCGGGGGTTTGGCCCGGGCTGGGGCGATGGGCGAGTTTGCGCTACGATAACGCTCCGCCGGTGTCGGACTCGGCCTACAAGCGAATCGATCACGCGGTGTACCGGGCCGAGCGAGCAGTCGTGGTGGGCTCGCTCCTGCTCATGTCGGTCGTGGTGTTCCTCGACGTGGTGCACCGCAGCTTCTCGGGCGAGGACAGCAAGCTGGCGATGGTGGTGGCCAAGCTCGCGGGGCTGCTCGGGGCCGACATGCCCCCGGGCTCGCCGGCCCACGACCAGCTCGCAGCGGCCTCGCCCTACGTGCTGTTCGTGGGGTTCTCGGCGCTGGCGTACTTCGGCGTGCGCTCCACCCGGCGGGCCACCCCGATCGCGGCCCCGATCGCGGCCGCGGCCGCGGTGGCGGGCGTGCTGATCGCCTACGGGCTCGTGCGGCTGCTCTTGGTGTTCTTGCCCAACGGGCTGACCTGGTCGCAGGACGTGGCGCTCGTGCTGACGCTGTGGGTGGGGTTCGTGGGCGCCTCGATGTGCACCTACGAGAATCGTCACCTGCGGGTCGAAGCGGCGCAGCGCTCCCTCCCCGCGCGGCTCCGTCCGCTGGTCGGCTTCATATCGGGGCTGTTCACCACGTTGGTCTGCGCGGGCCTTCTGTGGGTCTCGATCCGCTACGTGGGGTTCCACTATCACGAGTACGTGTCCACGGAGGGGCAGGGCGGCTTGATCCCGGGCACGGTGCTGCCCAAGTTCGCGGGCTTCCTGGCGCTGCCGTTGGCGTTCGGGTTCATGTCGGTGCGGTTCTTCGTCAAGGCCCTGGCCGCGCTCCGCGGGGAGCTCGAGGAGCCGCTCGACCCGGTCGCGGCCGCGACCGGCGGCTCCGGCCACGCGCGCGCGAGCGACTCGGCGCGCATGCCCAGCGAGGTCGCCACCGAGGCGCTGCGGGTCGCGCGTGACGACCAGGAGAGCGCCATCGACACGATGACCTCGCGGGCGCGCATGCTGGTCCGCGATCCCGCGGCCCCACGGCCGCAGAGCAAGGTACCCACCGCCGCGCACGACGTGCTTCCGCCGCTGCCCAACGTACAGCTCATCGATCCCGAGGGAGATACGGAGGAGGTCGCGGGCGAACCGATCGACCCCGATCGCACCAAGGAGCTCGAGGCGGGCTCGCTGCGGCTGGCCGATGACACCCGCGAGCTCGAGCCCGCGGTCGTCCGGGGCGCTGACGGCGACGACGAGGAGGCTCGGCGATGATCGGCTCCTCGGGACGCAACACCTTGGTGCGGGGCCTCGCGCTCGTGGTGCTGCTGGTCGTGGTGGGCCTGTCGCTCACCGGCTGGGCCGCGCCGGAGGGCTCCGAGCTGGCGGAGGAGCTCGCGAGCGAGGACAGCGGCCGCTCGGGCCGGGGCCTGCTGTTGGTGCTGGCGCTGCTCGCGATGGTGGTGCTGGGCTCGCCGCTGTTCGTCATCATCGGCGTGCTGGCGGCCATGTGCTTCTCGCTCTACGGCGAGGAGGGCCTCTACCAGCTCGGGGCGTGTGCCACGCTCGATCCCGAGGCGATCTGCGGCTACGACACGTTCCCCGCCAAGATGGCGAGCCTCACGACCAAGAACGTGCTGCTCGCGATCCCATTCTTCGTGGTCTCGGGCGCGATCATGAGCGAGGGCGACATCGCCAACCGCCTGGTGGCGTTCGCTCGCGCGCTGGTGGGCTGGCTGCCGGGAGGCCTGGCGGTGGCCACGGTGGGTGGCTGCGTGTTCTTCGCGGCGATCAGCGGCAGCAGCCCGGTCACCGTGATCGCGATCGGCTCGATGATGTACCCGGCGCTCGTCAAGGCCGGCTACGAGGGGCGGTTCTCGCTCGGGCTCGTCACCACCGCGGGGTCGCTCGGGATCCTGATCCCGCCGTCGATCCCGATGCTGGTGTTCGCGATCGTGGCCGGCGGCTCGCCGCCGGTGGACGTGGGCGAGCTGTTCCTGGCCGGGATCCTGCCGGGGCTGCTCATCGCGCTGCTCCTGTCGATCTACAGCGTGTGGCGGTCGTGGAGCGAGCCCGGCATCGAGCGGTCGAAGTTCTCGCTGCGCGAGGTGATCGCCCGCTTCCGCGACGGGTTCTGGGCGGTGATGCTGCCGGTGATCATCCTCGGCGGGATCTACTCGGGGCTGTTCACCGCCACCGAGGCGGCCGCGGTGAGCGTGATCTATGCCTTGGTGGTGGAGCTCGGGATCCACCGCAAGATCGGCATCGAGCACCTGCCCAAGGTCCTGAGCGAGTCGGCGGTGATGATGGGCACGCTGCTCATCATCATGGCGCTCGCGTTCGGGCTCAACGACTTCCTGGTGGAGGAGAAGATCCCCGACCTGGCGGTCGAGGCGATCCGCAGCATGGAGCTCTCGCCGCTCGAGTTCCTGCTCATCGTCAACCTGCTGCTGCTGGTGGTGGGGGCGCTGATGGACTCGATCTCGGCGATCGTGATCATCGCGCCGCTGCTCAAGCCGATCTCCGATCAGCTCGGCATCGATCCCGTGCACCTCGGGATCATCTTCATCGTCAACCTCGAGATCGGGTACCTGACCCCGCCGATCGGCATCAACCTGTTCGTGGCGTCGAGCGTGTTCGAAAAGCCGCTGGGCGAGGTGATCCGCTCGGTGGTGCCCTACATCATGATCATGCTGGTGGGGCTCGGGATCGTGACCTACGTGCCCTCGATCTCGGTGGGCCCGGTCAACGTGATCCTGCGCGACGAGCCGTTCTACGAGCCGCTGCCCCAGGTGGACGACGACGGCCGCCCGATCCGGCCCGGGCAGGGCGACCGACCCGCCGTCGAGGTCAAGAAGGCGGGCGAGGTCAACGAGAAGGGCGTCCGCGTGCTCTCGATGGACGAGATGAACGAGATCACCAGCCAGACGCTGGTGCTGTGCGACGCGGCCGAGACGGTGATGGACGAGGAGCTGCCCGCGGCCGAGCGCATGGCTCGCTGGCGCAAGGAGCTCGAGAAGGAAGAGGTCGCCCACGCCGAGGTGCTGAAGATCGTGGCGATCGTGGAGGCCGGCGGGCCCCGGGCCTATGGCGCGGCGAAGGCCGCCGCGACCACGCTGATGAGGGCCGAGTGGGAGTGCGAGGCGCTCGACGCGATGCTGAAGCCCGACGGCGCAAAATCCGCAGGTGGCTGAGCGGCCATACGAGTCAGCTTCGTAGCCGAGACTCCAACGATTTCATGCCCCTGGCTGGAGAAGCCCGAGGGGCTCACCGATCCGGTGGGTGTCGCACCTCGTAAGAGGTTCACCTGCCGATGCCGAGCGCCACCATCACCGACGTCACCTCGCCCACGCAGCCCGGCCGTTGGCCGCGGCTTCAGGTCGGCGAGCGCGTGGGGCGGTATCGGCTGACGGCGGTGCTCGGCGCGGGGGCGATGGGCGTGGTGTACCGCGGGTTCGATCCGGTGCTGGGGCGCGACGTCGCGCTCAAGTCGCTGCACGTGCAGGACGTGCACGCGCGGCAGCGGTTCGTGCAGGAGGCGCGGGCGATGGCGCGCGTGTCGAGCCCTCACGTGGTGCAGGTGTTCGACGTGGTGCGGACCGAGCGGCCCGACGGCGCGGGCACGCAGTGGCTCATCGCGATGGAGCTCGTGGAGGGGCAGACGCTCGAGCGCTGGCTGCAGGTCGAGCGGAGCTGGTCGGAGATCCGCGACGTGTTCGTGGCGGCCGGCCGCGGGCTCGCGGCCGCCCACGCGGCGGGCCTGGTGCACCGCGACTTCAAGCCCGCCAACGTGATCGTGGGGCGCGACGGCCGGGTGCGGGTGACCGATTTCGGCCTGTCGGTGAGCTCCGAGGAGCGCGCGGACACGCTCGAGGACGATGGGGCGTCGGCGTCGGCGTCGATGTCGATGTCGATCGTCGGCGTCCGCGGGGTGACGCTGCCGGGCACGGTGGTGGGCACGCCAGCGTACATGGCGCCCGAGCAGCACCGCGGCGTGGTGCTCGGCCCGTCTGCGGATCAGTTCGCGTTCTGTGCCGCGCTGTTCGAGGCGCTGTTCGGGGTCCGGCCGTTCGACGGGCGGAGCTGCCGCGAGCTGTCGGAGCAGAAGCACCAGGGGGAGCTTCAGTTCGGGGACGGCGAGCGGGCGGTGCCGGGGTGGCTGCGGCGTGCGGTGCTGCGGGGCCTGCGGGCCGATCCCAGCCGGCGGTTCGAGTCGATGCTCGCGCTCGTCGATGCGCTCGGCGCGGGGGGTGCGGCGCCCCACGGGCCGTGGCGGTCGCTGCGGGTGGCCGTGCTGCTGTCGCTGCTCGGCGGCGGGCTGGGCCTCGGGATGACGTCGAATGCCGCCGCGGGGGGAGCTCAGTCGGCCGCTCGCTCCGGCGTGGCAGCGGCCCGCGCACCGTCGGCGGGGCCCACGGGCTGATCGGGCGCGCGGATCGGGTCGTCCTCGGTCGCAGGATGGGCGTCGCCGGCCTCGATGGGCGCGCCCGGGGGCTCGGCGCTGGTCTTGGCCCGGGCCTCCGCGGCGGGGTCGGCCTCGCGGCGCAGGAACACCAGCAGGATGAGCACGCCCACGAGGAGCAGCGCGTCGGCCACGTTGAACGTGGGCCACGATCCACCCCATGGATAGTTGACCTTGATGAAGTCGACGACGCCGTAGAAGCCGGCGTCGTTGGCCCGTACGAGGCGATCGTGCAGGTTGCCCGCCGCGCCCGCGGCGATGAGGCCCACGGCGACGAACCCGTAGGCCCGCCGGGTGGGTAGCGTGAGCGCCAGCCAGGTCATGTAGGCCAGCGCGAGCACGGTGACGGCGATGAAGAAGAACCGCGACCACGAGGCGTCGTCGAGGAACCCGAACGCGGCGCCGAGGTTGAAGCTGAACGAGAATTCGAGCAGCGGGTCGATCACCATGACCGGCCTGGCGCGCCGCAGGTTGTTCCACGCCCACGCCTTGGACCCGAGGTCGAGCGCGAGCGTGGCGGCCAGCACCACGAGGGTCAGCACGAGCCGGCTGCGCCGGGACGGCTCACGGGAGTCGATGGGCGCGTCCTCGAGCATTCGCGGGTTCGGTGTAGCACACCCGTGTGGGCGGCCCCGGCCGGGGCCGCCTTTCGGTCTCCCGCGGTCCGCGCGTTTCCCGCGGGGTCGGGTCGGATACCCTTGGGCTCGGGTCATCGCGTGGATCTGCAGGACATCGAAGCGACGCACGCGATCGAGAACAGCGAGGTCGGCGAGGGCTTCACGACGCTGGTGCCGGGGCACACGGCGCCGTCGCACGAAGGGATCGCGCAAGAGTTGCACCGCATCGGTCGCTACCCGGTGCTGGGCAAGCTGGGCGAGGGCGGCATGGGGGCGGTGTATGCCGCCTATGACGAAGAGCTCGATCGCCGCGTCGCGATCAAGCTGCTCATCCGCAGCGGTGGACCCAAGGACGAGCGCAACCGGGCCCGCGTGCGGCGCGAGGCGCTGGCGATGGCCCGCCTGTCGCATCCGGCGGTGGCCCATGTGTACGAGGTGGGCGAGTTCGACGGGCTCACGTACATCTCGATGGAGTACGTGCGGGGCACGACCCTGCGCGCGTGGTCCGAGGAGCGGCACTCGCTGCAGGAGCGCGTGGACGTGCTCTGCCAGGCCGGCCGGGGGCTGGTGGCGGCGCACCGGGCCGGAGTGGTGCACCGCGACTTCAAGCCCGACAACGTGATGGTCGACCGGCACGGGCGGGCGCGCGTGCTCGACTTCGGCCTGGCGCAGGCGCACGACGACGCGTCGATCGAGCGCACCGAGGAGACGTTCGGCCCGCCGGGCCTGGACTCGCTCGACCAGCTCGGCCCCGATCTCACGCGCGCGGGCACGGTGATGGGCACGCCCTCGTACATGTCCCCGGAGCAGCACCTGGGGGCGCCCACGAGCACCGCGACGGATCAATACAGCTTCAGCGCGGTCGCCTACGAGCTGCTCCACGGGGTGCGGCCGTACACGGGGCCCAACCGGCTCGCCATCGCGTACGCGATCCACCGCGGCGAGATGAACCCGCCGCCGCCCGACAGCAAGGTGCCGCCGGCGGTGCACCAGGTGGTGATGCGGGGCCTGGCCAAGGACCCCGCCGCGCGCTGGCCCTCGATGGAGGCCTTGGTGGACGCGCTCGAGGCTGCGCTCGGCAAGAAGAAGCGGCCGTGGCTGTTGCCGGTGCTCGGCGGCGCGGCGCTGGTGATCATCGCGGTGCTGGTGGTGCTGCTGGTCGCGCGGCCCGAGCCCACGCCGAGCGAGCTGTCGCGGGTGGAATCGCTGGCCCAGTCGGCGATCGCGGCGGGGGCCCAGGCCCGCTGGGTGTACCCCGAGGCGCAGGCGCCCCAGGACACCGCGCTGGTGTGGGTGCACGAGCTCGATGCGCTGGCCGAGGGCGAGGCCGAGGACGAGGCGCTGGTGGAGGGAGCCGCGACGCGGGCCGCCGCGCTGCGGGCCGACTTCGGCGCTGCGCTGTTGCGGCTGGGCGACTACTACTGGGAGCGCGAGGGCGGGCGGCCGTTCGCGCGCGATTTCTACCTCCAGGCCGCGCTGTTCGAGGGCAACCTCGGTCACGCGCGCGAGCGCAGCGGGTTCACCAACGGGGAGATCGCCGACATCCGGGCGCGGGCCTTGGTCGGCGACCTGACTGGGGCGGAGCTCGATGCGGGCAAGGACCTGGCCGTGCTCGCCTCGGCGGTGCCCGAGGCCGGCGTCGAGGCGGTACCGCTCGACGAGGCCGAGGTGGAAGAGCGGCTCGCGCAGGCCACGGGGCGGCGCAAGGCGGCGCGGGCGGTGGAGCTCGGGGTGGAGCCGGAGCCGAAGCCCGACGTGGGGCGCGCGGCCCGGCCGGAGCCGGAGCCGGAGGTCGAGGTCGATCCGGAGGTCGAGGTCGAGGCCGAGCCGGTGGTCGAGCCGGAGGTCGAGGCCGAGCCGGTCGTCGACGAGGCGGCTCGCGAGGCGGCGCGCAAGGAGTCGGCGTCGCTGGTGGCCGAGGGGGATCGGCTGCGGGGGGCGGGCAAGACCTCCGCGGCGGAGAGCAAGTACTTCGCCGCGCTGCGGGCCAACGGTCGCAACGCGCAGGCACACGACGGCCTGCGGCGGATCAAGTTCGACGCGGGCCGCTACGCCGAGGCGGTGCCCCACGCCGAGAAGGCCGCTCGCTATGCCCCGGGTACCGCCCGCTATCGCCGGACGCTCGGCGACGTATACTTCAAGGTGGGCCGCTTGCAGGATGCCGAGGCCGCGTACTCGCGGGCGGTGGCGCTCGGCGACGACAAGGCGCAGGATCGGCTCGCGCTGGTGCGCAAGAAGCTGGGCGGATGACGACGCGATCGCGGAGCACGGGGCGGGTGACGGCACGGGCGTCGAGCGGCTCGGGGCTCGCAATGGGCCCGCGATGGCATGCCGCCGTGGCGATGGCCTGCGCGCTGGCGCTGCCGTCGGTGGCCGTGGCACGGCTGACCGGGCCGTCACCAGCGCCGAGCGCGGCCCCGGCCGCGACGGGGGCCGACGCCGAAGCGACCAAGGCTGTGCCCTTGCGCGTGCTCGTGCTGCCCGCGCGAGTCTCGGGGGGCCTGCCGCCGAACACGGGGGCCGAGATCCGCACGATCGTGGCCACCGAGCTCGGTACCGAGGGCATCACCGTGCTGCCCGCGGACGCCTCGCCGGTGGAGTGCGACGACGCGTGCCGCGGTGCGGCGGCTCGGGCCGCGGGGGCCGACTTCGTGGTGCAGGGGCAGGTGGTGGGCGACGAGGACGAGTTCACCGTGACGGTGACGCTCTACGGTGCCGACGGCGCTGCGCTGGCCCCGTTCGAGGGCGAGTGCTCGATCTGTGGCCTGGTGGAGGTGCGCGACATGGCGCGGCTGGCCACCCTCGATGCGCGCACCGAGGTGCTCCGCCGCCGTACCGCCGCGGAGCCCGAGCCCGTCGTGACCGGAGCGATCGCGCCCGTCGTACGGCCCATGATCCCCCGCTCGCCGCTCGTGCCCGCGGGCTGGGGCTTGGTCGGTGCCGGCGCGGCCGGCACGATCGGCGGCGTGGTGCTGCTGGCGCTGCACCATCGCGACGCGGGGTGTCTCGACAACCCACGCGGTGGCGAGTGCGTACCCGTGCGCTACACCACCGCGATCCCGGGCGCCGTGGTGCTGGGCGTGGGCGTGGCCGCGGTGGTGGGCGGCGTGGTGATGGTGGTGCTCGGTCGCAAGGCCGAGCGTCGGCAGGCCGAGAGCGCGGTGGCGGTGCGGCCCCATGGGCTGGGGCTGCGGGTGCGGTTCTAAGGTACCGACCGAGCTAGCCACGGGCGCCGAGCAGCGCTTCGAGCTCGCGGTACGAGCTCTGCTGCATCGGGTCGTTGCACAGCTCGGGGTGCTGGGACATGCAGGACGCGTCCGAGGTGGGGAGGCAGGCGTCGACGAAGCTCGCGCCGTAGAACATGATGTCGTCGGGGGAGTCGCTGTAGCGCAGGCCCAGGCCGCGGCCGAACGCGCTGCTCACGTAGCTCGCGTGGGTGGACACGCCGAAGCCATCGTCGGGGGCCGCGAACACGAACGATACGTCCTGGGGGATGAATTCCTCGCAATCGGGAAACGCGATGTGTGGCGCGCCCGCGAGGGTCGCCGGCGCAGGGGTGGCCGTGACCACGGCCATGAGATAGGGGCCCGCCGCCGGTCGCGTGTCGGTGACCACCACGCGGAACGGAGCCCACTGCTCCGCGATCATCGAGAGCAGCATCTGTCGCGTGGGCTCGTCGGCGCCGTAGGGGTCCCAGGTACCGGCGAGCTCCTCGTAGAGGCCCTCGATGTTCTGCGATGCGTCGGCGTTGCCGAAGGTGGTGGTGACGCCGTCGAGGTTCACGAACAGCACGCGCGCGGGCTGGGTGCACATCTCGGCCTCGCACAGCTCGAGCGGGCCGCAGTCGCAGGTGGGGGTGGAGGTGGAGTCCGAGGCGGAATCGGACGATTCGGACGAGGCGACGCTGGTGCTCGAGCCTGCGGTGGTCGTGGTGAACGAGTCGGCGTAGGAGGGATCGATCTCGACGCACGCGGCCAGGCACGGCAGGAGCAGGGTGGTGTAGCGTCGGGCCACGAGGGGATGGTAGCGCGGCGCGCTCACGCCGGGAACCACCGCACCTCGGCCGTCGTGCCGGCCAGCGCGAGCACCTGCTCCGGCTCCAACGTTACGATGTGGAACGCGTCATCGTCGCCCGCTCTGCGGGAGCCATTGCTGCTCGCGGTGTCGATGGCATAGAGCCGATCATCCACGGCCACGATCAGCAGATGAACCCGCGAGATCCTCTCGTGGGCAAGGGCCGACTGTCCGGTGCCGTCGCAGCGATCGTAGCGGCCGAGCAAGATGCCATCGTGGGCGGCTTGCTGTCCGATCACCAGCTCTTGCTGCATCGTCTTCGTGCTCACGCACACGATCCCGAGCGGCCGCTCACTGGGGGCGAGCAGCCTCGCACCCAGGCGCGTTGGGCCGCGCAAGCGTTGAACGAGGGTGATGTCCCGGCGAGAGGCCTGGTCCTGATCGTCGTCGTCGTCGTCCTCGTCGGAGTCGTGCACCATCGAGCGCTTGCGTCGCCAGCGCTCGGGCTCGGCTTCCTCGGACTCGAGGTATACGCGCTCGGGGATGCAAGCCCAGCCATCCTCGGCGTCGTCGGGCCAGGAGGTTTCGTCGCCCGTGGTGAGCAGGAACAGCGCATGGCTGCCGCAGCGCAAGAACAGCGGGCCTTCGGCCACGAGCGACTCGTACTGTTCCCCGCGCTCGTCGAGGAACGCCGTCGACGTGCGAAGGTCGAGGATCCGAAACCGTACCTCGTCAGTGGCCGCCGCAGGCCACAGCACCACTGCCAGGTGGCGCAACGACAGGCTCGGATCGTCGGCGAGCCAGAGATCGGCCCGTCCATGCCGACCGATGATTGCCGAATTGGCGCTCCCGTCCTTGGCGCCGAGCCACAGGCTCCCCATGAAGCGGCCCGTGAACGCATCGACCGCGACCACGGCCAGACCCGCACGTGCGTGCGAGCTGCACAGCCGGCGGATCGCAGCGTAGTTGCACACGAACAGCTCGCGGAACGATCGGGGGGCCCGCTCGATCGCATGCCGCGACATGATCGTCATTTCGTTGCGAGCGTCGTCTCGCAGCGAATCGCCGGCCAGGCGGATGATCCGGGTCTTGGCGGGCATGGGCTCAGCCTAGCAGCTCGAATGCTGCGATGGCGCCCCGATCGCGCATGCACCGGGCAACATCGAGCCCATCCCCTTGATCCGCAATCTCCCGGCCGACATGCTCGTCCCATGCGAATGCATGGTCCCTTCGTCCTCGGTGCGCTCCTGCTCTCGGCTTGCCCGGACGATCCGCCCCCGGCGACCGACGGCTCGTCCACTGCCGCTACCGATCCCACCGCGGCCGACGGCTCGTCCAGCGCCGCCACCGAGACGTCTGCCATCGCTTCGACCTCCACCACTGCCGACTCGGCCGACTCCACCGATTCCACCGGCACCAGCGAGACTTGCGGTACCAACTCGGCCAGCGCGCTGGCGCTGTGCGTCGACGCCGATGCAATCACCGAGGACGTCGGCTTCATCGCCGACATCCGCACGCCCGGCAGCCCGCACTGGCTCGCGGTCCAGGAGCTGTGCATCGATCGCCTCACCATGCTCGGGTTCGAGGTGGAGCTGCACGAGTACGCGACCGGCGTCAACGTCATCGGGCGCCTGCCTGGCACCGAGACCCCCGATGAGGTGGTGCTGGTGGGCGCGCACTACGATCACATCTCGGACTGCATGGGCGCCGACGACAATGCCACCGGCGTGGCGGGGGTGCTCGAGGTCGCTCGCGTGCTCGCCACGGCCGATGCGCGCCCTCGTACGCTCGCCATCGCATGCTGGGACGAGGAAGAGCTCGGCCTCGTGGGCTCCGAGGCCTGGATCGAGAGCGGGCAGGTCGCCGGCGAGACCGTGGTCGCCTACCTCAACTACGACATGATCGGCTACGCCAGCGACGAGCCCGACTCGCAGACGACGCCCGTCGGCTTCGACGCGGTATTCCCCGAGCAATACGGAGAGGTCGAGGCCAACGACTTTCGCGGCGACTTCATCCTGGTCGTCGCCGACGACCTCGCCACGGCGCCCTCCGATGCCTATCTTGCCCATGCGGCGGCGTTGGGTCTGCCCACGATCTCGGCGGTGCTCGACGCGTTCTCCAAGAACAGCGATCTGTTCGCGGATCTACGCCGCTCCGACCATGCTTCGTTCTGGAGCGTCGACATCCCGGCGATCTTCCTCACCGACACCGGCGAGTTCCGCAACGAGGCCTACCACTGCTTCGGGGGCGAGGACACGGTCGATCTGCTCGATTTCGGCTTCAACGCCCGAGTCGTTGCCGCCACGGTGGGTGCCGCGGCCGAGACCATCGGCGTGGCGCCGTGAGCCGTACACGAGCACGTCGAATGGAGCATCGAGTACCAGAGCGGCGGTGGCCGTTCTCTTGGTTCCAGACGGGGATGGTGGACACGATCGCGTATGAGCACGAGGGACGCGTGGCATTCATGCACCAGCCGCGCTACCGTGGCTCGCGATCGAGCGCTGCCGCGAGCTTGGTGCCCGCGTGATGCTCGATCACGCGAACGTGTCCCGGCTCGAGCTCGAGCGCCGCGGCGACCTCTGCGACGGACCGACCGTCGAGCCGCATGAGCATGGCTTCCTGCTGGAGCGAGTTGCAGGCCTCGAGCAGCAGCGCCGCGATCGCGAGTGGCTCGCGCGCATGCAGGCGCTCGAGCACGTCGGAGCCGCCGGACGGGAGCTTGGCCTCCAGGGCGTCGACCGGGCCCGCATCGCGCAGGAGCTGGCCGAGGTGCTTGCGCATCTCGAGGCGGGTCATGCGAAACAAGAAGCCCCGCACGTTGCGATCGGTCCCGGCGATCACGGCGTGCGCCTTGGAGAACAGCGCGAGGAAGGCCACTTGCACGGCGTCGTAGGCGTATTCGCTCGGGAGCGAGCGAAGCGCGAAGCCCACGAGGATCCCGCCATGGCGCTCCACGAGGAACTCGAACGCATCGGTGTCACCGTGGATGAACCGCTCGAGCAAGCTGCGATCGGTGCCCATGGTCAGGGGGCAGTCGGGATCCAGGGCACGCGGGCGCCAGCCGGAGAGGTGGAGCGAGCGCCAGAGCAGGTCGCGCAGGGCGTTGGTCGGCGCAGGCTCGGCCGCGGCTCGCTGGAGGGCGAGCGCCCAGAGATGATCGTCGAGGGTGGACACGGCGTACGCGAGAGTGCCTCGGATGCAGCACGAGGCCAACCTGACACGATCCGGCCGCGTGGCGGCCGGCTAGACGCCCAGGTAGCGCCGCACGGTGCTCACGACCGCGGCGTCGTCGTCGAGCCCCTCGGGCGAGGCAAGGTCGTCGTCGCCGTCGCGGCAGAGCAGGAAGTACTCCACTGCGGCCCGGGCGAGCCGCTGTCCCGCCTCGTCGAGCCCGTCCCATGCGTCGAGCAGCGCCTCGCAATCGCTCGCGATCGTGGTTCCCACCGCGAGTGATGGCCCGCCGCGGCTCGCGGCCCGCTCGATGGCCAGCAAATAGTGCGGAATCTGCTCGCGCAGCCCTGCGGCCGAGCGAACGGCGTTGCCGAGGATCCGCAAGAAGCTGGCCCGTGCTTCTTCCGGCAGCTCGGCCACGATGGGATGCTCGACGGCGCCCGCCATGCAGCAAGCATACGCCAACACGCCTGGATCGCGTGGGAATCCCACCCCGGGGGCCGTACGTCGGAGCATCGTGATGCGAGGCACTCTCCCGTTCCTGCTCGTGCTGGCCCTCGGCGGCTGCCGTACGTCCGAGGCGCTGACGGGGGATCGAACCAGCTCGGACGAGCCGGCGCTCGCCGTGGTTTCGGAGCCTGCGGCCGCGGAAGAGGCCCCAGCGGGCGAATCAGCCGGGGCCGAGGCGATCACGGATGCGTCGGGCGAGGGCAAGGCTGCCGTGGACGAGCCTGCCGGCGCCGAGCCCGACGACGGGAAGCCCGGCGGCGAGGCAGCCCACGCCGAGCCGATCGATCCGAGCCCGGCCCCGAGCGATCCCTCCGCTGCGACTGCGCCCAGCATCCAGACCTTCTTTGCCTCCGATTCCGATGAGGCCCTCGCCGATGCCCGCTTTACCGCCCGCAAGCTGCCCAAGCGCGCTGAGGAAATCCGCGGTCTGCTCGATGTTCGCCCGCTGCTCGGCCAGCCGGTGCTCGCATCGGCCAGGTCGACCGCCGACGTGATCGCCACGATCACCCCCGAGGGCCTGGTCACGCCGACCGACGCTTGCCCGTGGGTGATCTTCCAGCACGAGCTCGAGTGGACCAAGGGCAGGATCCGCTGCGGCGACGTGTTCCTGCGCGAGCCCGACAGCGGCGAGGGTCACGAGGAAATGGTGCCGGTGCTCGAGACTGTCACGATCAAGGGTGCTCGCTATAGCCGCATCATCGTCACCAACGAGGGTCGCACCGGCTGGGTGAAGACCGAGAGCGTCCCGCGCAAGCTCTCCAAGGTGCTCGCCAAGTACGCCGCCGGAGGCTCCCGGACCTGGGATCGCATGCTCTACGCCGAGCCGGGCACGTCACCGGTGAAGCTAGAATTCCGCGGTGCCATCGCGCTGAAGATCGAGGAGACCCGCAAGGTCGACGGACGCACGTGGCTGCGGGTCGTGGCACGTGTGGACCAGTGCCTCGAGAGCTCGCGGCGCAAGCTCGGCGAGGGCTGGCTACCGCAGCACGCCGAGGACGGCTCGCTCAACGTGTACTACGAGCTGTCCTGCTGACGTCGAGCGGCCGGCCGCAAACTTTGCTGGCGCGGACGCGAGCGCCAGGGCTCCATTCCGCTTGCGCGGGTGATACGGCCCATCGAACATACTTTCGGGTATTGCCCGGCATGACGTCGCGTGACCAGGGGCACGAGGAGGAGCCGGTGGGGGACCTGCTGGGGGCCAGGTACGCCCATACCAGTCCTGATTCCGACGCCCACTCGGATGCTCACCCACGCGTCGACGACGATCTCCGTGCGCCTCACGCGATCGGGCGCTTCGTGGTGCTGCGCCGGGTGGGGCACGGCAGCATGGGCGAGGTGTACTCGGCGTTCGACGACGAGCTCGATCGGCGCGTGGCCATCAAGCTCCTGCGTCGCCAGCCGCGAGCCCGTGAGTCGTGGCGGGCGCGGATGCGCCGCGAGGCCCAGGCCATGGCCAAGGTGTCGCATCCCAACGTGATCTCCGTGTTCGAGGTTGGTGATCACGGCGATCGCACGTTCATCGCCATGGAGTACGTCGAAGGCCAGACGCTCGAGCACTGGCAGCGCGGACATCAGAACGGGTCGCGGGAGCGCGCACGGATCCTCGATGCGTACGTGCAGGCGGGGATGGGCCTGGCCGCGGCCCACCGCGCCGGGGTGCTGCACCGCGATTTCAAGCCGTCCAACGTGCTGGTCGACGCCGATGGGCACGTGAAGGTGATGGACTTCGGACTCGCGGCCTGGCTGCGCCGCTCCGACTCCTCGGCGTCGGGGCAGCGCTTCGACGTGGTGGCCGAGGATGGCGAGCCGCAGGACTCGCTCGTCGCGGCCCGCCTCACCCGCGCCGGCACGCTCTTGGGCACGCCGGCGTTCATGTCGCCCGAGCAGTACGGCCTCGAGGAGCTCGACGCGCGCAGCGATCAATTCTCGTTCTGCGTGGCGCTGTGGGAAGCGCTGGTGGGCATGCACCCGTTCGAGGGCAAGAGCGTCGGGGAGCTGCGCACGCGGATCCTTCGCGGCGAGGTGCACGAGAGCCCGGGAGCGCGGGCGTTGCCGTCGTCGCTGCGTCGTGCGCTCCTGCGCGGCATGGCCAGGGCGCCCGCTGATCGCTGGCCCAGCATGGACGCGCTCCTCGGGGCGCTCCGGCCCGGCAACCGCCGCACCCGCTGGCCGTTGGCGCTGGCCGTGGCCTCCGGACTGGCGGTGATCGGAGTGAGCTATGGCGTGACCAAGAGTCACACGGGTCTATGCGAGGGCGCGCCCGAGCGGGTGGCTCGCGTGTGGAACGACGAGCGCCGCGCTGCGGCTCGCGAGGGTCTGCTCCGCACGGGCGTCCCGCTCGCCGAGGCCACGTGGAGCAGCACCGAGCGGGCGCTCGAGGCCTACACGGAGCAATGGACCAGCACCCGCCAGCGGGTCTGCGAGGCGACTCGCGTGCGTGGCGAGCAGTCGCCCGAGCTCATGGACCAGCGCATGATGTGTCTGGACCTGCGGCTGCACGCGCTGGCGGGCCTGCTCGGCACGCTCGAGAACGCCGACCTCGACGCCGTGCTACGGGCGGTGGACGCCAGCGCGCGGCTGCCCGAGGTGAGCGTGTGCGAGACGGCCGGTGTGGGCGCGCTCGCCGACGTCGAGGCCACGCGACCCGAGGCGATGGAGCTGCAACGCCGGCTCGTCACCGCGCGCACACAGCTCGAGCTGGGCCGCATGGGCGACGCGCGGACCGAGCTCGACTCGATCCGCAGCGAGGCACTCGCACGCGGGCTGCCGCGGCTGGCCGCGGAGGTGCTGGTGGTCCGGGGAGACGCCGAGGCCGATCTCGGCCTGGTCGATCAGGCCGACGCCACGCTCGAGACCGGGCTGTGGGAGGCCCTCGCGCAGGGCCACGACGAGGCCGCGTTCGAGGCCTCTGTCGCGCAGCTACACCTCGTGGGCGTGATTCTCGGTGACGCGGAGCGGGGGCGGGCGGGGATCGAGCGCAGCGAGTCGCTGCTCGTGCGTCTCGGCTCGCCCGCGACGTCGCGCTTGCACTGGCTGAGGGTCGCGGGCGCAACGCTCGGTCGTCACGGCGAGCTGCGCGAGGCGAAGGCCAGGCTCGACGACGCGCTCGGGCTGGCCCGGCAGCTCCATGGCACCGACCACGTCGAGTACGGCGAGGTGCTCAACGCCGCGGGCATGGTGGCGATCTGGGGTGGTGAGCTCGACGTGGCCGAGCAGCGGTTCGAGGAGCTCGCCGAGCTCAACAGCCGGCTCTACCAGCCTACCCACACCAACGTCGCGGCGGCCCTCAACAACCTCGCGATCGTGGCGGCGAGCCGGGGCGACCTCGACGAGGCCGAGGGTCGCTTCCGCGAGGTACTCGAGCTGCGCAGCCGCGTGCTGGGCGAGCGTCACGTGGAGGTGGGTGATGCCTACATGAACGTGGCGGGAGTCGCCTATCAGCGCAACCAGCCGACCGAGGCGCTGCCCTACATCGAGCGGGCACGAACGATCTACGCGGGCAGCATGGAGTACGGCGCGAAGCTCGACGACGCCGACCTCGTGCGGGGCATGGTGCTCACCGACCTCGACCGCACCGCCGAGGCCGAGGCGCTGCTGCGCGAGCTCCTGGCGCGGCAGCGTGCGAAGCTGGGCGAGCGCCACCCCGACCTCACGCGCACGCTGTCGGCGCTGGGGCGCCTGCTCACCCGGCCTTCCGATGCGGCCGAGGCCGTCGAGCTTTTGGGCACGGCCGTGGAGATCCAGCGCGAGATGCTGAAGGGCTCGGACGTGCCATTCGAGCACGACATGACGCTCGCGGGCTTCGAGCGCGAGCTGAGCGATGCACGGGCGGTGCTCCGCGGCGAAGCACCGGCCGTCGGTGATCTCGTCCCATGATCCCCCATGACTCCCGGCGCGCGCTCGGGCACTATCGCAAGCGATGGCCGACAGCAGCAGAGGACGCACGATCGGATATTGGGTCACCACCTCCTTGCTGGCGCTCGGGTTCGGGGGTGGCGGGATCACGGATCTCATCGCCTCGGCAGAGTCGGTGGAGTTCTACAAGAGCCTCGGCTACCCCGAGTATCTGCTGACGTTCTTCGGCATCGCCAAGCTGCTCGGCACGATCACGATCCTCGCGCCCAAGCTCCCGCGCTTGAAGGAGTGGGCATATGCCGGGATCGTGATCGACCTCCTCGGGGCGATCTGGTCGCACCTCGCCATGAGCGACCCGCTCGAGAAGCTCGCGCCGGCGGTGGTGTTCCTGGGGATTGCGCTCGGGTCGTACTTCTTGCGGCCGGAGGCTCGCCGGCTGCCGGATCCGGCCTAGCGGGCTCGCAGCGGGGTGAGGATCGCCCTGGCGATCGCCTCGAGCGTGGCATGGTATGTCCGTGATCATGCGTGGAGCCGTCGTCACGAGCGTGCTCGTCGGAGTGGCGCTCGGGATCGCATGCGGCGGCGGCTCCAAGGGCGATGGGGCGGACGCTCCAGCGGTGAGCGCCGAGCCCGAAGCGAACGCCCCCCGCGTGGCCTCCGCGAAGCCCGAGGACGAGCCGCGAGCCGAAGGAAAGGGCTTTACCGCTCGCGTTCACGAGATCGTGCAGGCGGCCGATCCGCCCGATCCGATCGTCCCCGCGGGCGAGGGCGTGGCGATGGCGGCCGTGATTGCGCCGGGCGAGATCCTCATCGAGCACCGCTGTCGCCTCGGCGCGAAGCCGTCCTCCACGATCTATTGGCGCACGAAGACCACGGTCGACCTCGCCAAGGGCACGATCGTCGCTTCTCGCGTCGAGGGCGACAAGTCCAAGGCATACGGCTTCTTGAGGATGAAGAAGAAGGAGAAGCGAACGGAGCACCAGACGAACCTCACGCCCGCCGACGTCGCCCGCATTCGCGCCGCGCTCGACCGCGTGCTCGCGGGTGGGCCGTACGCCCCCGTCCATGCCGCGCCGGAGGACATCGTGTGCACGCTGGCGCTCCGCATCGGTGAGGATCGGCCGTTCTTCGAGATCGACAAGTCCCGCGCCGAGCGCGAGGACTCGGTCACGCGGTTGATCGATGCGCTGGGAGGGTCGACGCCGCTGTGAGCGATTCCCGGGTCGGTGGTTCGTCACCGTGTCGAGTGGTGTTTCGCAATACGCGCAGTGGCACCAAAGGGTCCGAGTCGAAAACCATGCAACGGCGTCGCGGTGTGGCCGATGGGGGGGATGCGCCTCTTGGCGCACCTTGCCGTGCCATCCCGCAAGCACCAGAGCCTGGTCAAGCTGCTCGCCGCAAGCCCCCGCTTGCTGGTGGAGCTCGTGCGCCGGTGCTTTGGGTTCCAAATCCCCAATGACGTCGAGCTTCTACGGGGCCCCGAGGTGGTCCGCGTGCTCGGCTCCGAGCGCATCGCCGATGGGGTCTTGGTGATACGACGGCGCGGGAAGATCCGCGAGACGATGGTGATCGAGGTCCAGCTGCGGGTGGCTCGCAGCAAGCGCAAGGCCTGGGCACTCTACGTGGCGGGCACCTGGGCCGGGCTCGGAGCACCAACCACCCTGGTGGTGCTCACGCCGTCCGAGCACGTGGCGCGGTGGGCCTCCAAGGTGATCGACATCGGGCGTGGGAAGACGGTGCTCCAGCCCCTCGTGCTGGGCCCTGGCCAGATTCCAGCCGAGATTTCGCTCGCAGACGCGCGGGCGCGACCCGAAGCCCTTGCGCTCTCGGTGCTCATCCACGGACACAAGGCTGGGTCATTGAGTCTCGGTCGCACCGCGGTCATCGTGGCGCGCGAGCTGCTTGCCTCGGGCGATGAAGAGCGTATGGTGTTGGCGGATCTGATCATTGGCGCCGTGAACCGCGGCATACGGAAGATCGTGGAGGCAGAGATGACCGTCGACGGCCAAGAGTGGTTCAGCGACGTGGTGGGCAACATCATGAAGAAACGGGCACGTGCGCGCGACGAAGGCCGCGCAGAAGGCCGCGCAGAAGGCCGTGCAGAAGGCCGTGCAGAAGGCCGCGCAGAAGGCCGCGCAGAAGGCCGTGCAGAAGGCCGTGCAGAAGGCCGTGCAGAAGGCCGTGCAGAAGGCCGTGTAGAAGGCCGTGTAGAAGGCCGTGTAGAAGGCCGTGCAGAAGGCCGCGACGCTGGGCTCACCGAAGGTGTGGTGAAATCCCTTCGGACAGTCCTCGAGGCGCGTGGGCTCCGCCCTACGACCGCACAGCGGGCGCGAATCGCTCGGTGCCGGAGCCCCGAGCAGCTCGCGACGTGGTTGCGTCTCGCCCTGGTTGCGAAGAGCGTGAGCGAGATCCTCCGACCGGTGCGGCGCGGGCCCAGCAATGGTCGAGCGTCGAACAGTCGATGACTAACGCTCTCGCAGCGACCCCCCGCTCTCCTCGTCGAACAGGTGCAGCTCGGTCACCGCGAGCACCAGCGTCTCACCCCGCCCCACCGGCCGCGAGCCCGGCAGGCACACCACCATCTCTTGCCCCGCGACCCGGCCGTGCACGTGCGCATCGGGCCCGAGCGTCTCCACGAGCTCGACCTCCATGCGCAGCGCACCCTCGCCGTCCGGCCGTACATCGTGCGGCCGGATCCCGAGCACCACCGTGCGTCCTTCCGCGAGCCTCGAGAACCCCGCATCCTCGGGCACCGGCACGTTCACCTTCGCCGTCCCTTCGCCCACCACCAGCACCACCCGCTCGCCATCGCGCCCCACCTTCGCGCGCATGAAGTTCATCGCCGGGCTGCCCACGAACCCCGCCACGAACCGATTCCTCGGCCGCTGGTACACCTCGAGCGGTGCCCCGCTCTGCTGCACCAGCCCCCCTTCCAGCACGAACAGCCGATCCGCCAGCGTCATCGCCTCCACTTGATCATGCGTGACATACACGCTCGTGGCCCCGAGCTTGTCGTGCAACCTCCGAATGTCCACCCGCACCTGATTCCTCAGCGCCGGATCCAAATTCGACAGCGGCTCATCGAACAGGAACAGCTTGCTCCGCCGCACGATCGCCCGCCCCATCGCCACCCGCTGCCGCTGCCCGCCCGAGAGCGCCCGCGGGTGCCGCTCGAGCAGCTTCTCGAGCCCCAGCATCTTCGCGGCCTCGTCCACCCGCTCCTTGATGAGGGCGGGATCCTCCTTGCGGAGCCGCAGCCCGAACGCCAGGTTCTCCCGCACCGTCATGTGCGGATAGAGTGCATACGACTGGAACACCATCGCGATGTCCCTGTCGCGCGGGGCCAGGCTCGTCACGTCGCGATCGCCGAAGCGAATGCTCCCCGTGCTGACCTCCTCGAGCCCGGCGATCAACCGCAAGAGCGTCGACTTCCCGCACCCGCTCGGTCCCACCAGCACCGCGAACGCACCCGCGGGGATCTCCGCGTCGATCTCGTGCAGCACCTTGGTCTGCCCGAAGCTCTTGCTCACACCGCGTAGGGTGACGCCGACCATGGAAGACGCGCCGCTCCGCCTCAGATCCCCGGCTCGTACTCGCCCTCGGGCACCAGCATCGCGGCCTTCATCGGCTCCACGCTGATGTCGACGCTTCCGTCGCTCCCCACCATGTAGCTCTGCCCGTCCCCGAGCGCATCGACGAGCACGGTGCCCGGCGGCGCGCTCACCACCATCGCGGTGTCCTCGAACGCCGGCGTGCTGGCGTGACCCTGGTGGGTGTTGAACACCATCAGCACGTACGAACCCCCCGAGTCGGAGCCGAAGCGCTCGAACGCGAAGATGCCCGCGTCGGCCTCGTCGGCGGTGTGGGCGGTGGACCAGACCACGTTGGTGCTGCCGCGCCGCAGCGCGAGATACTGCCGGCGCAGCGCCAGGATCCGCTTGGTGTGCTGGAACGTCGAGCCGCTGGTGTCGAAGCCGGTGTCCCACAGGCGCTCGCGATTGGCCGGGTCGTTGCCGCCGTCGAGCTCCTGCTCGGTGCCATAGTAGATGCACGGGATGCCCTGCGCGGTGGCGATGAACAGCAGCACGTTCTGGAGCAGCGCCCGTCGCACGTCCTCCGGCCGGTCCTGCACGTTGAACAGGAACCGCGCGACGTCATGGTTGTCGATGAAGTTGATCGGTAGATCGGCCGGCGCCACGCCGACCCCGCGCTCGTTGGCCTCGGTGCCCCAGGTATTGGCCCGATTGTTCCACAATGCCTGGATCCGGTCGGTGCCCTGCGCACCGGCGAACACGTCGCGCACCGCCTGGAAGTGCTGCGAGAAGTAGAACACGCTGTCGATCTGGTCGCCGGTGATCGGCTCGCCCTCGGGCGAGCAGCCCTGCTCCTCCGCCAATTGTTCTTCGTCGGTGGGGCCATCGGGTGCGCTCTGGCCGAGGAACCGCACCAGGTCGTAGTCACCGAAGATCTCGTGCTTGGTGAACGAGCCGAGCAGGTCGTCGCGCCCGTCGAACACCTCGCCGAACATCAAGAAGTTGCGCTTGCCCTGCTCGGCCAGCCGCTTGCGCATGCGCTGGGTGAAGTAGCGCCAGAACTCGTACTCGACGTGCTTGATCGTGTCGATACGGTAGCCGTCGGCGTCGGTCTTCTCGATCCACTGCGCGTAGATCTCGACGAACTCCTGCTTGACGTCGCAGCGCTTGGTGTTCACGTCCTTGAGGCCACCCGGGAAGTCGCCGTGGAGCAGCTGGTCGGGGTCGTCGAAATTGTAGGTTCGCCCCTTGCGGTTGTAGACCGCGGGATCCTCGAACAACGCGGGTGCAGGCGGCACATGGTTGGTGGCCGGATCGTACTGGAACACCACCGGGGCGGGCCCGGCCTCGCCGAGCGACGTGAACGCCTGGATCCCGCGCGGGTCGAAGTCGGGGTCGTACTCGGTATAGTGCCGCACGGGCATCGGCCCGCCGTTGTTCGCGAAGTTGATGTCGGCGACGCCGTTGAGGTTCATGTCGTAGAAGAACGCCTGCCCCACATGGTTGGTGACGATGTCGATGATCACCTTCATGTCGCGGCGGTGTGCCTCGCGGACCAGCTCCTGCAGCGTGGCGAGGCTGCCGAAGTGCGGGTTGACGTCGGCCCAGTCCTGCGCCCAGTAGCCGTGGTAGCCGTCGACGTTGGCGTCGGTCTCCACGTTGCGGATCACCGGCGAGATCCACAGCGTGGTGACCCCCAGCTCCTCGAGGTAGCCCATGCGGTCGATGAGCCCCTGCCAGTCGCCGCCCTGGTAGCGCGCGAGGTCGTCGTTGTTGACCAGGTAGTCGTTGCCGCGGTCGCCGTTGGCGAACCGGTCCACCAACACCTGATAGATCACCTCGTCGCGCCAGTCGTCCACGTGGGTGGAGAGCGTGACGTCGGTCTCTTCGTCGAGCTCGCGGAAGTCGGCACAGCCCGCGATCCCGAGGGGGGCGAGCATGGCGGCGAGTGCGATGATGCGCGTGCGTGTCATCGTGGATCTCCTTGCGGTGCTCGCTAGTCGCGGAAGTAGCTCGTGGATCCGAACCACCACTCTGCACCGAGTGCGAAGAAGTGGTCGACCTTGCGCAGGCCGAACACGTCGTGCTCGGGATAGAGCGACCGCGCGCCGGCGTCGCGCACCGACATGAGGTAGGTGAAGGTGAAGTGCGGGCGGGTGAAGCTGCCGCGCCCGCCGGGGGTGAGGAACGGGATCACGCCCAGGCGGCCCATCTGGGCGAACAGGGGCTTTTGCCCGCCGACGCCGTCGGGCACCAGCACGCCGCGGCGCTGGGCCTGGTACGAGCCCTCCACGGAGATGCCCGCGATCTTGCCGAGCCACAGCGTGGGCCGCACGATCACGGCGCCCTCGGTGAGGTCCCAGTAGTCGAGGCCGGGGCTGGCGTTGCGGAAGCTCCGCCAGTAGCTGCCGAGCAGGATCCCGAACGGCCCCACCTCGTAGTTGCCGCTCGCGGCCATGAGGTACTCGCGGGCGCCCTTGCTGCTGCGATTGGGCGCGAGCTGCGACGGCGCGTTGAATTCACCGTACGCGGCCAGGCCCCCCGCGGCGCGGAACACCAGGTTCAAGTGGGTGCTGCGCTGGCCGGTGAACATGCCGAGCTGCGTGCCCACCACCCAGCCGAGCTCGCGCGGCAGGGTCTCGAACCGCCGCGGCTCCACCTCGCGCTGGCCCTCGTTGGCATAGTGCGACTCGCCGTACACCACGGGCTTGATGCCCGCGCCCGACTTGCCCAGGAAGAAGATGTGGCTGAAGCGGGCGCTGCTGATGATCTTCTGGCGATCGAGCACGGCCACCTGGGCCGCGCCCGGTTGGGCGTAGGGCAGCGGGCGGCTGGCCTGTTGATAGAACAGCGGGCTCCGCGGCTGGTTGACGCCCGTGTGCACCCGCAGCTCGGTGTTGGGCTTGAAGTTGTAGATCGCACCGCCGCCGAGGGTGTTGAGGTTGTCGAGCGGCCAGAAGTTGAGCAGGTAGATGTCGTCGCCGCGGTACATCCGCGAGCCGGCCCACACCCGCAGGTTCTTGAGGCCCAGCCCGGATTCCTCGATGTAGAGGTTGCGGACCCCCATGGTGGTCGCAAAGTTACCGGTCTGGTGGAACAAAGGGGGCGCGACCGCCAGCGTGAAGACCACGCGGGTGAACGCATCGGCCTCCTTCCAGTAGTCCTCGCGGCGGAGCTCGAGCTCGGCGTAGGTGGCCTCGTCGAGCCGCGAGCCGTAGGCCACGATGTCGCCGTTGCGCCCGGCCCGGCCGCGGTGGTCGCCGCCGATCACCACGCGGCCGTAGGAGCCGAAGTGGAAGCCGTCGGCGTAGTCGGGCTGGCGGTTGAAGACGGGGTCGGCGGGGGCACTGGGGGCAGTGGCCGGCTCGTCCTTCGCGTCGGGCTTCACGATCACCGGGGCAGGCTTGCCGAGCTCCTCGGCGACCTCGGCCTGCGACTGCCGCAGCACCTCCACCTGCCGCTCGAGCGTGTCGATGCGCTGCTGCAGCGCCTCGAGCTGCTCCGCAGAAGGGCCGGTGGGCTCGGGCTCGGGCTCGGGTTCGGGCTCGGGCGGCGGCTCCGGCTCGACCGCAGGCTCGGGTGCCGCGGCGCGGGCAGGTGAGGCGCCGGCAAGGGCACCGGCGGTGATCAGCGAGGCCAGGCCCCACCGGAGTCGCGAGCAATGAAAGTGGAGTACGCGGCCTGACACGGAAGCGGCGGCACTGTACCCGAAACCGCGCGCCCAGTGGGACGGGACCGCGCGCATGGAGCTGGCGAGCCGAGGCGAGGCGCTTGCGGCGCGCAGGCGGGGCGACCAGAGTCCCGCGAGTGTCCCGGGACACTGTCCCGCATGCGGTGGCTGGGCGTGTCGCGTTGGCGGGCCTGGCTTGGGAGCACGCCCGGTATGCTTCGTGCTGGTGGCCGAGAACCAGGAGACCTATCTCGCCCACCTCGCCACGCTCGGCATCGACGCGACGCAGATCGTCACCGATCACAAGGGTACGGTGGCCTCCCGGACGTCGGACAAGCGGTCGCGCCCCGGCGTGCGGCTGCCCCGGTTGTTGTTGAGCACCGACGGGCCCGGCGCGGTCGATCTCGAGCTCGGCGATCCGCTGGGCAAGGGCGGCATGGGCGTGGTGTGGTCGGCCACCCAGGTGGCGCTGCGCCGCCGCGTCGCGGTCAAGCGCCTTCGTGACGAGCGGGTGGGGCCCGAGGCGGAGGCACAGCTGCTGCGCGAGGCGCTGGTGACCGGCGCGCTCGAGCATCCCAACATCGTGCCGGTGCACACCCTCGGTCAGGACGACGAGGGCCGGCCGCTGCTCGTGATGAAGCGGATCGAGGGCACCCCCTGGAGCTCGCTCTTGCAGCCGCTCTACACCAAGGACGGCCCCGCCGAGGCGAGCGAGATCGAGCGGCACCTCGGCATCCTCATGCAGGTGTGCCAGGCGCTCGACTTCGCCCACGCGCAGGGCGTGGTCCACCGCGACATCAAGCCCGAAAACGTGATGGTCGGATCGTTCGGCGAGGTCTACGTGCTCGACTGGGGCATCGCGGTGAGCGCTCGGGGCAGCGACCACGGGCTGCCGGCGCCCGAGCCCGGCGTGTTGGTGGGGACGCCGGCCTATATGGCACCGGAGATGGCAGCCGCCGGACCGGTCGATGCCCGCACCGACGTGTACCTCTTGGGTGCCACGCTGCACGAGCTGATCACGGGGCAGCCGCGGCACCAGGGCGACGGCGTATTCGCCACCCTCACCCTGGCATTCGAATCCACGCCCATCGAGTACCCCGAGCACGTGCCGGCCGAGCTCGCCGCGATCTGCAACCGCGCGAGCCACCACGAGCCAGCGCAGCGCTACGCCAGCGCCCAGGCCGTGCGCGACGCGGTGGCCGAGTTCCTGCGCCATGGCAGCTCGCGCGAGCTGTCCAAGGAGGGCTGGCAGCGACTCGAGCTGCTCGAGGGCATGTTGGGCACCGATGCGCGCAACGTCACGGCCGATGCGATCGAGATCCACACGCTCGCCACCGAGGGGCGCTTCGCGTTCGAGCGCGCATGGCAGCAGTGGCCCGGCAACACCGAGGCCCGCAGGGGGCTGCAGGGCTTGCTCGCGCGGATGATCCGCTGGGAGCTGAGCAACGGCAACGTGCGCGCGGCGGCGGGTCTGTTGGGCGCGTTGCCCGAGCCCAACCCGGTGCTCGAGCGCGAGGTGGACCAGGCCAGGCAGGCCCAGCTCGAGCGGCAGCGCGAGATCGCCAAGCTCGAGCGGCTGCGCTACGACGGCGACATCAACGCGTTCAGCGCCTCGCGCCGGAGGATGTCGTACCTGTACGGGCTGGCGCTGGCACTCATGGCCATCGGGCTGTTCGCGCTGCGCCAGCTGGGGCTGCACCAGCCGGGCCACCTCGATGCGGCCATCGTCGTGCTGGTGCTCGGTGGGGTGGCGTACTTCGGCCGACGCCACGCCCAGAAGGAGCAGTCCAACGAGGTCAACCGGCGCCTGTACGACTCGATCCTCGGGTCGATCGTGTTCGTCGAGCTCGTGCTCGGCGTGGGCTGGTGGGGTGGGCTGCCGTTCTACGTGAGCCTGGCGCTCGCGATGCTGGTGTGCGGGGCCAGCACCGCGGTGATGGTGGTGTTCTTCGACCATCGGCTCTGGTGGACCGCGCTCGGCTTCGTGCTCACCGCGGCGGCGATCATGGCGATGCCCGAGCTGCGGGGGCTGTGGGTCGCGATCGGGGGCTTCGCGTCGTTCGCCGTCGGTGCGGTCGTGTGGCGAGAGGTCGGGCAGGGGCGGCATACGGCTCAGCGGATCAAGCCGGTGTCACGGGCGAACACGCCGTTCGTGGGGACCAGGCTCGAGTGACGGAGAACGGGCTCGTCGAAGATGGTAGAACCACCTCGATGGCCAGGTACGAGCTCAGTCAAGGGCGTTCCAACAAGTTCTGGGAGATCAGCGTCGAGGGTAGCGCCCTCACCACGAACTACGGCCGCATCGGCTCGGCCGGCCAGAGCACGACCAAGGGCTACGCCTCGGCGGCCGCGGCCAAGGCGGCGGCCACGACCTTGGTCGCACAGAAGCAGGCCAAGGGATACGTGGAGGTCGGTAAGGCGGCGAAGACCACGGCCAAGGCGGCCGGGGCCAAGAAGGCCGGGAAGAAGGCCGGGAAGAAGGCCGCGAAGAAAGCCGCCGCGAAGCCTTCGGCGAGCAAGGCGACCACGCCCAAGGCGGATGCCGCCAAGCCACGCAAGTCGGCTGCGAAGGCTCGTAACGAGCCCAAGTCGAGCCCGGCGCGCGCCCCCTCGCATGCCTTCGTCACCGACGTCTTGTCGCTCGCCTCCGACTACGACGACGTGCTGATGTCGAGCGAGGGCGACGAGTTCCCGAGCGATGCCGCGCGCGTGCAAGCGCTGTGGGATCGGCACCAGACCGAGGACGTCCCCGACGGGGTCGCATGGGACGACGGTGCCGTATCCAAGGAGCTTCGTGCTCGCCTCCAGGGCCACGTGGAGCGGCTGTTGGCGGAAGGGCGGCCCGACTACCACCCGGGCACGGGCGACTGCGTGCGCGACGTGGTGCACCCCTCGCTGTTTCCGTTCGTGAAGGGGCGGACCAAGCTGGCACCGGGAGCCAAGGCGCCCCCTGAGCCCAAGCTCGAGGAGCTCGACTTCTGGGGGCGGCCGTACGAGCAGTCGAAGTATCAGTGGCTACCCACGCCGTTTGCCGTCGATCGCGACGGCAAGGTGAAGATCCTGTCGTACATCAACAACCTCGATCGCAACGTCTACCCCGAGGTCTACGACGACCTCGCCGAGCTGTTCGGCGTGATGCTGCCGCTGTTCGAGAGCGTGTACGGCTACGCGAAGTCGGTTGCCTTCCTGCGCGAGGAGGACGGCGAGCACGAGCTGCCGGAGGGCTCGCCTCGGCGCAAGGCGGGCAAGGGCCCGGCCAAGATCTCGCTGCGCGGACGCGAGCTGCAGGTGATCACCAAGATCGTCGAGTATCGGATCGGCACCAAGCCCTTCGGGAGCGTCTGGCACGTGGAGGGGATGTCGCACGAGAACATCCTGGCCACCGGAGACTACGTGCTCGATCGCGATCCCGCGCTCGAGGGCGGCGAGCTCCAGTTCAAGCGTGCCTATACCCAGACCGAGGCGGGGCAGCTGTTCTGGAACGTCCCGCAGTGCCGCTCGGAGGCGATGAACGACATGGTCGACGAGGGTGTCGTGCCCGTGGGGACGCTCGGCACGCCCGCGGGGCGGCTCCTGGTGTTTCCCAACTCGCACATCCACCAGCTCTCGGCCATGCAGGCCGGTGGCGGGGCCAAGCAGGCCACCCGGCGCGTCATCGTGTTCTGGCTGGTGAACCCCGAGCGGCCGATCGTCTCCACCCGCGAGGTCCGCCCGCAGCAGGGCACGATGTCGCTCGCGGACGCGGAGAAGCACCGGCTGGCGCTGATGAAGGAGCGCAAGCTCCACAAGCAGAGCCTCAACGTGCGGGCGGTGTCGCTGTGCGAGCACTGACGTGCTACGTCTAGGGCGAATGGCCGACGGCACGCAGACCCCCATCACCGGCGCAGAGGGCGTTCGCTGGGACCTGAGCGACCTCTACACCGACCTCGACGACCCGCGGCTCGACGCCGATCTCGACCAGCTCGTGGCCGAGGCGGCGGCGTTCGAGCAGGCGCACCGCGGCAAGCTGGCCCACACCCTCGGTGAGGCGCTCACGGCCCGCGCCCGCATGGACGAGCGCGCGACCAAGCTCTACCTCTATCTGCACCTTCGGCGCACCACCGACGCCGCCAACGCCCGCGTGCAGCAGAAGCTCGGCACCGTGTTCGAGCGCTGGAGCGTGGCGGAGGCCGACCACTTGAACTTCTTCGACCACGAGCTGGTGGCGATCGACGAGGCGACGTATGCCGAGATCCTCGCGCGCGACGAGGTGGCGAGGCGGCACCGGAGCCTGCTCGATCACATGCGTGCGAATCGGCGCTACCTGCTGGAGGAGACGGTGGAGCGGGCGCTCACGCTGCGCTCGCCGTTCGGCAGCGGCGAGTGGGGCGACTACGTGGAGGAGGTGGAGTCGCAGCTGCGGTTCGAGCTCGACGGCAAGTCGCACACGCTGCCCGAGATCCTGCACGTGATCGGCAACGACCGCGATCGCGAGCGGCGAGCCGCCGCGCTGGCCGCGTTCAGCGGCGGGATGAAGGCGCAGCGCTTCGACGTGCTCATGGCCCGCACGTTCAACGTCACGCTCGGGGCCAAGAGCGTGGAGGACAAGGAGCGCGGCTATGCGTCGCCGATGTCGGCGCGCAACATCGGCAACCGGGTGGACGACGCCACGGTGGAGGCGCTGCACGAGGCCGTGGCGGAGCTCGGGGCCGCGCAGGGCCGGCGGTACTATCGGCTGCTGGCGGCGCACCTCGGGATCACTCCGCTGCGGTGGTCCGATCGGAACGCACCGCTGCCGTTCGCCGACGAGCGGGTGATCCCGTGGCAGGAGTGCGTGGACACGGTGCTGGCGGCCTACGGGAGCTTCTCGCCGACGCTGCAGGGGCTCGTGGGAAAGATGCTCGAGCGGCGCTGGGTGGACGCGCCGGCGTATGTGGGGAAGACGGGAGGTGCGTACAATTTCTCGGTGCTGCTGCCCGGGGGCGAGGCGCGGTCGTACAACTTCCTCAATTATCTGGGATCACCGCGCGACGTAATGACCGTGGCGCACGAGTTCGGTCATGGTGTGCACGGGATGCTCGCCGCCCAGGCGCAAGGGGTGCTGATGTATCAGGCCCCCATGGCCTATGCAGAGACTGCGTCGATCTTCGGGGAAATGACGACGTTCCGGTACCTGCTCGACCGCACGGAGAGCGACCAGCAGCGGCTGGCGCTGCTCATGGACAAGTGTGCGGATCACATCAACACGGTGGTCCGTCAGATCTCGTTCAGCAACTTCGAGCGGAAGATCCACGAGCAGCGCCGAGATCGCGGCAAGCTGACCGCAGAGGAGTACGATGCCGCGTGGATGGAGGTCACCACTGCGTTCTACGGCCCCGAGGGAGAGCTGTTCACGTACGAGAATGCCCAGAACCTGTGGGCCTACGTGACGCACTTCCTACGACCGTTCTACGTCTACGCGTACGCGTTCGGCGAGCTGTTCACGCAATCGCTCTACGCCGTGCAAGGCGAGCTCGGCAGCAAATTCGAGGGGATGTACCTCGATCTCCTGCGCGCAGGCGGGAGCAAGAACGCGGTGGAGCTGATGGAGCCGTTCGGGCTGGATCCACGGGACCCGCAGTTCTGGCGGCGGGGGATCGAGGGCAGCGTGAAGGCCTGGCTCGACGAGGCGGAGGAGATTTCGCGGCGGATGGGAGTGGTGGTGGGCTGACAACGGCGTCCACGCTGCGCTCCGCGGCTGGCCCGGGCGACCGGGCCGCCGTCTTCGTGTTCATCATCCGTCTCATCCGTCCCAGTCGCCCCGTCCGTCTCGTTCGTGCCAAGTCACGCTTCCGCTTGACGCGAGCGTAACCAAGCCCAATGCTCCCTTGGAGCACGGGCTTGGTCGTGCGGAGCAGTCATGCCATTATCGATCAACATCAATACCACTCTCCTGTCCAAGTCGCTGGTGGCTGCTCAGGCTGCGCTGGAATCCATCGTGCGCGAGCGCAGAGACGATGGTGCGCTGTTCAAGGTGGGATCTCGGTGAACCCCCCACGTCGCTCTACGCCGTGCAAGGCGAGCTCGGTGGCAGGTTCGAGGGGATGTACCTCGATCTACTGCGCGCAGGCGGGAGCAAGAACGCGGTGGAGCTGATGGAGCCGTTCGGGCTGGATCCACGGGACCCGCAGTTCTGGCGGCGGGGGATCGAGGGCAGCGTGAAGGCCTGGCTCGACGAGGCGGAGGAGATTTCCAAGCGGATGGGAGTGGTGGTGGGCTGACGCCACGCCACCGCCCTTCGCTGCGCCATCGCCCGCCGCCGCGGGCTCGGGTCACTCGGTACCCGTCCAGATACGCCCGTGCGACTAGAGCGCGGCGTATTTCGGCGCCTCGACGTCGTTCGTGAGCGCCTTCGAGGCGCTTCGCCACCGGCGAAGCGGTCTGCACAGCGAAAACGCTCGTGCGGAAGAATTGCTCGGCGCGTGGTAAACAGCTCGACCCACTGGATCACTACAACCCAACACCACGTGAGCGGCGAGCGGGTTCGAGCGCGCATGACCGCAACGTGTACGCAAACATCACGCATGGGAACCAATGATCCACCGGTTCACAAACACCACGCCTCGCGCGTCAGCGTGCGCACCTTCGCAGCCACCTTCGTGGTCACCTTCGCAGCCAACTCCACCTCCACGGCTCGATCGATGATCGGGGTGACTGCATGTAGTGGTTTGCTCGCCAATGGTCATTTGGTTGGAATGAGCGGTCTTGCCAGGACACCCGCTAAGGGCGACGGAGCAGAGTCGTCGATGGACGAGGCACCGACGCGCGAGCAAGCGCGTCGCCTTCGCGTCGAGCGACGACGGCTCCGCCACCTTACGCCGGCGGAGGGCCACGACGGCGCGGGCCCATGGCGGGCTTGGATCGACAATCGCGACGTGCTGTATCGACGCTGCCTGGGATGGACCCACGGCAACGCGACCGAGGCCGAGGACCTCCTCGGTCAGCTGCTCACGCGGCTGTTGCGAGTGGACCCCGAGGAGCTCCAGCAGGTCAAGTGCCCGCGCGCGTGGCTGACCCGCGTGCTGCGTCACCTGTACGTCGACCACGTGCGGGGCAGCTCACGGACCCGCGGTCACGACATGGACATCGAGCGCGTGCTGCATGGCAGAGCGGTAGGAGACCCCGCCGCCGAGGTGTGGCGCGGGGAGCTGACCCAGGCCTTGCGTGTCGCGATCGACGCACTGCCGTCCACGCTGCGGGGGCCCTTCGTACAGCGTTACATCGAGGGGCGCGGTTACGACGAGATCGCGCGCGATCACCACATCACCATGCCCACGGCCCGCAAGCGCTGCCAGCTCGCGCGCGATCGCATTCGGCAGTCGCTACAGGCCACCATCTAGACCAGACCACCGTCGCGAAGAGCCCGAGCCATGAGCAACATCAAAATCACGCTGGCGGTGCACTGGGAGGGGCGTCACCTCGACGGGGTCGAGGCGCTGACCGAGGCGCGCCGCCGCCTGCTCCCCGGCGTACCAGTGACGCACTTCGTGTCGGCGGCCTACTTCGCGCGCGGCGGTGACCTCGAGGCCGTCGTCGACGCGATGCTCCCGGCGATCGAGGGCCACGACGAGCTCGCGCTCCACGTGCCGGCATGGCAGAGCCTGCGCGGCTCGACCCAGGCCACGCCGCAGAGCGTAATCGTGGGCGAGGATCCCGAGCTGGTGGTGGAGTACCCGGGCATCACCGCGCAGGCGGACCGTGGCTACACGCAGCCCATCGGCACGTTCACTCGCGCCACGATCGAGGCCTTCATCGTGAGCTCCAAGCTGCTGCTCCGCCCGCTGCTGCAGGCCGCGGTGGTGCGGCGCAAGCTCTCCGTGGAGCGTGTGCTGCGAGGGATCCGGGCGGGCCACGGGATGGCCTCCGACGCGTTCCTCGCCGCTGCGTGCGGCACCGGGTTCACCTATGACGCCTCGGGCATGGACGCGGTGTGGGCCCGGTCGATGGTCGAGCGCGGGTCGGCCGACCCGCAGCCCCGCCGCGATCTGTTCGCTCCGCTGTGGCGCAGCTGGGCCAGCCTGTGGGGCGCCGAGACGAGCCGCGAGCCCCAGCTCGCGAACCAGCTCGCCAATCAGGGCCTTCGGCTCGGTACGGGTGGCGCCGGGGTGACCGCGACGACGCTGCCGTTCTTCATCGCGCGCTGCGGCGAGGAACGCCTGCTCGAGCTACCGCTCAACGGGGGCGTGATGCCGCCGGCCAGCGCCCAGCACGTGGGAGAGCTGCTCGCGCATGCGCTCGACGCCCCCCCCGGGGTCCCGCGCATCATCGCGCTGGCCATCCGCCAGGAGACCGCCGAGGGTAGTCTGGATGCGCTGCTGCAGCTCGAGGCGCTGCGCTCGAGCCGGCTCCAGTGGACGACGAACGTGGACTTGGTCGCTGCGCTGCTCGGCATCCGTGCCGCGCCTGCGCCCGTGCGCAGCGGGCCGCTGCAGCAGGTGCGCGAGCAGCTGGCGGGGCGCATGCCCATGCCCATGTCCGCGGCTCACGTTACGTCGGGGCCGGTGATCATCCCTGCGATCCAGATCCCGAAGATCCATGGGTGAGCCGCCCGGGGCTCGTTCATCCTTCGACGAGCCGTGCGAGCGTCCTAGCAGCCCGTGGTGAAAGCAGGCTCGTAGCCTGACTCGTGGTCCGGTCCGTCCATCGGGCGGCACGGCCACACGAGCCAGTCTGGTGACGAGCGATCGCCCAGCTCGACGGGTTCGATGGGCGT